>Ga0222670_1000975_pt1 | contig 10679 bp, 12 predicted proteins | sample AntAcemetagen732_FD_181148 | JGI IMG/M metagenome (GOLD analysis project Ga0222670, IMG submission 181148) | Saline water microbial communities from Ace Lake, Antarctica - #732 | ecosystem: Environmental > Aquatic > Non-marine Saline and Alkaline > Saline | place: Antarctica: Ace Lake... | reverse complement strand
ACTGATTTGTAGACAAATAAACCCAATTTATTTTATCTGGATTATTTTCCAACAACTTGATAGCACCATTAGACTGATTTGTAGACAAATAAACCCAATTTATTTTATCTGGATTATTTTCTAGCAAGTGTATAGCAGACGGATTTGCAGACAAACATTCCCAATAAATTTTATCTGGATTTTTTTCTAGCAAGTTAATAGCACCTTCTGATGAATTTAAAGACAACCGAAGCCAATTTATTTTTTTTGGATTTTTGTTTAACAACTGAATAGCACCTTGAGAATTATTTTGAGACAACCCATTCCAATGTATATTTTGAGACAACCCATTCCAATGTATTGGATCGCAATCGATCCAATCCAATAAACACATGGGTAATTCAAGATACATTTTAATAATATATTACACAAGTATTTAAAAAAATCATTTTTTTCGAAAAATAATTATTAACAAAGAAATAATATTTAATTATCATATTATGGACTTGACCATTGTCGTGACATTGACTCATGAAGAAAAAACGGTTATTGCAAAAAAAATAAAAAACATTAGTGAGGATGAAGCAATAGCTAATTACCGAAAACTAAAAAAAATTGACTTGACAAACATTTCCAACGAGACACGTATTGGTAATAAATTCGTAGATTGTTTTACTTTTTTGGCCAGACTAAATACCGTGAGCAAACGCGAAGTATCATATTTTGACTTTATTCATGACACAAAATACCACGAAAAAAAGTATATTCAGAACTTGCTGAATTACCAAAAAGGTAATGACCCCCACGTTGCTTTGTACCGTGTCTTTAAACTACACTGTGGGTCAATAGGTTTATTTAAACCACTAAACGCTATGTGCATTTATGAGAGATATAAACCACAGTCAGTATTGGACTTTACTATGGGTTGGGGATGTCGTTTGGTTGGAGCATGTGCATCGGATGTTCCATCTTATATAGGCATTGATATAAATCCTAGTTTGAAAGAGCCATATGAAAAAATGGTTGATGTCTTAAAAAGAATTATAATAAAGACAAAAGGAAAGAAAAATCCAAATATTCCTTTGAAAACTAACATAACACTATTATTTCAGGATGCATTGACAGTAGATTATTCGAAACTAGATTATGACTGTGTTTTTACATCTCCGCCTTATTTTAACCTTGAAATTTACGAGGGCACAACATCGAAAACCGAGGAAGCGTGGATAAGCGAGTTTTATGTTCCAATTTTTACCAAAACATATAAGTATTTAAAATCTGGTGGCCATTTTATTTTAAACATTCCAGCAAAGTTGTACGAAAGTGTTTGTGTTCCGCTGCTTGGATCAGCCGACACGCAAATTCCTTTAAAAAAGAAAACAAGACCAAAAAACTGCTACACAAAAAACGAGTATAATGAATATATTTATGTTTGGAATAAATAAAAATAAAAAAAATGAATTATTTTTTCTGACATAAACAAAGCAATAAAATAAAATAATGTTGATTACTGTAAAAAACAAAAATGTGATAAATGCTAAAAAATTTTGTAAAAAAGGAATTGAAGGATATGAAATGGTTAATGTGTTAACTTGGCATTTAAAAGACTCAAAATATGCGGCAATGTCGCCATATTTACTCAAAGACGAAAACGGGTATTTGTTTGAAAATATATGGCAATCAGCCAAGGTATTTCCAACTGCATATGATATTAAAGTAAAGCCGAATTTTATGAGCAATATTATATGGTGGGAATATGTCTGCGATAATATGTTGAAAAAAGAATGTCACTTATTAGACAATGTTATACAACCGAAATATTACGAATGGAAGCAGTCAATACTAAATTGCCCAAATCCCATTAGATACCCAAACACATTTCAACGCAGACGCCAGGTTGCGTTTTCAGTAGAACTTGATGATAATGGCAATGAAGTGCGGTATAATTACATTGATGCTCGAAGAAAAATTTACTTCAAACGATATGCTAAACTAGTTCGACAGTTGCCTCTTTATACTGAAATGTTAAATAAACTAAAAGTAGGACAGAATTTTTGCATTACTGAAGTAGACGTGCCAAGCCAAGACAAGCATGGTGAGTATGGAAACGTGGATTCTAATGGACACTATACTGCAACATTAGAATCATTGGAGAAACTAATAAATAACCCAACTTATCCTTTTGGGCATGGACTTGTTTTATGTTATGTTTTGCTACAAGATAGTTCAGTAAACTTGTAACAATAATATAAAAACAATTTATTGTTTATGTTTGGACAGAGAGTTGAATTACTCCTCTAGAACTTGGTTCTGATATTAATTTTTTATATTCTAACTTGGTTGGAATGCTTGTTTGGTTTAAAATCCAGTGTGCGTTAATTTCAATCAAATGATTAACTCCAAATTTTTTTAATGTATTAATTCTTTGTTGCGACATTGGATTGCTGTCATATATATGAATTGCAAATATTGGACTGCCTTTGTGAGAACATATGATATCGATGGTGTCAATTGGATATGAGCAAAATGTTTCAACACACTCTTTGTATGTAGGAACAAATTCATTTGTTTGACCGCTAATCTCGTCCCAATTTGATACCCAACTATTATTCATATTATCTGGCCGATGATAAATATCTTTACAAATTGGATAATCTAAAAAAACTCCACTGGGACGATTTGGCCTAAACGATAAATCTCCAATGCAGATGTAGTCACATTCATTTTTACTTTGATCAAACCATTTTTTTAATCGATGTTTTGCTTGGGTACATTTTTTGTTGCTTGTATGTATTTTTTGGGTTGGTGTGATTATTGTTAAATAATTTCCCATTTGTTTATATATATATATATTTTTGATTTTATTTTGTTTTTTAAATAAGTTGTTGTATAAAACGATATAAAAACTTATGTAATATAATAATAAAACACAATGACTTGGGGAGTTGCTTACGGATTTATTTATCAGGGAACTTTTTTTCTTCGGTATGAGAATGGTCATTGTCTGGGAGACACGCCTATGATGGACCTCAATTATGCTCAAAAGCAGGCTAAGAAGTTTGCTTCAAAATATACACTGGAAGAGGTGCATTCATTTTTGCAAACAATAATCGAGACCAAACCAACTGTACTTTTAAAACATTATCAACCTGACTATGAATGGACAGATAAAGATACTATTATTAAAGACACAAATCGTGGACATAATTCAAAAATATATAATCATCCTATGTTTTGCATTGATAAAGACCCGCTTTCCGACTGTAACAAAAAAGCTGTAAAGAAAATTATTAAATTAACTTCTGGTGCAACCAAACAAGTTTTACAAAAACGACCAGAATCGGTCAGAATAAATACTTTTGAAGATGTGTTTGCACATAGTTATGTTTTTCAAGTTCCCGAGGGAAAACACGTTTCATATTTAACGTCGGACTTAAAAGATACTTATGACAATATAATGTTGAGTAATTGTGCCACATGTGCTGTGATTAATTTGGACAAGCCTGTTCTTTGTCGGACATATAACAAGGGCGAAACAAATGAACAACTTATTGAATGTTTTGATTTAGAATATAATGTTGCTAAGCCAATCACAGTGTTTGACGAGAATAAAGATTGCTTTCCAAACATGATGTCCAATGGACATGTAACGTATGATATACGGTTCAAACATAACGAAAATCAAAGCAAATACCCTTATTCTGTTCCTCATTAATCTTTGTATTCAATAAGAATATCCAATAATATTGATAAACATTGAAAATACATTGTAGTTGTAAATAATTAAGTTTTTAAATAATTAAGTTTTTAAATAATTAAGTTTTTAAATAATTAAGTTGTTGTAAAACGATATAAAAACTTATGTAATATAATAATAAAACACAATGACTTGGATAGTTTCTTACGGATTTATTTATCAAGGAACTTGTTTTCTTCGGTATGAGTCTGGTCACATGCTAGGTGAAACCCCCATGATGGACCTTTACTACGCTTACCAACAAGCAAAGAACTTAACTTCAAAATATACGCTGGAAGAAGTGCATAGATTTTTACAGACAATTATTGATGACGAAAAAGAGCGAATTCGGCCGTCAAAATTTGCAAGTTGGAAACATAAAGACACAGTGTGTAAAAGGATACAAAAGGACATTTATAATAATTCATTGTTTGTTGCTGACAATGACCCCCGTTCTGAATGCAATGCAGTTGCCGTGGATAAAATTATTGAACTAAACATTGGTACAACTAAAGAATATTTTCAAAAAAACCGTGATTTTGTATCATTAAACACGTTTGATGACGTATTTGCACATTGCAATGTATTTTCAGTTCCTAAGGAAAACAAATATATTGAGCATTTGATGAATTGGGAAAATGGTAATAATGGGTCTAGATGTTCTGCGTGTGCTGTAATTAATTTGGACAAGCCTATTTTAGGACATGTATTTAATAAAGACCAAAAAGACGAAACGATTATAGAGCATTTTTTATTGGAATATAGTGGTAAGCCACCAGCAGACACAGGTTTTGGTGAGTGTTTTATTGACCATTATTATCCAAATATAATGGCTGAGGGATATGTCAAGTACAACATACAGTTCAAACATAACGAAAATCAAAAAAAATACAAATATTCAGTTCCTCATTAGTATTTATAAACTTATAAACTTATAAACTTAGAACAGTTATATTTTCAGTTGTGCAAGTGTCTTCGTTTATAACTTCGTCAGGACACATGACCTGGTCAGTTGGGTATCCATTGTTTTGCAACCAGCATGTATATGCTCCAGTTAAAATATCATCATTACCGTTGTCCGAAATTGTACATTGTAGCGAAACATAACCATATCCACCTAAAGCATCTCGCAATACATCTGCGTTAATACTTTGACCAATTGCGTTTTGCAAAACCGTAGGAGTTAAAAGGTCCTCTGTTAAGTTTAGTGCTGATTCAAAGTAGTCTTGCTGGGACAAATTTGAGCAGGTGCCGTGTTTAGTCCATTCATGCTCCCAAAACGAGTCATAATCTGCACTGTTTTCATCGTACTGCACATCGGGCCATTTTTCTGTCATGGTGTCCCAGCCAATATTTAAAGGAATGTTGGGGTCAAATACTTCAGAACTGCAATAAGACGGGTAGCCAGTTGAGTCAGCGTACTGAGGCCAAAGTCCATGAATTGTAAAGTTGTTTTTCCAATAGTCCTGGGGCTCGGCACATCCAGGATAGTTATTGACTTGATTGTAGCAAAACCCAGGTGTCCATGAGTAAGCATACACATACATAATGCTTTCTGCAGAATTGGTAGATATATATTCTATAAGTTTCATTACTAATTTATAAAATATTAAAAAAACAAAAAACAAAACATTACAATTAATAATTTTCAGCAACCAAGTCAAATCCTGCGTTAACTAAACACAACTGAATCACGGGTTCATCTTTAACCAGGTTAACCATAGTTTTCTCTGCTTCGGTAAGGTCTATGTTTGTTAATTTGTTTTCAAGAATTATAATTTTTTGGTAGTATGCGGGATGAGTCACAATGTTTTGAGTTGTAACAATAATATCTGTGTCTTGCATGAGTTTAAAATCGTAAGTTTCAGAAAATCTTAACCTCTTAAGCTTTGCAACTGCTTCCGCATACTGCTGTTTATTAAAACTCACCACATTTTTGTGCTTGATAAACCTAGCGTAGCACATAACATGTTTATACAATTCGTGAGTTATTTTTGTTAATTTACTATACTCAAAATTGGTGCTACATGCATGTATAAAATCGTGTACCTCAGGATTTTTGTAAAAACGGTCGCTAATATTTGCGTGAAACAATACTCGCAGTTGACATGTGTTGGTTTCATTGTTAATATTAGTCAAGTCAAACATGGTTCTGAACTTTATACACAAAGGTAAAACGTCGTTATAATAATCCAAAACTCTGTTTAATGTAAAGACATATTGAGTTCCGTAGTTTGTTCCGTGTACCATTTTATTTACTTTATACTTGTTATTAGACTATGAGATAAATTATAAATCATTTTTAAAAGCCATTAATCTTCCAATCTTTAAACTTGGATAAATTGCGGGGATGAAATCTATTTTTTATAAGCTCTTCTTTAAACAACATACAGTTAAGTTTCATTTTATTATAATCATATTTAAATATATTCGGGTTGCCATACAAAAACCGCCAATTTATTTTATCTTGATTTTTTTTGATTTCATTTGGATACTTTTCTAGCAACCGTATAGCACGTTCTGATATATTTTGAGACAAATATTGCCAATATATTTTATCTAGATTATTTTCTACGAACTGCAGATCTTCTGACGAATTGAAAGACAAAGCAAACCAATTTATTTTATTTTGATTTTTTTCTAGCAACCGCACAGCACCTTCTGAGTTATTTTTAGACATATTATACCAATCGATTTTATCTGGATTTTTTTCTAGCAACTGGAAAGCAGCTTTTGTCCGATTATTAGACAAAAATTCCCATTCGATTTTATTTTGATTTTTTTCAAGCAAGTGAATAGCACTTTCTGACCGATTTTGAGACAAATTATACCAATTTATTTTATTTTGATTTTTTTCTAGCAACCGCACAGCACCTTTTGACGAATTCCAGGACAAATGAGCCCAATTTATTTTATCTTGATTTTTTTCTAGCAACTTGATAGCACCTTCTGACGAGTTTGCAGACAAACTATACCAATCGATTTTATCTGGATTTTTTTCTAGCAACTGCATAGCACCTTTTGACGAATTCCAGGACAAATGAGCCCATTCGATTTTATCTTGATTTTTTTCTAGCAACCGCATAGCACCTTCTGACCTATTATGAGACAAGTTAATCCAATTTATTTTATCTGGATTTTTTTCTAGCAACCGCATAGCATGTTCTGACCTATTATGAGACAAGTTAATCCAATTTATTTTATCTGGATTTTTTTCTAACAACTGGATTGCACCTTTTAAGCTATTACTCGACAACCAACCCCAATTAATTATATTTGGATTATTTTCTAACAATAACAACTCAATTGCATGTTCTGACGGATTTTGAGCCAAATGACACCAATATTTTTTATCTGGATTTATCCAATCAGCTAAATACATGGGTAATTTAACATTCATGTTAATAATATTGCACAAGTATTTGCTTGATTGAATAAATCATTTTTTAGTTAATTTTTTAAAATATTATAATAAAGCAATGGATAAAGACAATAGCAATTATGACCGCAGAATTAATTTTTATTTAGGTAAACAACTATCAAACAATGTTAATATAGCAAACACATATTCAAATAAAATACATATAGATGATTTCGACAAGATTAAAGCAAACAAAGAACATTACCAGAAACCATTTAAACATTTGTTATGTAAAACTAAACACGAAACCGATGCATTTTATGTCAAGTTTGGTGATGTTACAAGTGTATCTCATCCGCTTGAACTAGCAAAACATCGGTGCTCTGGAAACGAAGATTCAGTTTTATTGCGGTCATTAGAGTTTGACCGTCATTGGGGCAATTATTATGCAAGACCAAATGATCTCCCATTTAACAAAAAAAGAAATGCGATATGCTGGAGAGGCACAACCACAGGAAATCCTAACAAAAAAGGAAATCGGTTTGACTTGGTAAAGCGATGGTTTGGAAAAGATAGAATAAATATTGGGTTTTCGAATATTTGTCAAAATAGAAACGGATACAAACGGTTTGTAAAAGGACATCGCGATATATCTTGGTTTCTTAAGTTCAAGTACATTATTTCGGTGGAAGGAAATGACAAGGACAGTGGAATAAATTGGAAACTTAACTCAAATAGCCTGGTGTTTATGCCTAAACCAAGGGTTACGTCATGGTTAATGGAAACTACGCTTGTTCCCAATGTTCATTATATATTGTTAAAGGATGACTTTAGCGATTTGCGTCAGAAATTAAACTGGTGCAACAACCATCCAAATAAATGTAAAAATATAATAAAAAATGCTCACAAATTCATGGCACAGTTTGCCAATAAGCGTCAGGAAGAGCAACTTGAAGTTGACTTGGTTCATAAATACTTTAATATTATGAAACAAATAGATGAGAACAATACAAAAAGTTCTATAGTACCACAACTTGACGTTGACTTGGTTCATATGAAACAAATAGATGAGGACAATACAAAAAGTTCTATAGTACCACAACTTGAAGTTGACTTGGTTCAAGAAAAATATGAAGATGGGGACAATACAAAAACTTCAATAGTACCGCAACTGTTGCCAGGATTGATGCTGATTCAGTCTTGATTTCTGTTTTAGTCGACACAGCGGTTTATTAAATATTTTTAACTTTATGTTATAAATTCCTCATTTGATTGTTGCTTGCACTTTCGACAATAAGGCCATTGGCAAACACGCCATAGTTGCTAAAATCGCATTTATTTTCAAGAGCAAAGTGATAAATATCAAACTCACCAGTAGGTTCATATAGAGTAGTTCGTTTATCCAAACACGCAGGAATACGATATTTTTTATCGGTGACAAAGATATCTCCCAACATTTTTAATACATTGGATCGGTCATCGTCAGAAAATTCATTAACATCCACTAAAATAGAATGAGGTCCAGTAATAACAAGGTCGGAAAACAGAGTCGGGAACTCTGGTGACATATTACATACATAGAGTTTATTATTAGTTCTCTCTTTGTCTCCATTGTTAAATATTTTAGATTGCTTAATATAAGTAATTGGAGAATATTTTGTCTCGGAAATGGTTTTAACTAAATCGCCAATACGCAAATTTTGCACAGACACATACACTTCTTTATTTTCTTTGGTAATTAATATTTTGGTGTCTTTTAAAAAACACATTAAAAGTATCCAATAAATATACGTAGTATCACTTGGATAACCATTGGTTGTATCAGTTTGTAATGATTGAGATGTGCTATTAAGTTGGGAGAAGTTTTCAATCGGTTGCAAATATGTTACAACCAGAGATTCCACTCCATCAAAAACAGTGTCTCCAAATGTAGTAAACGTACTTGGATCACTCCAAGTTAAGGATGTTAAACTGGTACAGTTTAAAAAACAGCTTAATTTTAAAGTAGTTAATGTTGATGGAATGGTAATATTGTTTAATGCCAAACACCCACTAAAACATAGGTTACCAATAATAGATATAGTAGATGTAGACAACGTTATCGTGTGTAATGCAGTGCAATACCGAAAACAACTATTGGGCAAACTGGTTATTAAACTTGGAATAGAAATAGATGTCAAACTAGAGCAATATTCAAAACAATTATAATTAATTCTTGAAAGAGTAGTTGGTAGTGTAATGTTAGTTAAACTAGAACATGATTGAAAACAATTACCAGAAAGTGATATAATACTAGTTGGTAATGTCACAGTGGCTAAATTAGTACAATTTTTAAATGTAGAATCATCCAATTCAGTTATAAATATAGCGTTTATCATAGAAATAGATATTATTATTGTTTCTAAATAAACCTAAAGTATTGTTTTTAATTTTGGTCACGTTGTATGACGGGTCAGCGTCAGTTGGAATATTTACAAATTCTGGTATGGTAACATTTACAAATGAATCATCATACCCAGTAACGTAACATTCTGTTCCATTAATTGAGTATTCAATTCCATTAATAATACGGATAGTTGACATATTCACTTATTATATTACAATTATATAAAAAATATTTTAAAAATGTAATTTCCAAAGGTATTTTTTAAATGGGAGAAGTTGTAGTACCGCAACTGTTGCCAGGATTAACGCTAATTCCGCCCTGCAATATTCCTGTCCCAGTCGACACAGCGTAAGGAAACGGTTTTTGGTCAGGTCTTGGGTTTGCACATTTTCGCTGAATGTGCAGTGTGTGCTGACTGGAACTTTGAGGCTCGTATAATGATTTGGTATATGGGGCATAGGCCGATACACTACGCCGAATTGGCTGACGGGGTTGTTTTCTTACATTCCACATTTTGTAGCCTTTGGTCACTAACATTTCTGGGCTGTAATAATTAGTCTGAAACTCGCTTATAGATATAGATGGTTGACACTGCTCAGATGCTCCGCATGTAACTACATGTCCTTCGTATTTGGCAGTGTTGTTAACATCAATGTGACAATCGTTAGCTGCACTTTTTTGGCTAATGTAAACACCTTGACTTGCGGTATCTGTAAGATTTCCTGTGTAGTTAGGCTGGACCACGCTGTTAGGATAAGAACCGTTTTTAATCCAACGGTATTTGCGAGCAAGTAAACCATATGTTGACAAGACAGACGGTTTCACATACTGGGTTTGGTCAGTAACGCCAGTGAGAACGGGTGTAATGTTTAAAGATACTGAAGTTGTGTACTGGCCCTTAAATCCGCCATTTCCTTTGGGATAAACACCGCGAAAAGGTGTAGCAGAACGACTAAATAAGTTATTGCTACCCACACGACCCTTATTGCGATATGGTCCCTGAAGCGAAAATCCAGAATTGGCTCCAGCATTAATACTGTTTTGAAAGATGTTGGATGCAAGTGTGTTATGTGTTCCATATGGTCCTGGGTAAACCCAATTTGTGTTTGTAGGAATTCCAGAGCGTTTTGAGCCGTGGCGTATGACTGACTTTTTTTTAAAGGCAACAATTGACATGTTTATTTAATGATTTTATTTTATACTTTAAATATTATTAT
>Ga0222670_1000969_pt1 | contig 10730 bp, 12 predicted proteins | sample AntAcemetagen732_FD_181148 | JGI IMG/M metagenome (GOLD analysis project Ga0222670, IMG submission 181148) | Saline water microbial communities from Ace Lake, Antarctica - #732 | ecosystem: Environmental > Aquatic > Non-marine Saline and Alkaline > Saline | place: Antarctica: Ace Lake... | reverse complement strand
ATCTACGGCAATTAAACTTAAACAATTAGATCCAGAATTAAATGTGTGTTTACTTGAAAAAGCTTCAGAGATTGGTGCGCATATTTTAAGCGGTAATGTGTTTGAAACTAGAGCTTTAGATGAGTTATTACCAAACTGGAAAGAACTTAATTCACCTATAAAAACTAAGGTTTCTAAAGAAAAATTCTTATTTTTAGGCAAATCAAAATCATTAAGCTGGCCGACATGGCTACTTCCATCAGTTCAACAAAATCATAATAATTACATAATCAGTTTAGCAAACCTATGTAGATGGCTAGCAGAACAAGCCGAAGCTTTAGGTGTAGAAATATTTCCAGGCTTTCCTGCAAGTGAAATTTTATACAAAGAAGATGGATCAGTTAAAGGAGTTGCAACTCAAGACATGGGAGTTGATAAAGATGGAAACAAAAAAGATGGCTTTGAACCAGGCATAGAGCTTTTAGGAAAAGTCACTGTTTTTGCAGAAGGATGCAGAGGACATCTTGGAAAACAATTAATTGAAAAATATAATTTATCAGAAGGTAAAGATCCTCAGCAATATGGAATTGGGTTTAAAGAAATTTGGGAAATCAGCGAACAAAATCATGAAGAGGGAATGGTAATGCATACTGCAGGTTGGCCACTAGATAACAATACTTATGGTGGAAGCTTTATTTACCACGCAGAAAATAAGCAAGTATTTTTAGGTTATGTAATTGGTCTTGATTATAAAAACCCACATCTCTCACCGTTTGATGAATTTCAAAGATTTAAAACTCACCCTGCAATTAGAAAGATAATTGAAGGCGGAAAACGTATTTCATATGGCGCACGTGCATTAATTGAAGGTGGACTTCAAAGTTTACCAAAAATGTTTATGCCAGGTGCTTTGTTAATCGGTTGTGATGCGGGAACTTTAAATATGCCTAAGATCAAAGGATCACACACTGCAATGAAAAGTGGAATGATTGCTGCTGAAACTATAAACGAACATTTAAAAGAAAAGCAAGATTTATCAATTTACGAAGATAAATTTAAAAAAAGTTGGGTTTATGAAGAACTACATACTGCCAGAAATGTTAAGCCTAGTTTTAGCTGGGGTTTAATTCTTGGAATAATATTTACTGGAATTGATCAAATATTATTTAGAGGAAAATTACCTTTTACCTTAAGGCACAAACATGCTGACCACGAAACACTAAAACCAGCAAATGAAATGCCAAAAATTGATTACCCTAAACCAGATAATGTGATTACATTTGATAAAACAAGTTCTGTTTATTTAACAGGAACTAATCATACTGATAATCAGCCTGTGCACTTACAGTTAAAAGATCCAAACTTACCTATAAATTACACTTTAGAAAAATTTGATGAACCTGCGCAAAGATATTGTCCTGCAGGCGTTTATGAGGTTCAAAATGAAAATGGTGTTAATAAATTTATAATTAATTCACAAAATTGTATTCATTGTAAAACTTGTGATATTAAAGAACCTTCTCAAAATATTACGTGGGTTACCCCTGAAGGAAGTGGCGGACCTAAGTACGGAAATATGTAATTTTCGTTGTGCTCTTACTTACGATTTTAGAAGAGCACAACGAAAAATATCTTTTTTAAAAAGATAAAATTAACCCAACAACGAAAATAAGAGAGAGTGTTAGTCCTACAAAAACTAGGTTTGTTAGAGTTTCTTTTTCTTTAACTTTTCTAGCTCTATTTAAGAGAATATTTATATCAACACGACCTGATGATGAAACTTCCTCACTCTTTTCATGGGTCGCTAGAGAAGGAAGATTATTAACCTGTGTATTAATTATTTTTTCTGCACTCATGTATGCAATTAATCATTATGAATCATATTAAACAATTAACAAATAGTTCATTATGGGCCTAATTAGTTTAATTGGTCTAATATATTGTTCAATATGGGTCTAAAGTGATAAAGTAATGCCAATAATAGTGATTATAAAAACAAAAATACCTATAAAAAGTAAAAGTCTTTTTCTTTTTACTCTTCGTAAAGCAAGTAAAGCAGTTACATCCACCTTAGGAAAAATTTTGTTAATTTTTTTTTGAAGTATTATGTCACTATCTACAATGGTTATGCCACTACTGTCTGATGGATTTTCATGCTCAATCTTAATAATTTTTTCTGCGCTCATAATTTAAAAATAGTTAAAAAAAACTTATTAACAAGTATGTAATGTTTCATTTTGGGTTGACTTTAATTCTAATTATGTTCATTTTGGGTTAAAATATAATTTTATGTCTAAAATACTTCCAGAAATATCAAATCAAATTTTTAGTAAGGATATTCTTTATACAATAAATAAAAATTACACTACCGTTCAGCCTATTTGGGTACCAATACAAATAGAATGGATGAATAATCTTTATAGAACTTTTCATGATTATGAAAAGTTTATGATTGTCATGTATTTAATGACCAAAACATTTGATTATTATTCAAAAAATTTTGTGAAATTAAATTATGATGAGTTTTTTAGCCAAAATGAAGTTGAAGTAGAAACACTTAATATAATGGAAATATCTAAAAAACTTAACATACCAAAAGAGACAACTAGAAGAAAAATTAATGAATTAGGAGAATTAGGAGCAATTAAAAAAATAAATAAAAAAATTATAATTGATAGAAGTACTTGGCCAAATATAAAACCTGAAGTAACAATGAAAAACATGTCATTTTTTTTATCAGCTCTGTCAAAGATGATAGCTAGTGAGGGATTATTGATAGAACCAATTAGCTCAGAGCAGTTAATAAGAGTGGTTAAAAATAATTTTTCATTCGTTTGGAAACTTTACTACGATATGCAATTGCCAATGCTATTAACATTTAAAAAAATCCATGGTGATTTAGAAACCTTTCATGTTCACGGCACTTGCTTAACTAATCATGTATTAAATGCTAAAAAAAATGATAATAGCCAAATGAGCAAAGAATTATATTTAGACAGGTATTTTTTTGGTGATAAACAAGAATTTTCAGGCATTAATGCAATGTCAATTTCAGATATTACGGGCATACCAAGAGCTACAGTTATTAGAAAATTAAATAAATTGGTTAAAGAAAATTTTTTAACAATAGATAGTAAAAAACATTACTCAACTAATAGAACAGTTCATCAAAAAAAAATAATGAGAATCCAAAATAATACTTTTATTAATCTATCTAAATTTGCTGAACGTATTTATAATTTGAGTTTAATAGAAATAAATAATTAAAATCTAAGTATTTTTTTTAACAATAAATACAAAAACTATTGAAGTTATCATCATCATCAAAGCATAAGCAGCTGTTGGTACAATGAAAGCAGTTATATTTTCACCAAATATTTGTGTTCCAACAAAAAGTGCTAATGTTCCATTTTGAAGTCCACACTCTATTGCAATACATCTTTGTTGTGCAACTCCGGATGCAAAGTATTTTGCAATATAAAACCCTAAAATCATCATTGTTAAGTTTAAGATTAAAACAACCAAACCTGCATTCGCAATATAAGAAATAATATTATCCCATTCTTCCATATAAATAGCAGCAAACACTAATATGAATAATATAACTGAAATTTTTTGAATTAAAGAAGCTTGATTATCAACAAAATTTTTAGCAAAATGCCTAATTATCATTCCAATTATTACTGGAACGGTAACTACAAGAAACATTTTTAAAGCAATACCAGTCATTGATATTTCTTTAATAACACTTATTTCAAAAAAATTAATAGACGTAAACATTATAAATGGAACAGAAATAATACTAATCAAGCTAACAACTGCAGTTAGTGATATTGAAAGTGCAACATCACCATCAGCAAATTTAGTAATTACATTTGATGTAACACCACCAGGCGCACTTGCAATTAGCATCAGCCCAACAGCAAGTTCTGCTGATAGGTTTAATAGTAATGCTATAGAAAGAGCAACGACTGGTAGCAAAACTAACTGAGAAATAAAACCAACTAAAAAATCTTTTGGAATTTTAACTACTCTTATAAAATCTTGAATAGTCAAACTCAATCCAAGCCCCAACATTATAAGAGCCAAAGCTAATGGGGCTATTTTTGTGGCTATTTCCATTGGTAAAACTTATTAGTTCATTTTGAGTCTTACAAGTAAATGATTTAAAGTTTATAATTAACTAAGATAAATCAATAGCATTCTTCTTTAAAACTTCCATAGAGACAAGCTTTAAAGTTTTTTCATGTGTTCTTTTTAAATAAACAGGACAAGGTTTCCCAGCATCAGCAGCTCTTGCATACCAACTAGCACAAACACACCAACCATCACCAGCTTTTAGTCCTGGAAACCCAAACTCAGGATGAGGGGTTATTAAATCGTTGCCAGCTTCTTTACACCATTCTAAGAATTCTGTTGTAACTTTTGCACAAACTGTGTGAACACCATGATCATTTTCATCAGTGCTGCAACAACCATCACGATGCCATCCTGTTAAAGGATCGTTAGAACATTCCTCTAGATCTTCACCTAGAACATTTTTTTGATTATCACTCATTATATTTTTGTAGGATTTGGTTGGCCTTTGTAAACAACTTCAGGGTCAAAAGATTTTTCTTTTTCTTCAAACTTCATTTCAACCTCTCTACCATTTTCAATTGGACCAAGTGGAATGGATCTATAAAAACATGATCGATAACCTACGTGACAGCTTGAACCATCACCAATATCAACAGTTAACCAAACTGAATCTTGATCATCATCAATTCTTATCTCTAAAACTTTTTGAGTGAAGCCACTAGTTTTGCCTTTATGCCAAATTTGCTGTCTAGATCTACTAAAGTAATGAGCTTCTTTAGTTTCTATAGTTTTTTTAAAAGCTTCAACATTCATATACCCATGCATAAGAATATCTTTAGTCTTAGAACACATAGTTATGACTGGAATTAACCCGTCGTTATTAAATTTTGGTGAAAGAAGTTTACCTTCTTCAATTTCGACTATATTTTCTCTTTTTTTAAACATAATTAGGTAATTATGTAGCATATTAGTAAATATAATAAATATTTTAAAAATAAGGATTTACTGTATAAACTTGCCTTATGAAATTTGTTGAAGAGACAGATAGCAAGATTTTAGATACCAAAAAAGTTTCTGATAAAGAAGCTGAAGAGGCTTTTAAAACTATTTTAACTTGGATGGGTGAAGATCCTAGTAGAGAAGGATTATTAGAAACTCCAAAAAGAGTTGTTAAAGCATACAAAGAATATTTTGCTGGTTACAGTAAGGATCCTAATAAAATTTTAGATAAAACTTTTGGAGATGTCGAAGGGTATGATGATATGGTTGTACAAAAGAATGTCTCTGTACAAAGTCATTGCGAACATCATATGGCTCCAATTATTGGAATTGCACATGTTGCATACATACCAAACGAAAGAGTTGTGGGATTAAGTAAACTTGCTAGAGTTGTTGAAGTTTTTTCAAAAAGATTACAAACTCAAGAAAGACTTACAATGCAAATTGCTAAAACAATAATGGAATCTCTAGATGCAAAAGGTGTAGCTGTAACAATCGACTCAACCCATCAATGCATGACTATGAGAGGTATTAAAAAAGAAACCGCAACAACAGTTACAAATTATTTCTTAGGACAATTTAAAGAAGACCTTAGTATTCAAAATAGATACTTAAGATTTATTAGTAAGTAAATTTCCTAAGGAGGGAAAAGCATGTCAGATAATTTTAAAGCACTAGTTATTAATCAAGAAGGTGAAAATTTTACACGAGAAGTAAAATCAATAGATAAATCATTTTTAAAACATGGTGATGTTACTGTTAAAGTAGATTATTCAGATTTAAACTATAAAGATGGAATGATTTTGAAAAATGGTGGTCGTCTTGTTAAAGAATTTCCACATATTCCAGGCATAGATTTTTCAGGTACTGTTCTTGAAAGTGAAAATCAAAAATTTAAAACTGGTGATGAAATAATTTTAACTGGATGGAGAGTTGGAGAAGCTTTTTTTGGTGGATACTCTCAGATAGCAAAAGTTAATGCCGATTTTTTAGTTAAGAGACCTTCAAATCTAACTAGCAAACAGGCTATGATGTTAGGAACAGCTGGCTTTACATCTTTAATGAGTGCTTTTGCTATTCAAGCTAGAGAAGAAATTTTATTAGGCGATAAAGTAAATGATGTATTGGTTACTGGAGCTACCGGTGGGGTGGGAAGTGTAGCGGTAATGGCTCTTACTAAATTAGGATACAATGTAACAGCTGTTACAGGAAAAGATTCTAAAACAGATTATTTAAAATCGTTAGGAGCAAAAAATGTTGTTAATAGAGCTGATTTTGACAAAGATCCAAGACCTATTGATAAAGGATTATGGGATGGTGTTGTTGATACAGTAGGAGGTAAAATTTTAGCTAATGCAATAGCTCAAACTAGATCAAATGGAATTATAGCTGTTTGTGGTAATGCAAATAGTAATGAACTAAATACAAATTTATTACCATTCATGCTAAGGGGAATTAAAGTTTGGGGAATGGACTCAGCAAATTGTAGCATTAAAAGAAGAGAATTTATTTGGGCAGAAGCAGCAAAGCTTGTTGATTTTGAAGTTCTTGAAAAATCAATCTTAACTGTAAGTTTAGATGAATTGTTGGAAACATATCCAAAAATTTTAAAGGGTGAAATTTCAGGAAGAGTTTTGGTAGATTTAAATAAATAGATGGATTGGGATAAATTAAAAATATTCCACGCAGTTGCAGAAGCAGGTAGTTTTACTAACGCAACAATAAACCTAAACTTAAGTCAGTCTGCAATAAGTAGACAAATTCAATCTTTAGAATTAGATCTTAAAGTACAGCTCTTCGAAAGACATGCAAGAGGTCTTACTTTAACTGAAAATGGTGAATATTTATTTAAAACAGCTCACGATGTAATCAGCAAACTAAAAGAAGTTGAATCTACACTGGGAGATCAAAAAAATAAACCAACAGGTAAATTAACAATTACAACTGTTAGAAGTTTTGGTACTCACTGGTTAACACCTCGTATCCAAGAGTTTATGACTTTAAACCCTGAAATAGAAATTGAATTAATTTTTGATGATAAGGAGTTAGATTTAAGTACTAGACAAGCAGATATAGGTATTTTCATGAGAAGACCTAAGCAGCTTAATTATATCCAAAAAAAATTAGTAGATATTAAATATTATATTTATGGATCTAATAAATATTTAGAAAAATATGGAATGCCCAAAACAATCTCAGACCTAAATAAACATAAATTTATTTCTTTTGGTAAAGGGGCACCATCTCCCGTCTACGATCCAGATTGGGCTTTAAAACTTGGAATTAAAGATTCTAAAAAAAGAAAACCAGTAATGAAAGTTAATAGTGTTATGGGTTTACTTTTAGCCGTTGAAGCTGGTGTAGGTCTAGCGGCGCTTCCTGAATATTTAGTTTCAAATTCAAACAATGTAATAAAAGTACTTCCTAATTCAGAAGGGCCCATAACAGAGGCTCACTTTGTCTACCCTCAATCACTTAAGAACACTGCAAGAATTACTGCTTTTAGGAACTTTTTATTCAGTAAAATTGGTGACTGGAAGTCTTAATTAGAATTATCATTAACATAAACTGAAACACCTCTAGAATTAATATCTACATCAAATTTTTTATGTAAAGGTGGAAAAGCTCTTTGTGGACAATCTAATCTATCGCAAGTTCTACAGGATACACCGATAGGTATTTCAGTCGTTTTGTCACTAACATTAATATTTTCAGTGTACACAAAGTCTTTTGCGTATTTTGCATCACAACCAAGACCAATTGATAATATACTTTTTGATTGACCAAAACGTCCTACACCTTTTTCAACTGTTCTTGCAATACAAACATATTTTTCACCATTAGTCATTTTACTAACAGCTGCTTGAATTACACCAGGTCGAGTGAATGCTGAATAAACATTCCATCTAGGACATGCACCGCCATATCTTGGTATATCAATTCCTGATAATGAAAATCTTTTTGAGATATTTCCTGCCATGTCAACTCTTAGCATGTGAAAAGGAATTCCAGGTAATTTTGGATCTTGTAAGCATGTTACACGGTGAGCAACTTGTTCAAAAGAAGTTGCAAATGTATTTTGTAATAACTCTAAGTCATATTTTAATTTTTTACATTCAGCATGAAAAGGTTTGTAGGGCATTAAAATTGCAGCACCACAATAATTTAATAAAGCAACCTTAGTTAACTTTTCAGACTCTTCTGAAGGAAAAGAAAATTTAGATAGATAATTATCAATATCTTTCATTGCACCTTCTTGTGCAATCTGAGCTGCTGCATGAAGTTTTTTTGTTTCCAAAGAGCTATAATCACTTAATAGAAGTTCCTTTTTATTTTTATTATAAATTTTAGAAAAAGGCTTTCCTTCTTCTGGTAAAATATCCTTAACTGTAATTGAATATTCTTTATTTAAATATTCACATAAGGCAATATATCTTGTTCTATTATTTTTTTGAATTTTATCAAAAACTTTATTCGCAAACTCTTCTAGTTTTGGAAAATAGTTTTTATGTTCTTGAAGAAAGTCAGATATTACCTCACCAGGAAAAGAGTTTTTTCTATTATCAACTATTTTTCCTGAAATTTTTTCTATTTTATTAATTAGTTCGTGATCTTTCTTTTTAAGAATATCTCCCAATCTAACAAGAGCTCTACCTATCTTTGGGTTTGTTCCAATAAGGTCTTTAACTTCAGGACCAAGAATATCCAGGTCTTCAAATAATTTATCATCTAGAATTTCTGAAATAGTATTTTCTAAGTTAATATCTGATTTTGATGTTAAGTCTGAGAGTTGGATATTTAATTTTTCACAAACCTTAAGTAACAAATCCCCATCTATTTTTCTTTTTCCACTTTCAATTAAGTTTAAATAACTTGGAGAAATACCCAAATCTTCTGAAAGTTTGTTAGCTTGTAGCCCTAACTGTCTTCTAAAAGCCTTTATTTTAGGACCAATTTTTAAATCAATTTGACTCATAAGCTCTATTTGTAAATTTTGTAAATTTAAATTTACAATAAGTTTCTATGTTTTACAAGGTTTTTAACGATTTAGTTAGATTTTGTAAATTTAGTAAATTATAAAGTTTACATGAACGATAAAAACATAAATAAAAATCAAGAAAATCAAAGAGAAATTAACGATAACAACAATCAGAATCAATTTAGTCAATCAGGTATTTACCTAAGAGATGATCATTGTGATTGGGGTTCTAGTGGGATGAATGAATTCACTCAAGAATTTAGTGAAAAAAAATAAGTCCGCTTACCGTTAATTTATACACGATTTAATTTTCTTAACACATAATCTAGAAAGACCTACCTATGAGTTCAGAAGCCAAAGTTTCATACGATTTAAAAAGATTCTCAGGAATCAAAAAAGACTATACTCCAGAAGAAGTAGAACGATTAAGAGGTTCTATCAAAATTGAATATTCGATGTGTAAGCATCAATCTAAAAAATTATGGGATCTATTAAATTCAGAAAATTATATTAATACATTGGGTTCACTCTCTGGAAATCACGCTATTCAACATGCTAAAGCTGGATTAAAAGCAATTTATTTAAGTGGATGGCAAGTAGCAGCTGATGCAAACACTGCTGGTGAAATGTATCCTGATCAATCTTTATACCCATATGATAGTGCACCAAAATTAGTTGAGTCGATGAACAATGCTTTAATAAGAGCAGATCAAATCCAGCATATGGAATTACATGATGGCGATATGAAATCAAAAGATAGAACAGATTATATGCTACCAATTATTGCAGATGGTGAAGCAGGATTTGGTGGTCCATTAAATGTTTTTGAGTTAACGAAAAAATTCATTAAAGCAGGAGCTGCTGGAGTTCACTTTGAAGATCAATTAGCTAGTGAAAAAAAATGTGGGCACATGGGTGGAAAAGTTTTAGTTCCAACTGGTACAATGATTAAAAATTTAAAAGCTGCAAGACTTGCGGCAGACATTGCAGATGTGCCTTTGATAATTTTAGCAAGAACTGATGCTAATGCTGCAAAATTAATTACAAATGATTTTGATGAAAATGATAAACCATTTTTGACAGGAGAAAGATCTCCTGAAGGTTTTTATTATGTTAAGCATGGAATTGAGCAGGCTATCTCAAGAGGCTTAGCTTATGCACCTTATTCAGATTTAATCTGGTGTGAAACTGCAACGCCAAATCTTGAGGAAGCAAAAAAGTTTGCAGATGCAATTCATGAAAAGTTTCCTGGTAAATTATTAGCTTATAATTGCTCTCCCTCGTTCAATTGGAAGAAACATTTATCAGATGCTGAGATTGCAACATTTCAACAAAAAATTAGTGAGATGGGTTATAAATTTCAATTTATTACACTTGCAGGATTTCATACTCAAAATATTGCAATTTTTGAACTTGCAGAAAAATATAAAACTGAAGGAATGACTGCTTATTCTAAAATCCAAGAGCTTGAGTTCGCTAGAGAGAAGGATGGTTATACAAGTGTTAAACACCAAAGAGAAGTTGGAACGTCCTACTTTGATGCGGTTTCAAACACTATAAGTAGTGGAAAAAGCTCTACAACAGCCATGGCAGGCTCTACAGAATCTGAACAGTTTTAATTAGTCTTTACTTAAACTTTAAATATGTTCTAATATTTGAATGATCTTAAGTGGAATACTTTTAATCATTTTCT
>Ga0222670_1000968_pt1 | contig 10731 bp, 15 predicted proteins | sample AntAcemetagen732_FD_181148 | JGI IMG/M metagenome (GOLD analysis project Ga0222670, IMG submission 181148) | Saline water microbial communities from Ace Lake, Antarctica - #732 | ecosystem: Environmental > Aquatic > Non-marine Saline and Alkaline > Saline | place: Antarctica: Ace Lake... | reverse complement strand
TAGAAATGCCTACATATAAGAACCCTGATGATAAGTCAGTAAAAATGCCTGTATATAAAAACCCTGATGATAAATCTGTAAAAATGCCTGTATATAAAAAAAAATATAAAATAGTTCCTAAAGATAGTTCAAAGATAAAAGAATTTAATATTGGTGGACAAATCAAACCTATTAAAGCAGTACTCGGAGTCGCAGTATTAGGAACTAAAAAAGGTAGAGATACTTTAAAGAAATTTTTTAAAGGTAAAAAAGAAATAGCTTCTTCAGCACCTGGTATGGCAGCAGTACCTAGAACTATGAACAAAGGTGGTGGAATGGATATGGGAGCTAAACCAAGACCAAGAGGCAACCCTGGAGTTGTAGAGATCGTAGTTGGTAAAGGTGGAGATTACATTAAAGATTTAATTAACTAGGAAGTAACATGGTTGATATTGTAACAGGACTTAATCCAGAATATAGAAAAAAACTTTTAAAAAGAAGTAAAGGTTCTAAGAATGCTGAAGTACCAAAAGGTTCACATAAAATGCCTGATGGAACTGTAATGAAAGATAGTGAACATAGAAAACCTGTTAAAGCAGGTATGGGGGGAATGCTTCAAAAAGTATTTGGTGATTCTAATATTTTTAAAGTCACAGGCGCAACATCAGCTAACCCTGAATTTTTAAAAGATTTTAAACAATATAAAGATAAAGCTACAGCAGCAAGGTTTCAAAAAACAACTAATGCTAAACAAGTAAAATCAGGTGGAGAGATCGTAGTCGGTAAAGGCTCTGATTACATTAAAGATCTTATAGACTAATTATGGGAAAGAAAAAAGTAGATGTAGCTCCTTATATTATTAAACAATCCTCTACTGAGGGTAAGTTTAAATCTGAGGATTCAGGTTTTGGTGCAGACATATATTCAAAATATGGAAACATAGGTGTAAGTAAAAATAAAAATAAACAATCTTTTGATGGTGGGGACGAATTAGAAACTACATCAAAAAATATTACTTTCGGTAAAAATTTTAAAATAGGTGAATCAAGTAATTTAACACTTGAAGGTAACTACGGAAAATCAAAAAACAAATTTTCAAAAAGTGATACTAAAGGTGGAAAATTAACTTTTACAAAAAGTTTTTCAAGAGGTGGTGGAGTAGCCATTAAAGGTACTAAATTTTCAGGAGTTAAGTAATGGCTGGACTTGCAGATTTAAATAAGCAAGAAATTATTGAGAATGATAAAACATCCTCAGTACCTGTTAATAGATCTGATCTAGAACCCTACGAACCATCAGCAGCTAGAGGCGTTGCAGGATTAGTATTAGCTGGTGCAGGAGCCGTGGCCCTTAGGAACCCTATCGGTAGAGCTATAAAAAAAATCGCAGGAATCAAATTACCCAAGGCTCCCGTTTCACGAACCACGGGACCAGGACCAGTTGATGAGGTAGATGAAATACTATCTGTAGTTCCAACTAAGATGGATAGGGGTCGAGCAATGATGGCACCTCAGATATCGCAACAAGAACAAATTAGACAAGTTGCAATCGCAAGATCAAAAGAACTTCAAAAGATGTCTTACAACGCTCCACTTTCTCGTGGGGGTAAAACAAAAAGAATTGGTTCATCTCTTTACGATTACATTGCAAGACACCCTATTGCTGGGGCTAGAAAACCAGAAGAGTGGATTAAAGATTTTAAATCAGGGGGTCCAGGATCTTTTAAGACCGGTAATCCTGAATTCAAAAATATATCACAAGCAGTTAAGAGAGAAGAGATGTGGGACGCAAATATTGCACAGTTTGATAAAGCTGGAAATCTTGTAGGTGGTTTTCTAAAGGTAGCTCAAGAAAAAAAGATTCCATTAACTAAAATGGATTTATTATACATTGTAGAAAAAGCACCTGTTAATAATTTAAAAATGAGAAAGCTTGGAACCGATGTTAAAATAGTAGATGAAGCTGAGGATTTAGGACGTGACATTAACAATAGTTTAGATGGTATAAAAAATAAAGTTATTGCTAAAGCAGGGGACAGTCAAGAAACAGAAGATATTGTAGAGATTGTAGACTCACTTCAAAAAAATATCAGAAAACAAAATTCTTTAATGTACAATAAATTTAAAGAAGTAGAGGATCAATACTCTGATTTTAATAGTTCTCCTTTTGGTGACCTTATAGGCAGCTACGAAGCTTTAATTCCAAAAGTTAGACGTCTTGGGGTTGAGGTAGATCCGTTAGAGATAAGCAGAATTACTGAAGCAGGTAAAGCAAAAGACATAGATATTTTTAGAAGACTACAATTACAAAAGACACAAGGGTTTGAAACTAAGTATGGAAATTATAGTGAATATAGAATTAAAGGTGGGGATGAGTATTTTGAAAATGTAGTGTATTACCCTAAAGAATTACCTATGGGGCAGAAACTAAGTAGTGGTTATAATAGGCATTATAATAGTGGAGAGAAAGCAATCCCTAATCAGATCTATCATGTAAGAGGTAGTATTAGAAGTGGGGGTAATGAGAACCAAAAAGTTATGATGATTGATGAGATACAATCTGACTACCACCAAAAACTAAGAAAGATTAACCCGGCAAGGGATAAAGTACAAAATGCCTTTGGTTCAGAGATAGAGTTCTTTTCTGCAAATAGAAAGCTTGAAAAAATAGTTGATGAAATGAAAACGATTTCAGCTAAAGGGATCAAAGCGACTAGAGAAGACCAAGCAAGATTTAATACACTCAATAGTGAATTTAGAGAAATGAGATCTAACTCACTTAACTTATCTAATATAACAAACAGGGAAGCTCAAGACGGGATTCCTTTTTTACCTCTTTACGGAAAAGAGAACTGGGGTGCACATGCTCTTAAAAATCAAATTAAAGATGCAGCAGACAGGGGTGTAGATTGGGTAGCCATCTCACCTGTTGAATACTTACACCATGCAAAAAGAACTAAGTATTTAGGGGACATAGAATTTTACGGAACAAGAACAGGTAAAGCAGGTTTTAAAGGTTATGGCGGTAGACAAGGAGTAGTTAGAAAAGATGCTAACGATAATGAAGTTCCAATGCAAGGTTTTACAGACCCTAAAAAGAAAGCAACTTTACCTGCAGCAATGGATAAAATAGCTAGAGAATATGGTTCAGAAGTTAAAACAATACCGGTTGCAAAATCAGATCCTAATAAACCTTTTAAAGTTGTGCAACAAGTAGAAACTAAAAAAGAATTTGGTCTTAACCCAGACAAATCGAGAACTCAACATAAAGCTGCTTTTAAAACTGAACAAGAAGCTCAGTATTATGCAGGACGTTATAATGGAGAGGTTGAGAAGATAATGGAAGGTGATCCTAGGTTATATTTTGATGCTTATGCTATTAGAGTTAATAAAGAAATGGCTGATAAGCCTTTTAAAGCCTATAACACGGGTGGACTAGTCGTAAATATATTTGCATGATATTATAAACCTGTTATAACAATAGGAGAGATATATCATGGCAAGCAAAAAACTTAAAAAATTTCTAGCAGCAGGTGTCGCAGCTTATGCGGGATCTAAAATGCTAGGGCAGAAAAAAGAAATGGATGCCTACCTTAAAACTGAAGGTGGCGACAAATCAATGATGAGCGGAATTGCAAAGAAAAAAGGCTTTAAAGAAAAAGTAATGGATGCAGTTAACGTTTATAGAAAAAAAGGACTTAACACAGGTCCAGGACCAAACAAAAGTTCTAGTCCAGCTGATGTATTAGGTGGAATGACTGGTTTTGGTTTAGGTGAAATGGACGGGGCTAAATATGGTAAAATGATTAAAGCTAATAATGGTACCATGATTGAAGCAAGAGGAAACAAACTAGCAAGAAGTAAACCAACTAAGATTTGTTAAATGGCTGAAGTAGAGAAACAAAATGAACTTCCTGAAGAAGAAGAAGTAACAGAAGAAGTTGACGTAGAAGTTGAAGGTGGAGAGGAAGAAATTCCTCAAGAAGAAGAAGAAACCGAAGAAGACTTTTATAGAAACTTAGCTGAAGAGATGGATGACCGAACACTAGGTCGAATCTCTGCTGAACTTATTCAAGATTATAAAAGAGATAAAGTTTCAAGATCGGATTGGGAACAGGCTTACACTAGTGGTTTAGATTTACTTGGGTTTAAGTATGTAAATAATACTAGACCATTTCAAGGTGCAAGTGGTGTTACCCACCCGCTCTTATCAGAAGCTGTTACACAATTTCAAGCACAAGCTTATAAAGAATTATTACCAAGTGATGGCCCTGTAAGAACAGCTGTCATTGGAGCAGACACACCAGAAACACAACAACAAGCAGAACGTGTAAAAGATTTCATGAACTATATGTTAATGGAGGAGATGGAAGAGTACACTCCAGACACGGATCAGATGTTATTCTATTTACCATTAGCAGGGTCTGCATTTAAAAAGATTTACTACGACGAGATTAAACAAAGAGCAGTATCAAAATTTGTACCTGCAGAGGATTTAATTGTTCCTTACTACGCAACTGATTTAAAAGATTGCGAAAGAATTACACACGTTGTTAAGATGTCAGAGAATAATGTTCTTAAACAACAAAAAGCTGGATTCTATAGAGATGTAGAATTAATAGCAAAACAAGCTGAGCAAAACCCTGTACAAGATAAACTAAATGAACTTGAAGGTGTTAAGCCTGCAGGAGAAAAAGAATACCAATACAATATTTTAGAAATGCATATTGATTTGAACATAAATCAGTTTGAAACAGAAGATGCAGAAAAAGAAGTTAAGCTTCCATACATTGTTTCAATTGATGAAGGTTCAGGGGAAGTATTATCTATTTATAGAAACTACAACCAAGATGATGACTTATCAGCAAGAAGAGAATATTTTGTTCACTATAAGTTTTTACCGGGTCTAGGTTTCTATGGTTTTGGTTTAATTCATATGATTGGTGGCTTATCTAGATCTGCTACTCAAGCATTAAGGCAATTATTAGATGCGGGTACTCTAGCGAACTTACCTGCTGGATTTAAATCTAGAGGAATAAGAATTAGAGATGATGACCAACCTTTTCAACCCGGAGAGTTCAGAGATGTTGATGCGCCAGGCGGAAATATTAAAGATCAGTTTCAAATTTTACCTTTTAAAGAGCCAAGTGGAACTTTATTTCAACTTTTAGGCTTTGTAGTACAAGCAGGACAAAGATTTGCATCGATTGCAGACATGCAAGTTGGTGATGGAAACCAACAAGCAGCTGTTGGGACTACAGTTGCTCTCTTGGAGCGTGGTTCTCGTGTCATGAGTGCTATTCACAAGCGTTGTTACTACGGAATGAGACAAGAATTTAGACTTTTAGCAAAAGTTTTTGCTGATTACTTACCTCCGGTGTATCCATACGCAGTTACAAACGCAGATAGGTTTGTAAAATTAAAAGATTTTGACGACAGGGTAGATGTAATACCTGTTGCAGACCCAAATATTTTTTCTATGACACAAAGAGTAACTTTAGCGAACGAGAATTTAAAAATTGCAGTATCAAATCCACAAATGCATAATTTAAGAGAGGCTTACAGAAGAGTTTACGAAGCTTTAGGTACAAAACACATTGATGCATTATTAAAACCAGAAGTTCAACCTAAACCTGAGGATCCGGCAACTGAAAATGCTAAAGCATTACAAACACAACTACTAAAAGCGTTTCCTCAACAAGATCATGAGTCGCATATGGCAGCCCATAGAGCGTTTATGGCTACGAGAATGGTTCAAATAAACCCAATGGTGTATGCATTACTTCAAGGACATATTTCAGACCATATTGCGTTACAAGCTCATGGAGAAGTAGGTAACTTAGTACAAGAATCCCCAGAGATGCAACAACAAGCACAAATGGATCCTGAAGGATTTAAAGTGCAGTTTGATTCTATGGTTGCAAAAAGAATTGCTGAGATAACTACAGCTTTAGCTCAAGAAGAAGCAGGTGGGCAAAAAGAAGATCCATTAGTTGCCTTGAAACAAAGAGAATTAGATTTAAGAGCTATGGACATGCAAAGAAAAGCACAAGAAAATGTAGAATCTGAAGAAAGAAAAGCTGGAGAGTTTGACGAAAGAATAGATCTTGATAAAATGAAGTTAGAATCTTCAGAAGATCAAGCAGAAGAAAGAATTAGAATTGCAGAAGAAAAAATTGACTTAAACAGAGAGAAACAGAATGAAAGTAAACAACAAAAGAGTTAGAAAATTTAGAGGTGGTGGTGCTGACATGGGTGACCCAGGAAGAGCTCAAGAAAGAGCTGATAGGGGTTATGGATCTACTGCTGGAGTAGACAGAAGTGCGGTAGGACCTGGTTCAAATTACGCAAATAACGTAGCGGCTCAAACATCTAAAACAACTAAGACAGGAAATGCAACAGCTAAAACATTTAACCCGGTTACAACAGGATTAAATTTAGCAGGTTCATTAATAGGTAAAGTTCCTGGTGTAGGTTATGCGGTTCAAGGAATTACAGCATTAGGTAAAGGTTTACAAAAATCAACAAGAACTAAAACTGCAAGAGGTGAAACTATTTTTGGTAATGTTAAAACAGGGAATGCAGGAATGCCTATTACAAGAGATTATTATAGAACAGAAGGTACACCTTTAGATGTAACGAGTCCAAAAGGAACTCAATATATGAAAGACGCTGGATTTTTAAAAGGACCAAAACCTACAACTGATGGCGGCGGTGGAGAGGACAATAGAAAAAGTTTATGTCCAGATGGAACTAATCCTCCATGTAAATTACCAGCAACTCAAATTAAAAATCCTGTTTCAACACCTAATACTTTTTTAAGTGGTTTTAAAGCATACGATGATGGTGGTGAAGTTATAATATCCTCTAACGTAGATAAAAGTTTACTATGATAAAAAATAAAAGACTTACAACAACTGTAGCTCCTAAAAAAGGACCTAACTCACAAGTACCACCTATTAAATTAAATGATGGTGGAATGGGTTGTGGTTGTGATGTATGCATGCAAGAAAATTCAAGAGGCGTTAAAGGAATTCAAGTAAAAGGTTTTAATTTTCAAGGAGTAAGATAATGTTAAAAAAAATATGGAAGTTTATAGTTGATTCAGTAACCCCTAGCAGACAAGAACAGGTTGCTGTTAAATCACATTGTAATAAACATGATAAATATAAAAAAGGTTGTCCAACTTGTAGGTTATTAAATGCCAAGTAGTACAGCAAAAAAAGTTTTAGCAAATAATCCAGAGAAGCAAATACTTTTTGATAATTTAATGAAAACAGAATATGATCCTAGTATGTCACATGAAGCAAATACTAGTAATGTTCTTGGTTTAATTAGATTAAAAGATATGGGGCCTAAATCTATACCTGGTAAATCCTCAGGTGGAGAAATAGAGTTAAAAAAAGGTAGCGAATACATAAAAGATCTGTTATAAGATCGAGTGTTTGACGAACTCACAAAAAAAGAACAATTAATATTCTTAGCAGGGCTATTCGAAGGTGAAGGCTGGTTCGGAATTCAAAAAAAGAAAGAAGGACACACTCCTGCAGCAGTTTTGGAAGTGCAGATGTCCGATGAAGAAGTTGTTATACTATTTCAACGATATTTAAAAACAAATAGAAACATTCGTAAGAAAAGCAAAAAAGAAAAAGCACACTACAAAGATATTTACAGGTTTTCTATAAAAGGTTACCGTGCTTTACACCTTATGGAGGAGATGCTACCATATTTATGCAAAAGGAGAAAAGAACAATATTATGATGTGGTTAAATCTATTGGGAATGGGCCTAAAAACTGGAGCTCACCTATATTCAAACCGTCAGAAGACTAAACAAGCAATGTCTGATGCACAGTTAATGCATGCACAAAAAATGAGTAGTGGGCAATTAGAGTATTCTGGAAAATTACTAGAAGCTAGACAATCTGATTGGAAGGACGAATTTATTTTGCTTTTGCTGTCAATTCCAATCGTAATGCTGGGATGGTCAGTCTGGTCAGATAATCCCGAACATATGGAAAAAATGGAATTATTCTTTTTGCATTTTGGAAATCTACCTTTTTGGTATCAAACAATTTTCGTAGGAGTCATTGCGAGTGTCTATGGACTTAAAGCAACAGATCTAATTAAGCGAAAATAGTTCAGATCTTTACAAAACGTAAATAGTTGCTATAACTACTATATGATTAGAGGTGATAGCACAGATTATGAATTACTTATTAAATGGAGTAAGGGATTCGATTGCCAAGGTTTTAAATCATGTGAAATCGGAGTTCGTGAAGGGCTTGGTTCTAAAATTATTATGGATAATATCATTAATAATTATATTCATGTTGGTGTGGATCCTTACGGTAATTTAAATTATCAACATTACGATAGCACAGGTTCTTACACTTGTGATTACACGGATCAGATGAGAGATACAATGCTAAATGATTTTTATTCTTACAGGAATGAAGGTAAGTTTACTTTATGTAACATGACCGATACAAAATTTATGAACCATACAGAACATAAGGATTCTAAGTTTGCATTTGTGCATTTTGATGGTCCCCACATGACTAAAGATGTTATCACTGAAGCTGTTTGGTTTGCGAACAGAGCAGCCCCAAAAACTAGATTTATTTTTGATGATTTTACTAAGTATAACCAAAGTTTAATAAACGAAACTCTTACACATTTTGGTTTCTTAGTTATAGAAGAGGGTGAAAACAAAATCTGTTTAGAAAAAAATGAATCTTGATCTAAATACACTAGACGCTATAAAGCACTATATTAATAAACAAATTAAACAAGTTAAAGAAGATATAGTGTACGGTATAGACACAATCGACAACCTCAAGTATGCTAAAGGGAAACTCAGCGGATTAGAAACGCTGCTTCAGGATCTTAAAGACCTGCAGAGAAATGAGGAGAATGTCGATGACGATAATACAAACGGATCCTTTAATAGGGATTAAAAAAAAGGGTGAGGCTGCACCTGATTCAAATGAAACAGCTATACCTACTGATAAAGCAGGTATTGATAAATACCTTGAACTAATACCGAAACCAGTTGGTTACAGACTTTTAGTTAGACCTTATTCAGGTCCTAAAAAAACTAAAGGTGGAATTATCTTTACTGACACAGCAAGCGAAACAATTCAAATGACAACCGTTGTTGGTTTAGTCGTTGCGATGGGGGATCTTTGTTATCAAGACAATGATAAATTTCCTAAAGGACCTTGGTGTGAAACAGGACAATTTGTAATCTACGGTAGATATGCCGGTTCAAGATTTAAAACAAAATATGGTGAGCACCGTATTTTAAACGATGATGAAATCATCGCAACCATAAGTAAACCAGAAGATATTCTGCATTTATATTAAACGTTAAGGAGAAAACATCATGGCTGATGCACAGGAGCGAGCTAACATACAACCTGAGGTTGAAATTGATCTTGATGACGTAAAGGAAACAAACGTCCAGGTTGAAGAAACTATACAGGAAGAATCAAAAGAACCAAATTTAAATTCTGGTGAAGTTGATTTAGGTTATACTGATCACGATAAAGAGCAACCAAAAGAAAAAGTTGCATATGAAGAAGTTCAGGAAGAACCACAAGAAGAAACAAAAAGCGAGGTAGAAGACCTTACTCAAGTTTCAGATCAAGTCAAAAAGAGAATTGATAAACTTACAAGAAAATTTAGAGAGTCTGAAAGAAGAGAACAGGCAGCTTTAGATTTTGCTAAAGGTTTACAAAAAAAGTATGAGGATTCTGAATCTAAATATGATTCTGCAGATGAGAAATACTTAACTGAATTTGATGCTAGAGTTGATTCTCAAAGAGAAGAAGTCAAAAGAAAACTGAAAGAAGCGATTGAAAGTAATGATTCAGATAAAATCATGGAATCAAACGACGAACTTGTTCGGCTATCTATTGAAAAAGAAAAAGCTAGGATTAAACTTGCAGATAGAGAGTCAAGATTAAAACAGCTTGAGGAACAAAAGAATAGCGTTAAAGAAGAGCCAAAATACTCAGAACAAGACGTAGTACCCGCACAACCTAGTACACGAGCTAGGGATTGGGCAGGTGATAATACGTGGTTTGGTAATGATAAAATCATGACCAATGCAGCAATGACGGTGCACGAAGATCTAGTGGGCATAGGTGTTGATGTAGAGAGCGATGAGTATTATAATGAGATAAACAAACGAATGAAGGAAAATTTCCCTCACCGTTTCGTTACTCAAGAGCAACGAAGACCCGTCCAAAAGGTTGCTTCTGCCGGTAGAACCCAGCAGGGACGTAGATCTGTGAGACTCACCAAGTCACAGGTGGCTATTGCCAAAAAATTAGGGGTGCCACTAGAAGAATACGCTAAATTCGTGAAGGAGGAATAGCAAATGAGTGATAAAATAAATAGAACTTCGCGCGCGTCTGTTGAAGTCGAAAAAAAGAGACTACAACCATGGACGCCACCATCATCTCTGGATGCACCACCTGCGCCAGACGGTTATTGTCATAGATGGATAAGAACCGAGAGTATGGGTTTTCAAGATACGGCTAACGTATCTAAAAAAATGAGGGAAGGTTGGGAATTTGTGAGAGCAGAAGAATTGAAAAATTCTACAGGTGATCATAATTATCCAGTCATAGCTCAGGGAACTTACGCAGGTTTGATCGGGGTTGCTGGCCTTGTGTTGGGAAGGATACCGGAAGAAATTGTTAAAAGCCGTGCTGAGTATTTCAAAAGAATTACTCAAGAAAGAAT
>Ga0222670_1000967_pt1 | contig 10737 bp, 13 predicted proteins | sample AntAcemetagen732_FD_181148 | JGI IMG/M metagenome (GOLD analysis project Ga0222670, IMG submission 181148) | Saline water microbial communities from Ace Lake, Antarctica - #732 | ecosystem: Environmental > Aquatic > Non-marine Saline and Alkaline > Saline | place: Antarctica: Ace Lake... | reverse complement strand
ATTAGCAAATGGATCATTTTCAATTGCAAATAAATGTTTTGGAGAATTTATATTAGTAATATCTAATACAAAATATCCATGTCCTCCAGCACCTAGAGCAGACATTAAAATAGTTCGCCATCTTGGGTTATTAATATTGTCACCTGGAGTATCGTCAAAATAAATATCTTTTACTGTTGCTGTTCCATCAATTCCATATATTGCATTACTAGCATTAGCTTTACTAGTAACCATTGTAGATAATTTTCCTATTATATTTGGAGGAATATATCCCCACAACTCTTCACCGTCCGATGATTTAAAGGCATGAAATATTCCACTGTTCGCTCCAGCTAATACTGCTTCAATTCGTGAGCTGCAAGATGTACCACAGCTATTTCCATTTTTAAAATTATCATAACCATTGCTTGCTCTATAATAAGAATCTTTTTTATCAAAGTTTGCTGTTCCATCATTAGAATTTGAAATTTCTTCAACCGGTCCTACTACATTTATATTAGCATGATAAATATCAGCAAGCTTATGTCTTGTCTCTGTTGTGTTACTATCTCCATCTTCATCGTAACTATCAATTCCTCTAATAAAATTAATCAACTTATCCGTTTCAGCGTCAGTGGCTGATTTATTCGGGAATAACAACGATTTTAAGCTACTTCTGTTACTTGTTGTAAAATTATTTAAGCCAGATGCGCCAGTATTTGTAGTCCATAAATTTCTTGAAGAATAACTCTTCTTATTTAATTTATCTGCAGCATCCCACTCTTCTGTAGCTGCTAGTTTTCCAGTCTTACTATCAAATTTATGTTTCTTTAAGTGTCCTTGCCACTGAGTATTTTTAGAATATTTAAATGTAGATTGATAAATAAAATCTCCTTTTTGCTTATCTGACATTACTGCTGGTGAATTAAAGGTTAAAGAGCCTGATACCACTTGTTTAATAGCATCTGTTAACTTAGCTATCATTTCTGCTTCATTATCAGCATACATTGGTGCAACAGTTCCACCACTTACTGCTAGATTAACGTAGTTTTGTTTCGTACTAGCAGTAAAACTTGATGTAGCAAAACCTACTGCAAAAGTTTTAATTTGATATTGACTGTTTAAATTTCTTGCTGCATTAGCAGCTGCACTTGGGTTATCGAAAACACCATCACTAATAACTATTAAATAATTTGCTTGGCATTTAGCATTTGGTATTCTTGGTGAAGGAAAACCACTATAACCATTTGCAAAATAAGATCTTGATATGTTTAATGCTTGAGTTAAATAAGTTCCACCTCCAGCACGTACATTGTCAATATCTGTATAAATTTTTCTAGCACCATCTGAATTAACAGGAACTCTTATTCTTGTTCCATAATAATTATAACGCCAACGTATATTCTTTGGTGCATTTATCCATCTTAAAGAGCTATAGGGATGTCCCCATTCCATCAGCCCAAAATTTGCTGAGCTAGTTAACTCTGTATTTGATACAATTCTTTTGATAACTTTTTTTGCAATATCCATTCTTGATTGTACTGAGCTTGCAAATACTGTGGATGTTGTCACCGATCCAACATTGGATGCATTAAATGAAATTTCTCTAATTTTATGATTAGATGTATCTGCAACATACATTTTACCTGAAGACGAAACATGAATGCCTTGTGGGTAATAAAATGCATCACCACTCCAACTTACAGTTCCAAATGAACTTACATAAGCACCACTTGAATTAAATTTTTTAATATAAGATTGTCCTTTTGACTGATCTACAACATAAATATTATTCGAACTATCAAATGCAACACCCCATGGATCATAATGATAACTTGGGTATTGTCCTCCATAATCCCAAGCTTTCCACCAACTACGATCATAATTTTGATTAGGTCTTCCATTGGGTCTGTCACCAACTTTAGTGCAGCTTCCTATGTTGCTTCCACTTAATGTATGTAAACAAACTGATGACGCACCTTTGCTTGCAACCAACATCTTGGTTCCAGCAGCATTAATTTCAATATCTGTTATATCACCCCAAAGATTATGTTGATAATAACTTCCAGTTCCTGATATTGTCTTAACAAAACTAAGGTCGCTCCTTCTAAGAATTGTAATTGAACCACTTCCCACATATCCTGAGTAACAATAAAAACTGCAGTTTCCTGTACCTAAATAAATATAATTATCAGTAACTGCTATAGAACTAAACCGAGTTTGATAACCTCCATATCTTGGATGATATATTCTTCCACTTTGCTTAATACATTGACCAGTTAGCGACAATTCTTCAACAAATGCATCATTATAAGTGTCATTTAAGACATAAATTTTATCATCATAAATATCAAACTTATACTGGCTCAAATATTGCTTTGCACAAGTTGGCTGATAATTTCCCCCACCTTGATTTATCATTCTTCTTTTAAAAGTGCCGTCTGCACCAAAAACATGCATTCTATAATTTTTACCTTCAAAATAAGAGTTGCTACCCTGAAATACATAAACATTACCCTGGCTATCTGTTTTAACATCAGTGGGATAATTTAAAAAATTAGAATTATTGCTCAATTCATTACCACTTAAATCCCAACCCATGCTGCCAGAATTATCTAACATAATCATAATATTTGACGGTACCAAAGAACCCGTTCCCAAAGGAGGTGATTTAGAAAATGCAAGATTTGAAATTAAAAATGTAAGTAAAATTGAAATAACTATTTTTTTGATCATTGTGTTTCCTCAATTTTCAAAAGATGCTTTTCTAATTTTTCAATATGTTTATCACTAGTAATTTCTAAATATTCTTGTTGTCGATCTTTATTTTTTAATAAAACATAAAAATATGAATTATTATTCAAAGTTGTATTATAAAATTCAGATCTTTTTTTTTCAATTTCTTGTTCATTTCTTTTAAAATTTATCTTGTAGTCATTTGTCAAAATATCAAAAAGAATTGTGCTTTCTGATAAGTCATTAATATAATTAACTTTAATTAATTTATCTTCTGCAAATACAAGATTGATATTTAAACTCATGATATTTCTAAGTTCATCTCCATCCTTATAATCATTTTTGCATATATCTTGTGCTTGAATCATTCTGACATAAGGTTCACTTGAGGAGTTTGATCCATATGCAAATATGTTAATTTCTTCTAAACTTTTACTGGTGACACCTGGTTTAATTTTATCAAAAGAACAATCGTAAGCTTGGACTTGACTGCTAAAGCTTAATAAAAATATAAGAATTGAAATCTTTTTCATTATTTCTTAACCAAGGTTACCACTGCCTCCAGTGGAATGATAATGTTGTTTTGAGCCCTACAGCTTGAAGCTGTATTGTTACAACCACATGAATAAATTGTATAATAAGTAGCTGAAGACGTTGCTGCAGACTTATAAGCTGTTCCTTGAGTAACACTTGATCCCTCAGTTGAAGCAACAGTTTTAGTCTTTATTGTGGGTACTCCACTTACATTAGGTGAATAAGCTATAAAATATTCAAAACTATATTTTTCTAATCTTTCTTTCTCTTCGTTACTTGTTCCAGTAATAACATTACTTAATGTATTAGTTCCTGAATGAAGAGAATTTGAATTATCTTTTAAATTTGGAAACAATGTAGTTTTACAGAATTTTAAACTTCCATCTCTAGCAGTTTGTGATGCCGACTCTAGTGTGGAAGTTTCTGTTGTCATCCAAGTTTTAGCAATCGCTATACCACTTTCTGCTGCATAGAAAACTTGCTGACTAGTGTCTTTATCAGTATTTGCTTTATGTTCTCCTGAGGTGATAGTAACTAACGTAGCTCCCATAACCGTCATAACTACAAGTAATAATAGAGCTAGTGGTAAAGCAAATCCTCTTTCATTTTTATTAAATTTATTTTTCATCTAATTATTTGATAAATTCCTTGTATGCACACTGACAAAAAAAGTTTCTCTGTGATATTTGTCATTAAAGTTTTGGGTATTACCATAATTTCCCCCTTCATGATTAGTAATCCTAATAGCTTTATTAGAAGTAAAAACTTCCTGGGCTGATTGAATGGTTAAATAAATTTCAGCTGTATGAACTTTTTTCATATTAGCCTGTCCTTTATTATAACTTCCTACCATTGTTCCTGAGCCTTGAGAATTTTCTACCGGGCCACAATAATCACAAACTGGATATAATTCATTTCCGTCTTTATCTTTAAAGACAACTTGAAAATCTACAATGTTAGGTACGAATTCAATATTATCATAAATCACAGTACCAACAGTTACTGGATTCATGACCACTTCTCGTGCAAGGTACATTTTATTACTATTTTGATACTTCATAGGTCGATAATATACTCGCATACGATCGTTAGGTGATGTTGTATACCAGACTGCTAAGCTGTCTAAGTTTCCAAGATATTTTTGTTGAAGATTAATAAGTTTAATTTCTGGTCTAGCATCTCTTGTAAAGTTTATATCAATATAACCTGCATTTCTTAAATCTCTTGCAATAACTGTTAATGCATCTCTAGCTGAATTATTAATGGCAGCTTTTTGTGAAACAGATTTGTAAGATTTATTAAAATAACCGTATGATGAAAATGCTGCAGCAATACTAATAACACCAATCACTATTGCAACTAATACCTCTGCTAAAGTAAACCCAGAGTTTTTATTTTTCATTTAACAACAACTCCTAAATATTTTTTTCTTTTACCTGTGCCAGTTAAAAAATTAACTCTTCCTGTGGTATTATTTGTACCCACATTTACAAAAGTTTTTTTAGTGTCACCCGTTTTACAACTTGGTTTTTTGTCTTTGTTATCAACTTTTATGTAATTTTTTTCTGATAGTTTATTTCGCCACTTATCTTTCATTTTATCGTAAAGGTTGGATCCTCCTTTATTGGCATAACCGCAAGTTTCACTAAAACTTCCATACATAGATGCATTATCAGGATCACCAATCATATCTTCCATAACCATTTCAGATAAATAATTAAGTTTATTTTTCTCAGTGGCTCTATCCATCGAGTTAATTGTAAAAGCTGAAAGTTGCATAATAGCAATAAAACCAATACCAATTATTACTATACAAACTAAAGACTCTATTAATGAAATACCTCTATTAGATTTAACCATCTATTTTTATCCAATTATTTTTATTCTTACGGTATTTAAAAACTTTAATATTTTGAAATCGATCAAGTGTAATCATGTATCTATAATCAGAGCTTGAGTTGTACTTGCAGGTACTTTCTGTTGTATTTGATTTTGAACAAAATACAAAATAATCGGCCATTTGCCCTGTGTCTTCATCTTTGATTCTGGCATTTTGATATGGCTTATCATACTTAATTGAACCATCTTTTGTTATGCAAATCGCTGATCTCATGGGATTGTGATAAGCGCTTGGATAAACATTAACATTACTATTGGAGGCATTCACACCAAAATCGTGGCTTGCATACTGCGATTCTATTGTAAATCCAGAAGTGCTTGAAAAACCGCAAGTATAATTCTGTTTGTGAGTAGGATATGGGGAGTTAAAACCTTTGTATACATCAAAAAATTTTTCAGGACTCATTGTAAAAACTTCTAATTGATCGTTCAATAGAACTTGAATCATTCCATACTTGCCACTGGTAACTTCTGATTTTCTTTCTTTGATAAAAGAAATAGTTTCATAGACTTCTTTTTTTACGTTTCGATCATTGATCCAATTTGAAATATTAGGATAAGCAAATGCGGAGAATACTCCTATGACTGCGAGAACCACCAATAGTTCAATTATTGTAAAAGCTTTTTTATTTTTTATATTTAATTCCATTTTTTAGGTATGTAAGTTTTGTACTGAGTTAAGTCCGTAAGTTTTGAAATAATAATTATAGAGTGTGGTGATCCTTTGTTAATCCATTCGCTAAACGACATGGAACCTTGAGCCTCACAAGCAATTGTATATGTTCCTGGTTTTGACAATCCTGTATCTAATGCGCCTCCACCACTAATTGGATTTTTTAAATACATTTTAAAATAATATGAACGAAAAGATTGAGATACTTCACAAACAGTTTGCCAAAGATTAGTGTAATTACAATAAATTTTAGTTTGGCTTGGTTGGTTATTTGTGAGTGAAGAAGAGGTTGAAATTGTAAAAGTAGTATTGCTCGCGCATTCGGTTGTTAAATTAATATAAATAAAATCATGAATTGACTTATGTCGGTCTTTTATAACAGCATCGTAAGCTTTATTCGTATAACCATTATAAGCAACTACTCCTATACTGGTAAGAATTCCTATAATGGCTACGACGACAAGAAGTTCTATTAAAGTAAAACCTTTAACTATTTTTTTCGGCACTTGAAATAACTCCTCTGCCAATTAAATCTTCTATTGATTTGTCCATGGTCATCATACCTTCTCGTTGGCCTGTTTGCATAACACTTGGAATTTGATGAATTTTTGCTTCGCGGATTAAATTTTTGATAGGAGCGTTACAAACCATAACTTCAAACGCACCTACTCGTCCCGTTCCATCTTTTTTCTTAAATAATTTTTGGGTGACAACCATGTTTAACGATTCTGCTAGTTGTGCTCTAATTTGTCCTTGCTGTTCTGGAGGAAAAACATCAATAATTCTATTAACAGTATTAGGCGCTCCACTTGTATGCAAAGTTCCAAAAACTAAGTGACCTGTTTCTGCTGCAGTTAATGCCATACCTATAGTTTCAAGGTCTCTAAGTTCACCAACAAGAATTACATCTGGATCTTCTCTTAACGCAGCTTTTAATGCATGAGAAAAACTCTCTGTTTGTTTTCCAACTTCTCTTTGAGAGACGATACTTTTTTTATCTTTGTGAATAAATTCTACAGGATCTTCAATAGTTATAATGTTTGATTGTCTAGACTCGTTTATTTGATTAATGATTGCTGCAAGTGTTGTTGATTTTCCTGAACCCGTTGGTCCTGTAACTAACACCAAACCTTTATGAGCATCTAGCAAACTAAATAATATTTGTGGAAGATTTAAATCTTCCATTAATGGAATTTTTGTTTCAACTCTTCTTAATACTGCCGCACGTCCATTTAAAGTTTTATAAAAATTAGCTCTAAATCGTAAGTCTCCTAAGATAACTGCAGTATCTAATTCATTTTTAGTTTCGAATTTTTTTATTTCTTCTTCTTCACAATTATTTTTTAAAAGATCCGTTAAGTCTTTATCGGTAATTTTACTATCAGGTACAATTACAATATCTCCCATAAGTCTATAGGATATGTCCGAACCCCCTCTTAGATGAAAATCAGATATATTCTTATTTTCTTTTGCTAAGATATTAACTTTATCTATCATTATTAGATGTTAACCCTTTAAATTGTACAAAAAAACTGTTGAAATTTGGTATGTTATTTTACTACCAGTCTACTAATATCAAGTTAAATTATGGCTGATAATCTTGCCCAATACAAAGCAGAACAATATCTTAAAGATTTTTACAATCTTAGTAATCAAGCAGATATAAAAGGTTTCTACTATGAGACCAGATTACACTCTGTAATAGTTTTAGAAATTACCCTAGCAACTTTTGATAAAAAACATCCTGTAAGTTTTGAATACCTCTGTGATAACATTCCAAAAAAATTGGGGAAAAGAACAACCATACAAACTATTTTACTCGAAGGTATAAGAAAAGGGTATTTTTTAAAGACAATAAGTGAAGTAGATAAAAGAATAAAATTTTACACTCTAGAAAAAAATTCGCTTGAAATTATTAAAAAATGGTTGCAAGAGCAAGAAATGTATTCCAATTTTCATTCTTAAACTTTTAAAACCAAATTATATAAAAACTCTCCATATAAAAAATATATTAAGCTACCTAAAATAATGTGCGGCCCAAAAGGTATTTGAGATTTAAGGTTTATTTTTTGATTGATCAAAGAGGGTGCAACATAAAGCAATCCTAGTATTGAAGCGGTAAAAAGAACGAAGGGTACTGCTTGCCATCCAAATAACAAACCTATACCTGCCATCAACTTAGCGTCACCTAATCCCATGCCTTCAATTTTTTTTATTATTCTATAAATATAAATAATAATCCAAATAGAAAGATAACCGATCATTCCTCCAATAATTGATTGATTAATATCATAAATAAAACTTGCATTAATATTTGGTAAAAAGTTTTTAACTATTGCTAAAAACATTAAAATAAAACTTAAGCTATCTGGAATAATGAAATGTTCTAAATCAATAAAAAATATAATTAGGTATAATAGAAATAATAAGCTCAAAAAAACAATTGAAGTATAATTGCTATAGCTTAAAAAGATTAGTACAAAACCAGACCCACAAATACTCTCAACTATAAAATATTTTAATGAAATATTTTTTTGACATTTTCTACATTTGCCACTTAATAATAAATAAGAAATTAATGGTATATTATCAAACCATTGTATATTTTTTTTACATTTAGGACAAAAAGATCGCCCAGTTATTGTTTGTTTATTTCTTGGCAATCGGAAAATACAAACGTTGGCAAAACTTCCCAAACAAATTCCAATAAAAAAAACTAAAATTGAATTAAAAACAATCAAGATTTAAATATATTTTTAATTGCTTCAGGTTTCCAAATAAATACAAATAAATATGGGGCTAATGCTGGAACGATACCAAACCAAATCCATTCACCTAATCTAAAACTTTTGTCACCTCTTGCGTATAAACCATTAGCCCAAACTAAATAACCAACAGCTATTATCCAAACTAGAGAAATTGTTAAATATATTTTTGAATACTTCATAAAGATAAATTATCACTACGCAGTAACGATTATCAATATTTTAAAGGTGTTGAAATTTGGTAATATTATTAAGAGTGTACTGCTGTTTCTTGCAGCAGCCTAAAGTTGGTGATCATCAATGTTAATACGCTGTTCATTTTGCTTTCTGTATCATGAATGCACCAAGTAATTAAAGCTTAATTAACAAATTATGAGGTTATCCCAACACATTCTTAACATTAGTTAAACTTTACTTATTGATCAAGTCCAATCTATTAAGTAAGTAAATTGATTCTAAGATAATAACTACAGCGACTTGAAGTTCTATTGGAGTAAAGGCCAGGTGGTTCATTAAATTATGGTGTTGTAATATCTTGTCTAGAAACTTTTCCGCTAAAGTCATTATCCCAACTCATTTCTAATCTCATTGTTTTTGGAGAGCCAGATACGTTTGTAATAAAAACATATCCTGCTCTTTGATTTAATTTAGAAGATGGATAGCCAGAGTTTGAACAGTGCAGTACGTACTCACTATCAATATTATTTTTTATGTAATAATCGGTATAAGGATTTTTCCATTTCAATGATTTAAAGTGAGCAATAAGTTCATAACAAGCTCCTAAAGGACTATTATTACAAAAACCGTTAGTAACATCTTTAGAGTTGCCTGATTGATCATTCATCATAACTGGTTCACCTAAATCACATTTTGTGTAATTTAAACTTATAAAATTAACAATTTCTTTAAAGTTATGTTTAACAGCATTAACTTTCGCACTCTTAGTATACCCATTATAAGCAACCACACCAACGGCTGCTAGAATTCCGATGATGGCTACAACGACTAGGAGTTCTATTAGGGTGAAAGCTTTATTTTTATTATAAATTTTATTCATTATGGATATTGAGAAATTGGCCATTGCTGAATGATAACTTTTCCTCTGCATCTTGTTCTTACTTTAAAACCTCCACTCTCTGGATAATAAGCTACACCTCCATCCATAGGAGGATCACCTATGTAAGATAAAATTGGTATACTATAAGAGAGATTAGGTTCGTAAGGGCTTGATGCATAGTTGCCAAAACTCTTTGCAGTTTCACCCGCTATTGTTCCAAAATTATAAGAGCAAGACAACTGTCTTTCTTGACCAGGGGTATTGTTGGTATATTGCCCTTTAACAGTTATACTGTCTTGAAACTCACAAAATGTATAATTTTGCAAAATCATTTTTTTTAATAAGCTAAAATTATTTTTACAAACTGCTTCTTTAGCGCTAGCAGTATACCCATTATAAGCAACAACCCCTACTGCAGCAAGGATACCGATGATAGCTACTACGACTAAGAGTTCTATTAATGTAAAGGCTTTTTGTTTCATTTTAAAAACCTCTGCCTGGCCATGTTACATAATCTGTTAGATAAACATTGTTTCCACTAGTGTCTCCAATATTTGTGACAACTTTAATTCTATTGTCATTATTATATCCCCAAACATAAGTTTGGCCCAATACTCTTGGATTAAAACCTTGTGCCAAACAACATTGTTTTGGATCAGTACCACCTATTTGTAACATTGTAGGTCCATCTAGATTGTAAGGATTTTTAAAACCACTATTGTTAAAATGAAAAACAAAATGATAAGCTGAATTACTAGCACTGCCAGCTCCAGATTTACATGGTCTCTTTACTGTACCAGGGTCTGAGTTGCCGACTCTCAAACCATTACAGCTCCAATTATTTAATTTACATGTATTCATTAAAACATAATTATCTCCAAGAGCACATTGGCCATAACTGGCTTCAATAAATTTTTTCATACTATAGTGTTGTTCTTTTGAAGCTGCTATTTTTGCACTAATAGTGTACTTGCCATAAGCAACCACACCTACTGCAGCTAATATTCCTATGATGGCTACAACGACTAGGAGTTCTATTAGGGTGAAGGCTTTTTGTTTAATCATATTTAAAATTCACAGAAATTAAACTCTGC
>Ga0222670_1000966_pt1 | contig 10738 bp, 26 predicted proteins | sample AntAcemetagen732_FD_181148 | JGI IMG/M metagenome (GOLD analysis project Ga0222670, IMG submission 181148) | Saline water microbial communities from Ace Lake, Antarctica - #732 | ecosystem: Environmental > Aquatic > Non-marine Saline and Alkaline > Saline | place: Antarctica: Ace Lake... | reverse complement strand
GGCTGGGATAGTTAAAGACCCGTCAGCGTTCTTAGTACTGCACTCGTGCATCCATTTTTGCCAACTAGACCAACGCTTATGCTCTATGTCAGCCATTTGCTCCACCATCTCCTCCAACTCCTTGTTAGTGTTATTCATAATTAGAGTCCTTTAGCTAGTAGGTTTTCTAAGACTTGCCAGATCTTTCCGAGGTTTGATAGTACAAAAACAAGAAGAACAAAGCCTATAATGGAAGTTAGGCAACCAAAACAACCAATGTCTACTTGTTTTTTAGTTTTCATGGTCTTTACAGTTATGATTAGGCTCTCCATCTTCTGTCCAAGTGTTAGCAACTACAACACAGCCCTCGCACTTCCAATAATGATTGGATAGCTTGCTTCCACAGTAACCGCATTGAGTGTCTTGGCTCCCGTGCTTAACTGGAGTAGGCTTGTGCGTTTTGTAGATCATCTCGGACATGTTCCATCTGACTCAGGCTGATAAGCTGTCTGACTAACGGTGTCATAGCAAAGGTCGTTAAGTCTTGAGTCCCTTCTCGCAACACCACTAATTGCCACTACCACTAGTAATGTACTTATTGCCAAGGCAAGGATAATCTTTATTGTGTCGTTCATAATGTTTATTGCTATCTGATATATAACTATAATAGCATACAATGCTGTCTATCCCTCTATATCTGTGGATAACTTGTAGGAACCTTTGCCTGTGAAAGTCTCCATGAACTTATCAATGTCTTCTTGGTTAATAACGTTAGTCCCTAAATAATCAGGGGTGGCGTTTAGTTTCCCTTCTTTGATAAACCTCATGATGCTTCCCCTGTTGTCGTAGGGGAAGCTAGGAGACTTTGCTAATGCGTTGGGTGAGTAATGGTTCATAATCCTGATCTCATTTCATCACTAGTAATCTGTGCTTGCTTCTTTGCAAGGCGTATAAACTCTTTAATCTGCTCTATCTTGGCCTTCTGTTTCTTGGTCTGTAGGTATATGTCCTCAGCTTCCAGTAGTGCAACAGCCTTGGCCACACTGAAACTAATGGACTTCTCTGACTTGAACCTCCCACACTCCTGCTCCAACTCAAATAGTAGGTCGTTCTCGTTCCCAATCAGGACGTTTAGCTTCATAGCTGACTCCATCCATAGGTCAGGACTAATAGGCTTCCTCTCCCTAATAGCTGTCTCAAAGAAACTAATTATTGTGTTTGTTGTTACTACTTCAGTCATCTTTTTGTTTATAATCCTCAAGGTAATATTTGTCGTTCTCTAGGTCGCTTAATAGTCGTTCAATTATGGTGATCGCAACATCTTTATCCTCTGGTCTGTTGTGCTTAGCTACCCAACAGATGGCATCCTTCATTTGTTTTAGTGCTGCCATTAGAAGGGAATTAAATCTGACAATATCTCACTCCCTGATGGTGCTTCCACTGATCCAGGTATATCACTAGGCTTAATGTCATCAAACGCTTTCTGTTCTTCTGTCTGTGTATATTGTCCTTCCTGTTTCTCTGGCTTCCATGTATCTACCTTTGCGTACCATTTACCAGCCTTTGACTCGCACACATCAATATTCATCCATAGATTGTTCATGTCTGTTTTAGCTAGGAACTCTACAAACTCTGCTTTCTTGATTGCTAGTTTTACCTTTACCCAAGGTGCTTTCTCGCTAGGCTTCTTTGCGATCATTCCCTCCACAAATTGAATTTCTGTTTGTTCTGACATAATTATTTTATTAGTTTAATAGCTCCCCATATACCGAATACCATAGCCCCTAACCCTCCTATTGCATATAGAACCTCTGATAAGTCTGGCAGTGAATACTCTAATATACCACCCAGTACTGCTGCAGCTATTGAAACAAGTATTGCTGTGCCTAATGCTTTGTTATTCATGTTTATTTTTTCTTACCTTCTAATAACCCCAAATATGCCCTCCTGCCAACTGAGAAGTATGACAATGCTTTTTTTATAGCGTCTGTCTGTGCTCCCTTCTTGGCATCTCCTAAGTCCCCCTTAGTAACCCTAGACTGTCCCCATGCCATCGGTCTGAACTCTATATCTTTTAACCATACCTGAACCTTAGCCACTGCTAACTGGCCCCCTTTATCATTTGTGACTGTATGGGTTTCTATCTCCTCAAACCCCCAGTTACCGAATAGCTCCACATTCATAGAGTCCATTACATATTGTGGCTTATAGCCGGACTGGTCTGAGTAATCATTATAAGAGATACTCTCTGGCTCTGCTTTTTCTAATAGGGCATTAACTGCCTTGATCTTTGCTTGTGTTGTTTCATTCATACTTATTTGTTAAAGCTACTAACCTCAATCAAGTCCAACAACATTTTAGAGAAGGCGTTGGCATGTTCAATAAGTGATTCATGCTCAATGTTGACTATAAAGTCGTCAAAATCGTCTGACATGTCATCGTTTGTTCCCATGTAATCTTCTTCATGTATCTCTTTTAGATATTCCTCAAATGGGTACTGTGTCTTTTTATATTCTTGTAGGTTCATATTCTTCATCAGTTAGCTTCCAATGCTCTGCCTCCTCTCCATAGATAACCCAGTCTGTAATTTTCTTGACTGTACCCTTTGGGATTTGTTCTATCTCTCCTTCTAATTGTCCGTTGATTAATTCCATATTAATTATGGTAGCTATCCTGCCAAAGGTTCTCCGACTGTTCCATCAAGTTCTTAAAATTGATCTCCCTCTCGGTGTAAATCTCGTCTGTCTCTTTGCACACCTTGATCTCTGCTAGTTCAATAGTCTCTCGGTCTCTTTGCTCTGATAAGGTAAGCAGCCTGTCCTTTGTCTTACTCATGATTATTATTGCTATCTAATATAGTAATAGTATACACGCGTGTATGATTATGGCAACAGGGGGTGTTGATAACTATTTCCAACGGATCAAATGTAAATGCGGTGTGACAACGGTGCTAGAATCCAGGTTTATAACAGCAGAGTCATAATCTAGTTTAAGAGTTCCTTCCACTATTTTAGTTAGTAGGGCATCTAAGCGTAAATGTGTGGGAACGAGCATGTGGTGGACTGCTGTGTCCTCGTAGGGGTAGCTGTTCTCTACGATCTTGAAGTATTCATTCTCTGATATTACCTTTTCATCTTCAAAGGCATAAGTGGCTAGGTTTACCTCTAGCTTTCTTTGTTCGTATGCTCTTTGTGTTTCAGGTGTTCTTTTCATCTTTATATATTTATCTACTAACCCACCCTCCCCTCTGATATGGGTTTAAGCTTCTTTGTCTATATCCTCGATTGTTGTCTCCCATTTATGAATAGGGAACATAGTCCTGACCTCTTTTCGGAGTTCTGCCCAACGTTCAAGTGAAATGTATGTATGCTTGTTCTTTTCGTATTCATCATGGGCCTTTTTTGTTTCAATGGCTTTGGTTTCGTCTAGCTGCTTTTGTTTCCAAAGTTCAACCCTGACACGGTTATGCTGCTTGTCGAACCAAGTTCCCCCCTTGACGTACTCCCTTGGTTTAGCACTACTAAGCCATGATATATAAGACCCTTCATCAAGGATATTTGCCACATCAACAGTATTAACACCGAACTTATTACCGTTCAAATCTGTAACATGTAGTATTCCTTTTTCTTGCCAAGTCTGAAAAGCTTGTTGAAATTTAGTATCGGTGTGTTCAAGCTCCCAAATAGCACCTGATCGTTCGATAAGGTATAGGTATTTCATATGAAAGTTACTGTTTTAGTGTTTTTCTTATAATCAACGTTTGATCTACTAAGCCACTGTGCCAACCTTCGCTTAACATCAAATGTCTTTTGCATTTGCCATCGATCCTTTGTCCCTGTTGAGTTCGGCTCTGTCCAGTAGTCAAGAAACTTGTGCATTTCCTTTTGGATAGATATTCCACTAGGATGCTTTTCTGCACTCGCTAACATAGCTAACCAATAACTACCTAATTCAAAAAAAGATTGATTTAGTTGTTTAGGTGTTTTTTTCGCTATGAGTTTTGTTATATGAGTATTGTTACTATGAGTATTGTTAGTGTAACTCTGTGATGCGTGAACATCTGCGTCATTGATGCGTGATGCTTGCTTATTTGATGCGTGAACATCATGCGTCTCTGTGATGCGTGAACCCTTTTGGGGGTAAACCCATTCGCTTTTATCGAGCAACCAATACACATTGTGTGCCCATTTTCGGCCTTCCTTGACCCTTTCTATTGCCACGATGTTGTGCTTTTTAAGTAATCTCAAATAACGCTGCACGGTGGCCCTGCTACACCCAATCATTTCGGCTATACGCTCTTGTGCTGGAAAACAAGTCTCTGACTCTGCATCTGCATGTCGACAAAGCACCATATACACGGCAATCCCTGTCGGCCCCATAGATTTACCTAGTCCATTTAAGTACTCGTTATCAACTGTAAAATACCCCTTCCGCCTCTTATCCCTCACTTTGTATTTGTTACTCACGTGCTATTGAAATTACCTAATAATGTAACTATTATATCACAGACTAAAAATAAAATACCCACATTGTGGATATCTTTATCATACTTTTGTTAGTCTTGGGAGGGGTTGTCCACAGGTTCAAACCCAAATAGAAACTTTCTCTTTTCTTGAGAAAACCTTTCCAACCGATCCTTGGTCCACTCAATCCCTGCTATATCAATATATACACCTTGTTTAGCCAAAATGCGACTAGCATTGCCTTTTTCAGGAGCGTTATAGTCCAGGGCAACTTTTCTTATTTTATTGATTTTATCAGTTTTCATAAACCTATTTTATAGTAATAACTATCCCAAGTTTCATCAGAGAGTTTGTCTGGTAACACTTCTTCGTCCATTGGGAGTGTCCCAGACGGCCAGTAGGTGAATTCACAGGAACGGTCTTGTTTCTCATGTTCACCTACACCTGTACCCCAACGAGAACATAGTTGGCACATCATATTTGATTTGTAGTATATACGTTCTGTCATAAACAGTTCTTAACGTCTAATGACCACCTCCAATAAGATATGTAGTTCTTCTTCTGAGAGAGCTCGTTGTGGAACCAGTACAGGTCCTCTATACAGACATGACTCATCTTCTGACAGATCATCGCGGTGGTTAGTTGTCTGTACTTAGGCTTCTTGTTGAACTTAGCTAGTCTACGTCTCTCTGCTGTCTGACGGGCTTGTATAGCATCCACTATAGGCCTAACCGCTTCACTCCTCTTGTTGCTGTAGTCAGGCTTAGTGTCTGGCTCAAGGGTTCTAAAGAGTGTTGCTACCTGTTGCATACAAACATTGTACCAAAAAAGAAAACTCTACTTAGTAGAGTTGTGGATAGTGGGTGATAGGTTGTGGGTGAAATGATGCAGAAGCATCGGGAAGAAAGGACGGGGGATGTCTTACATACAGTATAGCAGTTTCTATTAGTGTTTACAATTAGACTTAATCTGTTTACACAAAAGAAAAGACCCCCGAAGGGATCTAATCGGTGAACTCTTATCCACCACCAGCCAACGTCCCTAGATAGATAGCAATACCCCAAGGGAAGTAATGACCAGTGATATTAGTATAAGGCTATTTCTTTGTGTATTCAAGAAGCTCTTTTGCAGTTAAATCCAACAGCCCAGTATACTCGTCAATCTTACCCTGTAAGAAGATGACATCTAACTTGATGATCTTTTGCATGTCTTTGATAACTTGATCGACAAAGGGTCTGCCGTATTTCTTTTCAAGAGCAATTAAAAAAACAGCACCATTTCCACCTAGGTTGATATTGCAATTATATCCCTGTACGTGGAGGTTGCGTAGGTCATAGCGTAGGAAGCCACCACAGGCCGCTGAGGGTATGAAATGCCCTGTTTGTTGTGAACTCCCCACTAGACCTGTTTTCCCACAAGAAACGCAAGAATGGCCGTCCCTTTTGCGTACTAATTGTTTACATAATTCCCAGAGTTTCCCTTTGGCTTTTACTAGAGGGGTCTTACTTTTACGTTTAATCTTGGTCCGCTTCATAGATCCTCTTTGTTATATACCTTACAAACCAGACAGATATCTGGACTATTAAGTGAGTACCTTACTTTGCCACATTGGACACATGTGTAGCCGATATACCTGATACGGTAGAGACTACCACTCGGACGATGCACTCTCTTGTGTCCATATAGTTTACCTATTTGTAACAGGTTTCCGTATATTGATCTTAAATATTTATAGGGCCACTTGTTTACTACTGTTGGTATAAAAAGTGGTGGTTTCACAAAGATGCCTTTCATAGAGACATTGTCCCATGTATGTCTTTAGATGTCTCTGTGGATAACTTAGTCCCAAAGTCCTGTCCACCACTCGTAAGTAAAGAACATAATTAGTGCGATAGGCACATAAAACACGGTATACCCTGACTGTTGTACACAGTTAAGCAGATGTTCGGTCGGTAATGTCCAGAAAACCGTTTAGTAAATAGATTTTGTAGCCTATGGCAAAGAAATCTTGCAAAACAAAATGCCCCAAAAAGAGGAAGGCGAAGGTGGTCACTGTAACACGACACAAACGCTCGAAACCTTGTTAGGACATTAAAATTTGCACACTCGAAGCCCCTCGGGGCTTTTTGTGTTTGTACCTAAATTATAACAATAAACTTATTACTTATTTAGGCTCTGTGGATAGTACTGTCTTTTAGGGTTTTTGCAAGCACTATGCTCCCGAAACAGCCTTAATAATACCTGGTATCGCTCTCAGCAATAAATCAATCAAAATCAAACCTAAACCAGACAGAAGCACCCACGCCAGACGATTCTTTAAAACTTGCCAAACTATCTTTTTGATTTCGTCTTCTACGAGTTTTGATTCACAAATCGCACCTTGGACTTTTTTATGAAAATTTACCCCTTCGTATTCCTTCTTGAAGTCATCCAAATTATCCAGTTTCTCGGAAAAATCTTTAGGATTAAAATCGCTGTCTTTTTTAAGAGCCATGTTCAGAAGTTTTCTTTATCTTTCTGGTCGGGACGTATGTTTCGCTACCAATCTCAATAGGTCTACCCTCACCGTTAACAAAAACAGATAACATAAAACCAATAGCATCGCTCTCAGACGATATATTATAATCTTCGGTTATTTTCTTTAGGGCTTCCGCGTGACCGTTATTTATCTCAACGGTCATTCCATCGCCATTATCGTTGGGGGTAATTTTTATAGCCATATAACTACTATTATAGCACCAACACTTGGATTATATCCATTATCTTAACTACTTGCAACTAGGGGATAGTTACCTCTTCTTTGCTATTGACATGTAAGTAGAACTGGTGGCATACTTATAGATGCAGGCTAGAACCTGACTACCCTTCAAAGGAAATAGTATTGATACAAAGACTCCGGCACGGGGGTCTTTTATATTATAGCAGTAAAATAGAGGAGACACTTATGAAGGTGTCTCCTCGTTAATTACATTGTGTACTTATCTTTCCATCCAACATAGCGGCAGATTTTACGGTAAGGTAACCAGTCTAATTTAGTAGATCGTTGGTCTACTATTACGCTCTGTTTGACATGAAACTTGTGTGTCAACACCTGTCCCATACTAGCAGCTATGGTGTCTGTGGTGGCATGGTAGATATCTTTAACCATTCGACTACCTATTCGGGTATATCGTACAGCGAGGATTTCATATCCATCGTCACTAACAGCTCTAGTAACTTCCATAGCGCATACCTGTTGAGGGAATGAGCCATTGGAGATTACTTCGTAGTAAAGGTTTTCATTCACAACAACTTTGTTGCGGAATGTCTGGGTCATCATTGGCGATGCGATCATCATTAAGATGCTCAAGCAAAGCCATACATTTAGCTTGTTCATAAGTGATAGTTCTTAAAAGCTTCGGAATACTTAGGCCAGAGATATTGCCATTCGTTGTCATACCCATGATGGGGATCGTAGTGTTTGGTCAGTTGATTCATCATCTGAAAGTGGAGCTTTTGAGGACCTATGGTTAGGCCAATGTAACGATCAAGGTACCCACTTTGCATACGTAATATGTCGTTGATAAAGGCTTCGTTAATTTTTAGCCCATTGTGCCTACGTCGAAATGCACGATACATTTGACTGTATGTCCTGTGGTCGTAGTTCATAACTTGATGAACATGAGTATGTGTTGCTTTGTGTAGAGCTACAATATTCACATCTTCATCAGGTCCATAGAGAGAAATTGGAATCCGGGTCACCAGTGGTGCCGCTCGTGAGAGCTAGCACCACTTTTGATTAAGTTGTTCAGATGTCGTTGGTCTGCCATGATTCAGTTGTTAAAGATCCAAAAAAATAGACACTAAAATAGTGTCATTGTCCCTGTATACAGTTGTATATTGTTTTGTACACAGTAGAGGAGGGGAGCAGTTTTGTATGAAAGTGCGCGCAAGGAGATTATCCCCCCCTCTACTACCTACAAGGGTAGCGACTGTGATACCGTTGTGACTTATCCGATCGTATAGCCACAAAGTGATTATGTCTCTTGATAATTGTCCTGACGAACGAGCTTAATCAAAAACTCTAATATCCTAGCTATGTCCGAAGACATTTTCATTATACTCCGATAGGTTGATCTGTCACTGTGTATAACTCGTTACAGTCCTATCGTATATCTATTTTAACATTCTCCAGCAAGACCACCAGCTCTGTTTGTCGTTGTTCCATGCTCCTACCATCCAGTCTATTGACCAATAAGGATCGTAAGCTTGCTCTGCTGTGACCTCTGGGTGTGATGGTACATGTATTTGTACTAAGCCTCGACTGACTCCTAAGTCTAAGTCCCCGTCTACTCCAGGGTTAAAACCAGACTCACAATTAATAACATCCATAAATAGTTTAGGATCGTGGCCATTCTCGACCGCCACTTGATACGCATACTCTTTGATTGTTAATGGTTTAGGTTGTGGAAATGTATCTTCCTTCCACTGTAGGAATTGCTCTTGGTCCATTCCTTCTGTACCAGTAGGATAGACCACTTGTGGTCCTACGAAGTAGGCAAGTAGTCCGAACAGTACTAGAAGAAGTATTGTTGTATATGTTTTCATATGTGCCAGGTGATCTCATACCTGGGAATTGCCGTTCTTCCGTAACTGAGGTGTCTTATAATTTTACCAACTGAGAAGGATAGAGCAACCTTTTATCCACAGATAAAGCCAAGAGATGTATCTTGGCTTTCATAAGTGACTAGTATTGAGTCACTTGGGACGATTGATGTAGGGGGGTTTAGGTGAATTACCTTGGCCGCCTCCGTTGAAAAGAATCATGGTGGTATGGATTAGGATGTGAACAAATCATTATAAGTATACAACAAAACCCCTTTCGGGGTTCTCGACCTTATTGTTCTCACCTCAAAACTCTATTTTAACCTAGTTGAGGTAACTGTGCGAAGAACAATGTTGATAAGTCCTGTCACCGTTAGTGTTGTTCCTGCCTCCAGCTCTCCTGAGATAGTGATAAGAACACCTCCTAGAATTACTAGGATGTTAGCCCAGATAGTCTTTGATGAATACCAATTTTTCATAATTAAAATCTACTTACAAATTCATTAATAAGTTGGTTCTTTGTGGCCTTCGACAAGCACACACAATTTTCTTTTTCATCCATAAGCATATGGAGCCAGTTGTCAGGCATGTTCTTTCCGAAACATTCCGTTGCAGCCCACTTTCTGTGTGGACCCATGTCTTTGATATTGTGACGCGTTTTTATGTCAGTTACTAGCCATTTAAGTGATTTCTCCTGAGCCTCTGTAGGCTGCCCTATAGAAAAGTTACCTTGTAGAGCAATACCTATCGACTTCTTGTTTAAGCCCTTTGTATGGCCACCGTGTGTTGTCTCAGGGCGCCCTAGATAGATAGTTCCCTTTGAGTTTATAAAATATGTGTAGCCTATTGCCTCCCAACCTCTTTGGTCCACGTGGTAACGTCGGACAGTCTCAAAGGAGCCATTCCCTGCTGTATGATGGACAACAATATATTGAGGCTTATTGTCATTGACTCCCTTATGGGCTTGGATTGTCTTATCTATAATCTTCATACTTTTTTCGCTAACTTACTAAAAATCTGTTGAAGTTGTTTAGTGTTGTTATTGAGAGCTGCGGTAGTTAGAGTCGTGGAGTTCTCACCTCTCTGAGTAATAATCCTGATGTTCTCGTGCATGGCAGTTATTTTGGAGGTGGAGTCTCGTGTGACTTCGGCGAAGTTGGCAGCTATGCGTTCCATGTGATCGTTCTTGTCTTTATTATATTCTAGCTGCATCTTAACTAGGGTCTGAATCTCTCCTAAAAAGTATCTCATGAAGGCAAACATAGAGACTAGAAACACCACGAGAACTATGATGCTTTCGGTATCTATTTGTCCTAGAGTTACGTCCATATTAGTATTATAACTTATCCGATAATGTGCCAGTTGGAACCAACTTCTTTTCTATGTCACTACCCACAGTATCCACAGACTTATCCACAATTGCTTTCAATTGCTTCTCTGTAGCTGGAATAAACTCTGAGTCTGGCAGAGTAAGTTCAAAGTCTTCGGTTTCTATCTTTATCTTTGGCATTAGTCAGTGACCTCTATTTCTACAACACCCATCATGTCATCATAGCTATATGTTCCAGCTAGACTTGTTCTTACTGCTAGCTTATCACCAGCAACAAAAGTGTCTGTTCCTGCTGCTTGTGTTCCTTTCACAACAAAATACCCGTCACCTGTGATTGAGGTGGCAGTACATGTGTAAACAAGTGATCCATTCTTGTAAACCT
>Ga0222670_1000963_pt1 | contig 10770 bp, 12 predicted proteins | sample AntAcemetagen732_FD_181148 | JGI IMG/M metagenome (GOLD analysis project Ga0222670, IMG submission 181148) | Saline water microbial communities from Ace Lake, Antarctica - #732 | ecosystem: Environmental > Aquatic > Non-marine Saline and Alkaline > Saline | place: Antarctica: Ace Lake... | reverse complement strand
TAACAGTGAAAAAAACTCTTTATTGGGGCTTATTTTTGGAATGACTTCCTCTATTGGGTTTTCTGTTTTTTCAGTGACTTTAAGATGGAAAAAAGAAACTCCAAAATTTACAACTGTAGCTTTTGCTGGTCTTTTTTGCTTTGTGGTTGCAACAATAGTTATTTTAACCAATGACATGGTTTTTCTGTCCACAAGTTATAATGGAGCACTATTTTCTTTACATGGTACTTTAGTTTGTATGGGATTGATTTTATATTCCATTGGATCAAAAGCAATCCCTGCTGCAGAACTTACTTTATTGTCACTAACTGAAGTTATAGGTGGTATATTTTGGGTATGGATTCCAATTTTAGGAATTAATGAGATACCCTCAACAAATACAATAATAGGTGGTTTCTTTCTTTTTATGTCTATCATTTATTATAGTCTTACGATTAAAACTAATAGAAGGTTTATCGCTCTAAACTAATCAAAAATGGAAAGACCAAATTTTTTTACTCTAAAGAATGGTGAAAAGGCTAAACTACCTTTCACTGATCAAGAATATCAAAGACGATTAACTAATTTAAGAACCACAATGAGTAAAAATAATCTTGATATGATTATTTTAACTTCAATGCACAACATTGCTTACTATACGGGATTTATTTATTGCTCTTTTGGTAGACCTTATGGCTGTGTAGTAACGGCTAATAAAATTTCAACAATTTCAGCAAACATTGATGCAAGTCAACCTTGGCGTAGATCTCATAGTGATAATGTTATTTATACTGATTGGAAAAGAGATAATTTTTTAAAAGCAATTGTTTCAATTATTGGAAGAGACGAACCCCCTAAGAATATTGGCATTGAAAATGATCATGTAACCTTAGATGTTAAAGAAAAGCTTACTTCTATTTTTACTTTTTCAGTTTTCAGTGATGTTTCAAAAGATTTAATGCAACTTAGAATGATTAAATCTGCTGAAGAAATAGAAATTATTAAAAATGGCGCAAGAATTGCTGATCTTGGTGGTGAAGAGATTGTCAAAAATATTAAAGTTGGAGAAAGTGAACTTGAAATTGCAATAGCAGGTAGAGATAGAATGGAGCGTGAAATTGCAAAAACGTACCCTGATGCAGAATATATGGATACATGGGTTTGGTTTCAATCAGGACTTAATACGGATGGTGCTCATAACCCAAAAACCAATAGAAAATTAAAATCAGGAGATATTCTTTCTTTAAATACTTTCCCCATGATCTCAGGGTACTACACAGCTTTAGAGAGAACTCTTTTTGTAGATAAAATAGATGATGCATCCTTAAAAGCTTGGGAAGCAAATGTTAAAGTTCATAAAAGAGGACTAGAGTTAATTAAACCAGGTGTAAAATGTTCTGATATTTGTCATGAGTTGAATGAGCTCTTTGCTGAGCTTGGTTATCTTCATTACCGAACATTTGGTTATGGTCATTCATTTGGTGTCTTATCTCATTTCTATGGAAGAGAAGCAGGATTAGAATTACGTGAAGATATAGATACTGTCTTAGAAGAGAATATGGTGGTTTCTATGGAACCAATGATCATGATACCTGATGGAAAACCAGGAGCTGGTGGTTATAGAGAGCATGATATCTTGGTTATAGGAAAAGATAATGCTGAAAACATTACTAAGTTTCCTTTTGGTCCAGAACATAATATTATCAAATCATAAATTATGAGTGAAAAAACTGTAGTTAATAGTTGGAATGAATGGGATCCTTTAAAACATGTAATTGTTGGCAAAGCTGATGGTACTTGTATTCCAGCACCAGAGCCAGCTTTAGACGCTAAGGTTCCAGAAGACAGTGATATGCGCGGTCAGTTTGGACCAAGAACAAAAGATACAGTTGATAAAGCAAACCAGTTATTAGATGATTTTTCAAACCTGCTTGAAAAAAGAGGTATCAAAGTAGATAGACCAGACCCAATAGATTTTAGTCAAAAAACATCCACACCAGACTGGGAAGCGGAAACAATGTTTGGCTGCATGCCACCACGAGATGTGTTGTTAACTGTGGGTAGTGAAATTTTAGAAGCCACGATGAGTTATAGATGTAGATGGTTCGAGTACCTTTGTTACAGGCCTTTGTTGCAAAAATATTATAATGAAGACCCTAATATGAGACACGAGTCTGCGCCAAAACCAAGGTTAACTGATGCAGACTATAGAAAAGATTATTTATCTGATAAAATTGGAATCCAAAAAAGATTAGAATGGACTGAAGACAAGTTTTTTGTAACAACTGAAGAAGAACCATTATTTGATGCAGCAGATGTTTTGAGATTTGGAAAAGATTTAGTAGTTCAGCATGGATTTACTACAAATCTTAAAGGAATTGATTGGCTTAAAAGACATTTTAAAGATCATAGAGTTCATGCTGTTAATTTTCCAGGTGACCCTTATCCAATTCATATCGATGCAACATTTACACCAATTAAAGAGGGTTTAATTATTAATAATCCACAAAGAAGATTGCCAAAAGAACAAAGAAAATTATTTGAAAATAATGGATGGGAAATTATTGATAGTGCACAACCAGCACATAATGCACCACCACCATTATGTTATTCTTCAACTTGGCTATCAATGAACGTTCTAGTATTAGATCCAAAAACTGTTTGTGTTGAAAAAAGTGAAGTATATCAAGCAGAACAATTAGATAAATTAGGAATGGAAGTAATACCAGTAGAGATGAGAGATGCCTATGCATTTGGTGGGGGTCTTCATTGTTGTACGGCAGATGTTTACCGTGAAGGTGAATTAAAAAATTACTTTCCAAAACAATAAATATGGCAAGAGTTAAAACAAAAAGAGAAAGAATAAAATTTGCTTCTGATAATGTAGCAGGTGCTTGTCCTGAGGTGTTAGATGCAGTATTGAAAGCTAATGATGGTGATAGCACTCCATACGGCAATGACCAAATATCAGCTGATTTACAAAATAAGTTTTCAGAACTATTTGAAAAAGATGTAATTGTTTTTCCAACAGCATCAGGAACAGCCGCTAATGCTTTAGCTTTAGCAACAATGACACCGTCATATGGTAATATTTATTGTCATAAACTTTCTCATATTAATACAGATGAATGTGGGGCACCTGAGTTTTATACTGGGGGTGGAAAATTAGTTACATTAAATGGGATTAATGGAAAAATTACTGCTGATGAATTAGATCAGTCTATTAGTGGTAAAGGTATCGTTCATCATACTCAACCTGCATCAGTAAGTATTACTCAAGTTTGTGAAACAGGAGAAGTATATCAATTAGATGAGATTAAAAAGATTTCTGAAATTACGCATAAGCACAATTTAAACATGCACATGGATGGAGCACGATTTGCAAACGCTTTAGTTTCATTAGATGTAAGTCCAGCAGAAATGACCTGGAAATCAGGCATCGATGTTTTATCGTTTGGAGCAACAAAAAATGGCTGTCTTGCTGCTGAAGCAATTATTTTTTTTAATAAAGACTTAGTTGGTAATATTGCTTTTTTAATGAAAAGAGCAGGGCATTTATTATCTAAGATGCGTTTTGTTTCAGCTCAATTAGATGCTTACATATCCAATGATGTCTGGTTAAGAAATGCAAGACATGCAAATAAAATGGGTAAAAAATTAAGTGAAGGATTAGCAAAACATAATAGTATTAAACTAGCATACCCAACAGAAGCTAATGAGGTATTTGCTAAATTTCCAAGAAATATGATTGAGCATTTAAATTCTGAAGGATACAAGATGAACGAAGATGAGCTAGATGGTAAAGCTGCAAGGTTGGTTGCTGCCTGGAACACTCAAGATAGTGATGTGGATCAATTATTAGAAACTTTAAAAAAATCTAATTAGGATTTTGTTTTAAAAATTCAATATATTTAACAACTTCTTGAAACTTTTCATCAGGAATATCTTTATATGAGTTGCCAAACTTCTCTTTGACACAAAGAGCAACATGGGCGTAGGGGTTTCTTCCTTTAGGGTGATTTGGATGAATTGGTAACTGACCCAGTAAATAATCGCCAGCTTCCTGAATAAGTTTCCATATTTTACGCCGATTATCTTCGTTCATTTACTACTAAACCTTGTTTTATCTCAATCAAGTATAGTTTTAGGTATAGTTTACACTCTATTATTATCAATTTCATTAACTATTTTTACAGTTTGCTGGATCTAGTTTGGTCCTAAAAAAGACTCTGTTCAGCTTTCAATTTGACATGAGACTTCATCTCACCTCTGGTAATCTTAAACTACCAATCATGGACTGCGCTTGATCTCCTTAGATTAATTGCATCAACTTTAAAGCGCTTTTTTAATTTATTGAAAAGTGTGAACTCTTGGTATGTGTTAAATTTTTCAAACTTAGAAATTTTGTTAAATACTCTCAAAACCACTTTCTTGTCATTGCATTTTCTTAAGTGACGTTCAAGCGCAACGATATGTTCTTTTTCGACCATGTAAGACGCAAGGTCAAAGTAATTAGAGCTTGGTTGATCAGGGTAACGTCCAGCAACAAGAGCTAATGTAAAACTTAAAGCTCTTCTTGTCCCTAAATCAATTAATTTTCGATAATCATAAACATTTGAAATAAATTCTTCTATATTCAAGCTTTCAAGTGACATCTTTTCAATATTTTCTATGTGCCTGCTAAGATTTTTGTACATATCAAGAAGATTAAACTCAATAGATTTAAGATTAGTTCGCTGAATAAGATCTTTACATTCAACGCTCGGCTCATGATAAAGTGGCTTCTCTGTAATTTTAATAACTAAAGCACAGTGATAGTTTTCACTTGAATTTAGGTTCCCCATATGAGAAAGCTCTGAGCTCCAGATATAAGAGGAAGAGATACTGGGATAAACATCTAAACGTTTTATTCCAATTTTTTTCAGCACACCTTCTTGTTTTAGATTAGGAAAAATTTTTTTCGCCAACTTTTGACACACAGAGACCAAAAAAGAGTGACTTTTTGGAAAAATACTTATTGGTGGATATGTATTTTTAAAAGTATTAATTGGAGTCCAGACTGTTATTGAATTTTGACATTCTTTAATTCTATCAGTATGAATCACACTTTGTTCTGATTTGTCATTTGGCAAATGAAACAGAATATAAGGCGGTGATACATAGTATTTTGAATATTCAAGTTTTGTTTTAAGGATATCTCCGACAAGAAGCTTAGTGAACTCCATTGCTTCAGAAGAAAATCTCAGAGACGAGCGAATGCAAGATTTTGCTACTTCCTCTTTATAAGGTTTTATATTATTAATATAATCCTGGGATTTTGTTATGGAAATAAATTCTTTTATTAGTTCTTCTTTTTTTTCTGCTACTTTTGAATGTGCATACAAAGTTTCTTTAATATGCGTTATCTCAAGCCAACCATCACGATTCATACTAAATCTCCCTGTATCATTTTCCAGAGTTTACTTGCATTTTCTTTAGTCATTAAACTAAATTTAATCTCTAAAGTTTACAAATTCTATCGGGAGACCAATATCAATAGCACTTATTGCTGTCATTGCTTCTTGAAGGACATCTCTTTTTTTTCCTTCAGCTCGCAATTCTTCTCCTTGAATTTTAATCTGAATTTTAAGTTTTATTTTTTTTATTTCAGCAATAATTTTTTTTGCATTTTCTTGGCTAATACCTTCTTCTAGTTCACTAACTTGCCTGATAGATGAACCAGCAGCATTTTCTGAGTTTTTAATTGCTAATACTCTTGGATCTACTCTTCGTCGTATAAGATGAACTTGTAATAATTCATTAACTTGTTTTAACTTTAATGCATCGGGTGCTAATGTGGTGATAATCTTATCTTTTCTTTCAATTGAAATATCAAGTCCTTTAAAGTCAAATCGATTACCAATTTCTCTTAGGCAGTTGGCAAGAGCGTTATCAAATTCTGGGTAACTAATTTTACTGATTACATCAAATGAAGGCATAATTTTTTAGTATTTTATATAGTAATGTTTTTTTTAATTAGGGCAATCTCCTTAGTATTACCGTTATATTAACAAAAGCTAATGAAATTGACTGCATTAATCTTAATGTATCACACTCAATAATTTAAGACATTTTTTTGCTTAATTTTGATACTTTTGTAAATAATGCAACCATTTTTTTTTCATTAATTCTTCCAGTATTAACATTTCTAGGGCTAGGGTGATAACAACCAACAATTTTCATATTATTAGGTAATCTGTAAATGAAACCATGACCAAATTTTAACTTTTCCTTAAAGTCATATTTTTTTTTATAAAAATACATACAAGCATCAAAACCAATTTTACCTAAAGCAACTATGATTTTTACATTTTTTAAAAGTTCAAATTCTTGTTTTAAGTAGATGAAACAATTATCTAGTTCTTTTTTCTCTGGCTTATCTTGTGGAGGTACGCATTTTAAAGCTGGGGTGAAATAGGTGTTATAAATTTTTAATCCATCATTAATATGATCTGAATTACTTTGGTTAGATATTTTAGCCTTATGAAGACATTTATATAAAAAGTCTGAAGATTTATTTCCTGTAAATACTCTACCTGTCCTTGTTCCTCCATGAGCTGCTGGTGCAAGTCCTACAACAAGGATTTTTGCATTTATATCGCCAAAACCTGTAATAGGTTTTCCCCAATAAGTTTCATTAATGTATTGCTTTCTTTTTGTAGTAGAGATTTTTTTTCGAAACTTTACTAATCTTGGACATTTCGAACAATTTATTATTGATTTATTTAATTTTTGAAATTTAATAGACATTATAAGTTAATTAATAGCTTATATTACAAATAACTTTAAAAGCTTTATATGAAAAAAAAAATCACCCTATTAGTTTTCTCTTATATGATAGTTTTTTTATTAGGTCTTGGTCTTGGTATTTATCTACTGCCCATTTTAACAGCTCCCAAATCAGTGGATATTGATAAAATAATTAAATTAGAAAAAAATGCATTGTATAAAACCTTATTTGTTAAAGATTTAAAAGGGAGTGACCTTTTTCACTGGGGTGAAGCCAAAGTGACAGTATCAAAAAATGAAATTATAGTGAATGGCTCTATCGCTCCTGGCCCAGATTATAAACTTTATTTAACACAAGAATTTGTGGAACAAGAAGAAGATTTTTTATTCATTAAAGATAAGTCTAAATATATTGCTGAAGTGAAAACGTTTAAAAATTTTGTTATAACTGTTCCAGAAGACATTGATATAAATGACTATAATACTATAGTTATATGGTGTGAAAGTTTTAGCGAGTTTATCACTGCAGCAAAATATAAATAATTTTATGGAAAACATAATTAAAAAATTAGAAGAACAGATAGCTTTTTTGCAGCATGAGATTTCACAAATGAGTGATGAAGTATATTCTCAACAAAAAGAAGTATTAGTTTTAAAAAAACAAGTTTCAAATCTTGAAAAAAGAATTAACGAATTAGAGAACAGTGATGAAGCAGGTATGGTTATGATTGATAAAAAACCTCCACATTATTAAACTTTATTAATAATCCATGACAGAAAAATTTGATGTTATTGTAGTAGGTGCGGGTGCCGCAGGCATGATGAGTGCCATAGAAGCTGGTAAACGTGGAAGAAAAGTACTTTTAGTTGATCATGCAAAAAAGATAGGAGAAAAAATTAGAATATCAGGCGGCGGAAGATGTAATTTTACAAACATAAATACACACCCCAGTAAGTTTATTTCAAATAATCCAAAATTTGTAATATCAGCTTTAAAACAATACACCCAAAATAATTTCATAGATTTAATAAAGAAACATAATATTAAATTTCATGAAAAAAAATTAGGACAACTCTTTTGCGATGAAAGTGCTCAACAAATTATAGATATGTTACTTTTAGAGTGTGAGATGGCAAATGTAGTTTTAAAAAAAGATACAACTATTGATGATATAGACAAACAAGATGATAAATATTTTATAGTTATTGGAGGTGATAAATATTTTTGTGAATCATTAATTATAGCAACAGGCGGTTTATCTATTCCAAAAATTGGAGCAAGTAAATTTGGTTATGATATTGCTCAAAAATTTAATTTAAAAGTTATTGAAACATTACCTGCGTTAGTTCCTTTAACTTTTAGTGAAAAAATATTAGCAATATGTAAGGAGCTTACTGGGTTATCTGTTGAGGCAGTTGTTTCATTTAAAAAAACTTTTTTTGAGGAAGGGATGTTATTTACTCACAGAGGTTTGAGTGGTCCCTCTATATTACAAATCTCTTCTTATTGGAAATTGGGAGATGATATCAAAGTCAACTTATCGCCGAAACTAGATGTAGATAAATTTCTAAATGATAGAAAGATCTCTAGTCCTAAACAAGATATAAGTATTATAGTTTCTGAAATCCTTCCTAAACGATTAGCACATATAATTTGTAATGAAAATAATGTTAATGGAAATATATGTGAATTATCTAACAAAGTATTAACCAGTTTGAGTAATTTTATAAATGCTTGGGCGATAAATCCGACAGGAACTGAAGGTTATAGAACTGCTGAGGTTACTTTGGGTGGCATTGATACTGAGGAAATTTCTTCTAAAACAATGATGTCTAATAAACACCCTGGATTATTTTTTATCGGAGAAGTGGTTGATGTTACTGGTCATTTAGGCGGTTATAATTTCCAATGGGCTTGGTCTTCTGGTTATGTAGCAGGCCAATATGCTTAAAGATTTGTTACTGGTTGAACCTCTTCAGGTTTTTTTGGTTCTTCAATAGGTTCTGTTGTTGGGTTTAATTCAATACCAGCAGGTGTAATAGTTGAAGGCATAGCAACGAACTTTGAGTCTGGATTTTCAACTGTTTCTCTAACTTTCATTCTATAGACACCAAACACACCTATTAAAGCATGAAAGAAAAGTAAAAATACAAAAAAACCATTAGAGCCAACAATATTCATAAATATTGAACAAAGGAATGGACCACCCATGGCACCCAAGCCAAATGTAAACTGTATACCAGCACCAGCTGCTACAAATTTTTCTTTTGGTATATAATCATTAGTGTGTGCACAAATTAAAGAGAACATTGGTAAGCTACAAATTGAAAATAAAATTAAAAAAATAAAAAACCAAACTTTGCTTGTGGCAAGCTCACCAGGTAAATACATTTGACCTGATGATAAAATAGCAAGTAAAGCAAAAATAGAAGCACCAAAAGTTGAGATGACTATTACTTTTCTCCTGTCATATTTATCAGAAAGTTTTCCAATAGGATATTGAGAGATAGCACCAGAAATTGCTAAAAGAAAAGTTACAAGTGATATTTGAAAAATAGTAAAATTCATTGATGCAGCATATACTGCTAACAATGTAAATAGTGCTGACTGGATTGTTCCATAAAAAAGTGCACTTACCATTCCAAATGGTGAAGTTTCATAAAGCTCTTTTAAAGGCATACCTTTAATTTTTTTAAATGTAGGTGGTTTTTTTTTAGTTAAGAGAATAGGTATAAGTGCAACAGATGTAATAATTGAAACCAATATAAAGGGCTGATAGTTTTCTGGTCTACTAAAGTTTAATAAAAACATTCCTATGCCCATTGATCCATATAAAATAACCATATAAATTGATAAAACACTTCCTCTATTTTTATTAGTTGACCTGTCATTTAACCAACTTTCCGCAACAGTATAAATACAAACCATACTTATTCCGGTTAAAATTCTTAAAAAAAACCAAACATAAGGATTAATAAAAATAGAGTGAATTAAAATAATTAAAGATGCTAAAGAGGCAAAAGCTGCAAAAACTCTGATATGACCAACTCTTGCTATAAGATTAGGAATTGTTGCAGCACCAATAAAGTAGCCAACAAAATATCCAGACATCATAAAGCCAGTTGCTGCAAGACTGAATTCTTCTTGAACAGCTCTTACACCTAGGAGCGAACCTTGAAATCCATAGGCCATCATTAAAAAGCCCATACCCAAAAACAACGCCCAAGAATTCTTTAAAACTTTATTCATAAAATTGACCGTACTTATTTGCGATCTAAATGTAAATCAAGTCTTAATTGTGATTAAATTAGGAATTTTTTAGTTTGATAAAAGAGTGGATTGCAATGGCTGTGATGATAACAGCACCACCTTGCATAGTTTCAAGACTTGGTTGCTCCTTAATAATCAACCATACCCAAATAGGACCAATTATAGTCTCTAATAAGAAGAATAGGTTCACTTCAGCTGCAGGTATGAACCTTGGAGCTATAGTGACTAACACAAAAGGTATAGCAACACACATTACACACATTAAAGGAACAATAATTAGGTCATTATCGACTAGTGCAAAACTTTCAATAAATAGAAGTGCAAACATTGCTACAATCAACTTTCCCACAACAGCTGCTGGAATTAGGTTTTTATCCTTTGCAGATCTAATAGTAACTGCACCAACAGCCAAACCTAAAGCAGTTATTAAGCCTAATATATCTCCAAAAAAGTTACCTAATTGTATTGAATCGTAGAATATATAAATAGCAGCTGTAAAAGTTACAAATATTGTAATCCATGTTTTTCTATCAGGTAATTCTTTTAAAAATATTGCCCCAAGTATTGCAGATAACATAGGAGCCATTGCGATCATAACTAATGTGTTCGCAACATTAGTATTTTGTATCGAAACAACAAAAGTAATATTGGTTACAGAAAAAGTACCAATATAAAGTAAACCATGATAGCCGCTTGAAAAAAGCATTTTAAAGAAATTTAATTTATAAATTAATAACATTCCTAAAAATACA
>Ga0222670_1000962_pt1 | contig 10781 bp, 19 predicted proteins | sample AntAcemetagen732_FD_181148 | JGI IMG/M metagenome (GOLD analysis project Ga0222670, IMG submission 181148) | Saline water microbial communities from Ace Lake, Antarctica - #732 | ecosystem: Environmental > Aquatic > Non-marine Saline and Alkaline > Saline | place: Antarctica: Ace Lake... | reverse complement strand
TTCACTCATATAGTATGAGTTATATAATCTTATTCATTTTTCCTCACTAACCTGATTGAATTATCAACAACAAAAACTTCTATTATCTGAGGGTTCTAATATATCCAGTTTCTCTTTGTATGTGTATTTAGGCATTATTGCAATGAGTTTATGTAAGGCTTCCATAATTGATTCACGATCTGTTGCACTAACTGCAAAGTAATCGATATGATGTTTAGATGATATCTCATTTATAGATTTTTGTGGTACATTTTGAGGCAACTCACTATTATTTCCAAGTATAATGGTTTTGTATCCAGCATCCATATTCATTTCACATTCATCAATCCAACATTTAATATTATTAAAACTTTCCATTGAGGTTAAATCAAATACAATAATTACACCCACTGCACCACGATAAAAACTACGACTAATTGACCTAAAACGTTCCTAGCCTGCAGTATCCCATATAAATAATTTAGTACCATCAACTTGCAGTATTTTAAGATCAACGCCAACTGTATTGGTATATGAATCAGGATTAGTAAATTCTTCACCATCGGCAATTTTTAGTAATGTACTTTTACCCACATTGGTATCACCGATAATCACAATTTTCTATGTCATATAATATTACTATTATTTTTACCCCCAAAGTATAACCTGAGGTTTTCATCGCGTCGCCCTTCTACACAAGACCGGAAAATGTGAACGTAACCAAATTATTGTCATACGAATCATCTTATCAACATCACTGGCATTAGTGCGATGAATCTCTTTGATTTCCAATAACCATACAGCATTATCCTTGATTTGTTGATGATACGTTTTTAACTGTGAATAGATTTTAAGACCATGTTTACCAAATACCTTTTGTAGTAAACTATAATAACTACCAGATCCCTTGCCATCCAATTTAATATGTGCAAATACATCAATATCATCAGAAATTGCAAGCTTATGATCGTCTGAATATTCCCAATCTCTAAATGAATCTAAGAATTTGTGTTTAACTAACTTTCTCTGTTGTAGAAAAACCACATTGGTGTCATCATACTAATAATACAGTAAACTATCATCTGTATCACTAATAAACTTCATACGATCTTCCCATGCCTACCTAAAGCTAATTACAACACTATCTTTGAATTTAGTGGCATTACCCTATGGACCAACTAAAATACATTTAACTCTACTATACTACTATCGACGATAATCAACTGTATCTCTCAACAAACGGTTGTACCGTTCGATATTCCATCCAATGTTCACTTCTGTATTCATTGTTGGATGGGCAATCTATAAAGCGGCTCTAATGCGTCTGCGTGCTCGATTGGCCTCTGGAGATAGCCCTGATTCATAATCAGACGGTGAAGTTTCAAGCAATTCTTCATCCAATCCATCAATATCTCTCAATTTAATTAAATCAACATCTACCCTCTTAGACTCTGTAGGAATTGAGGCACGTGTTTTGATTTCAAAATCAATCTTAAATGGTTGATGAACAGTATAACAATCGTTTTTAGCCCCGCCACAAACACGTGTTCCATATTTGCTTGTAAATGGTACAGTGTCTACAGAAAAAACTCCCTCTTCTGGATTATATTTATCAATGAAATGATAGTAAATTCGACACAAATCTGTCTCGAAATACTTCTTGGTATCTGCAGGTATCCATAAAGTTGTGGCATGTCCTTCAGGATACCATCCCATAATTCTAAGCAACTGTGTTACTGATTCAACACTACTCTCCTTTGAGATATGCATGATCTAATCAGTTAACATATTGCACTTATATGTAACGCCATCAATAACCTTTTCACAAGGTCTTTCTCCTAGCGGGGAACGTATAGAAACTCCTGCAGCAACACACTGTTTTGCAACCATAATAAATGCGCCTGATCTACAAATTTCATTAGTCAAATTTGATGGATCAAAAAAGTTTTTGACTTGCGGTTTTTTTAAATTTACAGGATCGGATATTTTTTGCTGTAATAATGTTTTACAATACACTCTAGTGCCAAACCTTTCTTGAATATCCTTACACAACTTTAGTTGGGCTGCGTTAAGTTTTAATCCTCTGTACTTGGTTACATTAATCAAGATACATGGAACAGTTGTAGCTGTTCTATTATCAATAATGTAATCGATGGTATCAATCACATTATCCATTTCATTAATCTCGATGTGTTTCATTTTAAGGGTGTCACGGGAAAATCCATGATATACCGAACCAGGAAATGGTTGATCAGGCATAAACTCAATTATAGATTGTGGGTTACATGCAATCGCTCTCTAAGGTGTAGCAGTAATTCCCAGAATCAAGCATTGTCTACGTGACCACTCATACATAGCTTCGATAAGTGTTCTTTGTTTTACCGTACTAGGTGCTCTTGAAACACCAGATTTATCAACAAATGCAGATTGTGCACTGTACATTTCGTGTATCTCGTCAATCATAAACATTGTGTTTTTTGTCTTATATGCGTTGTAAAAGGCAACCAAATGCTTTAAGTTATCTCCTTGCATCAAATAAACAGGAATAATACCAACACCAGGCTTTGGTTTATCAGTATAATCTACTGCCTTAAGATGAAATAGCTTTCTTTCGGCAACTGATAAGGGCGGGTTTCCCTCCGCAATATAAGTATCAATTACATGATCAATCATATCGGGTAAAAATCCTTTCTTGAATTTACCAATGATATCTTCTCTGATTGTTGAGAGTTTTTTAGTTAGAAATATTGTGTTTACATGAAAATGTACATTCATTATCCACAATACCGAACAAATCGCAATTGATTTACTGCTTTGGACTAATCCACATAGCAAATCAAATGTAGCTTCGGGCATTGGGTGATCATCTCTTCTTCTTCGTAAAGGATCACCACACAAATCAGGCAATCCTTGTTCGCCTTCTCTGAGTTTTCTAGTGATCTTGTTAATGTACGGTTCAATTGATCTCCATGTATTAGGTTTAATTTCTTTTAATTGTTGTTCGATTTTTACAATGATGGCGTAATACTCATCATTGTATCGATCGTTTACAAAACTGTCATCTCTGACTGATGTGCGAAATCTATCCGAAATTTCACTCATTTCATATTAGTTAAATTTACCATTCAATTTCCCCCTGAAAAATTCACTAACAATAAACTAAACAGGCTGGTGGATAATGATCGTATGTTAATTCATTTGGATTAACTTTTGTGTAAAATACAGTGGTAAATGCCTGGTTTAATGTTTCAATAATAGCTAGAAACCGTGGAATACTCCTATCAACATCAAAACTGTATTCAAATACCAGCTTTTTGATACCATTATGTTTATAATCTGATGCTTTTAAAGCTTCGAGAATTTCAATCTCCGCTCCTTCAATATCCATTTTAATACAGTTACATCCAGATTCTGATAATGCTTCATGAATATTTTGTACAGGTATATTTACTGTTTTTCTACCTTTAACAGGATGTAGTGTATGACGATATTTATTGTAATCGGTTTTACACAAATAAAGTTTTTGTGATCCAGTGGGTTCTGCAGATACACCTGATTTAATAATTCGCCACATGTTTTTGCTAAAATTTAAACTCAAATTTTTCTCTAGCAGCTTAAGGTTATCCTATTCAGGTTCATAACAAACCACATTGCAGCCACGTGACATGGCTAGCAAAGCAAACGTTCCAATATTTGCCCCTAAATCTAACCATTTTTCATTAGGAGATGCACCTACTTTAAACTTAATTTTAGGTTTATCGTAAGTGTTTCTCTGTAAAACTTCCTCAATAACTTTTTGATCTGTGGTATTTGGTCTAACATATAATTTGAGATCCAATTGTCGTTTAGGTAATTTTACATCGATAAGTTTTTCCTTAGAACCATTTCCACTTCCACTCCCACTCCCACTTCCACCTCCACTCTACTTAATATTTGGTGGCAATTGTTGAGCACACTTTTTCATATTTTCACGATAGTAAAAAACCATAGATAGTCTGCACCAATCTGGACCATCAGACTAAATTGTTGTGTTGCAATGCATCTAATGAGGATCTTTAAGGATAAAATCACCATGTCTTACATCGACACATATTCTAAATTTAGGATAGCCCAAATAACCACCTTCATATGAATCCTTACCATCTTCAGCCACTAAAATAACACTATATCCATTATGATAATCACCGGCATCACAATGACATGCTGTACGCCAATTATAATTAACAGTAATTGTTGAAAAGGCAGTATCATTAATCTAATAATCCGGTGTCATTCTAGCCATATCTAGTTGTTCTTGATGCCGTTCTGGTTCAAATGAACTGTATGCTCTATTAACTGATTCAATCAATGGTGTCACATTTTCCCAATCAGATTTATGTTTTTTTGTATAGCTTGTAGTTCTACAAGGTACTAATTTATTACGAATAGTTTCGCGTTTGTCTCTAATCCGAGGCTTATCGTAATAACCAACGATCATACTATTAACCTTTCCTTTACCTGTTTTACCACTTGCAATTGATCGCTTATTTGATGCATATCTTGCTTCCTTTTTAAAGTTTTTCATTGCAGTATCCAAATATTCTTGGGGAATAACATTACGGCGAAAATAAAATAATGCGCGTTTTTTACCATTATTATCATAATAATAACAATCACAGTCATAATCAATCACCTATTCATACATATCTACATCAATAAATTTACCTTGCAGAGATGATGTTTCATTATCATTTAATACTGGTTTAACGATTAATTGCTTCACCTAATTCATTATATAATATATATCTGGCATAATATTTTCATTCAAGCAAACTAAAGACCCACTTTGCCAAATAATTATCAATCGTACCAGATAGTTTACTTGGGGTTTCCAGCTAATCCAGCTAATCCAGCTAATTGTTCATATCAATACGTGCTTTTAATAGGAATTTTAGATAATCTTCTACAAACTCATTAAACTCATTTGTTTGAGTTGCTAATTTATATTTAAGTTTGATATCACGTTGTTCCCTCCACCAATCAGGACAGAACAATTTCATCTTAAAAAACCATAAACCCCAAATTGCACAATAAACATTATTTACCTATGAATTATCCTTAGATTGTTTACGATATCCCGGACAACCTAAATAGGGCTAATAGTATTTTTTTACCTTAAGCGCTGTTTTATCAAGTGAATTGAGTAGTTTGTGATCTATATCATTTGATAATCTCAAGGGAATTTGACTAGCACCAAACGAAACATACCTCTCCCACTCTTTTTTGATCTTATCATATAACAACAAGTTAGCTGTAATGATACTGTGTTTATCACTAATTATTGTTAATAAAAGTAAGCTAAAGCGTTTTGAACAACTATTCACCCGTGACACAAACTGCCGAGGCATCACAATTTGTCCATTATTATAAATAATACCAAAATCAAAGTTAGCTAAAAATCCCTGTTTTGAATTACGTGTAATCTAGTCAGGTTCAAACTCAGGTTTGAACGGCTAACATATCTTGTTTGAAAGATTCATTAAATATACTGCTGTTAAAAAGCTCAACACTGGGGCATCTTTTGGATACTTAAATTCGTTAATTTTTGTTTGTTTGAGCAAATCAAAGTTAATAAAAGAATTGCACTGAGTACGAATTTTAATTTGTTCTTTGCTTTCAGGATCTAATGATCCACCCGTCATAGGATTTTTATACGGATTTTTAAGGAATTCCAAACAATATTTAGCATTCATTAATTATCTGCAAGATAATATTAACTCAATTCAGGGCAATTCAACATGTTGCATGATCTTCCTTATCAGGATAAACCATTAACATTCTCTTGTTATCATTTACATTACATAATGCCAATTCATTACTATTTTTACCTTTACAATATGTTTGGGTCTATGGTAAAACTCTGTTTTTCATTTTTGGCCAATTGTAATTTTCTGTTGCATAACTCGAAAAGCGCTTGTTACCTACTAACTTGCTATCTTTGACCCAGTGATTAGGACAGGGATAATGTGTGGGATTTTTTAAACAGTAACCTTGTGGATCATTATAATATTCCATACTTACACTATGTGCTGGTGTTTTCCACCATTTATGTGATTCAGGATTAAGATATCCTTTAGCAGTTTTACCATTGTATTTTTTGTTTCGACAGCGGTAATTATTACAACTACGATATTTACGTGGCATGTTTTTTTCAAAACTCCTAAAGTAAAAATATGGCAAGTGATTGTATCCATATGGCGTACATGTAAGACATCTATTAGGGTATTTTGCCAGTACATTTGCATCTTGTGGATTATTGCCAGTTAAACTGGTTTTATCCCAAATATTACTGACCCATCCCTGCCATCCTTCAACATTGGTGGTATTGATTAAATAAATGAGAACCAACGCGATAGTAATTAAAACAATGTACTTAATTTTCAATAATGCAGTCAAGTTCATATAGTATAAGCAAACAAAATTCACGTTAACCCATTTTTAATTATAAAGTGTCCCAACCAATCCCCACTAACGGGTTTAATAATTGTGTCATATGCCAATTTCATTTGTACCGCTGATTTTTCAGGAGACATGCCACCAACACCAGTACAAAACGGAGTTACAACTACTGTTTTAATATCATGTTCAGATTTAGTAGTATGTAACTCTAATAACAATGCTCTAAAGGCACTAAAGGCATTAATGCTGTTGTCTACATTATTAAGAAAGGCAATGGTTGGCACATGTGCTAAATATTTAAACTATTTATTATTAGTTGGTACAATAAGACAAGTGCCAACTGGCTAAACACCTAACCATTTTTTTGGATTATTGGGCGAATCTTTTCTAGATCAATTCTACCTAATATTTCACAAATAACATGATCTAATCCACCATCCATTAATCCCAATGAATTTGCAGGTGATACAATCATATCTGCATTTAATTCACGTATATCGGTATGTAAACATGTTACATTTGGTATTGTTTTAAATTTTTCCTCAAATGGTTTTAATCTTTGGTGATCGGTATCTACAATCATAAATTTTATCTAATCCATTAATGTAATTTAATTAGATCAATTTATTTCAGCTACATACGGGATTTGATTATATAACATGGATAAGTATTGGGATTCTTTTTACAATAACCTTTTGGATCTGTTAGAAACTTAATATCAATTCGTTTGCGTGGATAACGCCAATCCCAGTAATATTGACGCCCATAGTAATCAACCAATTCTGGTCGATCAAACATATATGGTTGTTGATCGTTTATTAATTGGTAAACTGGATGATTTGGGGGTATACAAACTTTCTTTTTATCTTTAAAATTTAAGGTTCGTTGTTTAACTTTTCCGACACGGTGATACTTATCTGTTATATGTGGATCACTTAATGGTACTTTTAATGTTGAAATTTTTTGTTTACCAGGAACTACTGTACGATCGAGAACACGATCAGTATCAACAATTTCATTTAATCTCTATTGATAATTATATCCCTAACTAAATGGTGGTAATGTTGGTTCTGATTGAAATCCCTCAGTTGTATTATCAGAACTTAGGTATGACAATAAACAAAACATTACCAATGCAAAGATGATTAAATAAACTCCTATCATATAATTAGAAGTTACAAAAAAATAGAGGTTATATGATCATAATCTCAAATTTATTATCCAAATATACACCTTCGTTATTTGATTCCGAGAAAATAGACTTTAAAAGGGTTAATATGTTGGAATTTGCAGCTACTAAATAGTCACAAAGTATTCCCAGAGTGGCTGTATTTAGTACACACATAAATGATCTTAATGCATTAGCAACAATTAAAAGTCGTTGGGCTCAGATTATAACTGTACTAATCATTGATTAGAGTGTTAAAATTTAGGTTGGGTGTAGCGTAAACTATTTATTTAGACTGGGTGCAGTTAAAATTCCTCCACAACGTGAAGGTTTAGTAATGCAAACATTTGGAATCAAACAAGAAGTTGGACGCAAAATGTTACTTAAACAATTATCTGAGTTAGATAAACCACACAGTTACTTACAAGATAGTATTTACTTTGCATGTCCAAAATTAGCAGGATCCTTTGCATTAGTTACATTACTTGAAAAAGGATCCAATATCCCTAAAGACAAATATGATATTACCGCAATAACTCATGAGGGAAAACATTACATGATTGTTGGATTACCACGTAATATGTTACCTTAGTTGTAGGAGATTACATCTGGTTTAGAATTAGATCTTATTAAGGGTCTTCCATGTAATAATTTCCCTGTATCATACGATTCAAATTTCATTTATTATATTGATTATGCTGACAATGCGGCTGCTAAATCATTAACACGAGAACAATTAGCAAAGCGTTTTAGGGACGAATATGTATTTGTGTAGAGATATTTATCAAAATAACTTAGTTAACAGTAATCTTTCTGAGTGCCTTTTCAAGGTTGGAATATAAATTTTCATTGTTATCAAAAATGTAGCAGGTATCATCAAAACCATAATTTAATACAAGCTCAAAAGTATTATTTTTTTGGTTAGTATATACTGAAGCACCTAACTTACTTTTACCACAGTTAGAGTTTTCTGAGTTATTTTTTAAGTTGGTGAGAATATTTTCAATAATCTCCTCTGGTAAAGTTTCAACAGGGAATGATTTTCCCTAATAATTGTATTTATTTGAAACAATGGAATATCCGCCGCCGGATTTAACAAGTGCAGGATAATCACTGTCATTTAAAATATAATGTGCAGAGTATGATTGTTCGTTAAACAGTTCAAGTGTTTTTTTAATGAAATCTTTAGGTAGATTCATAAATTTAAACCCATTGACGGTTAGTGAAGAGTTATAAATTGTAACCCTTACATCTTGAGAATGCATGAAACATTCAAAAGGGGTATTATTTTTAAGAGATTCGATATTTCTTTCCAAGTTCTCCTTGGATTGAAGTTTTGAATGTGATAAAGAATAGGTTTTACTAAACTCTAAATCTTCACCATTGGATTTTATAGTAAAGTCATAAGTACCAAATTTATGATTGTAAATAATTTCTAGGATAGCTGAGGAATCAGGTGTTTTGTAGCCCACGAGTTTGGTCATTAACAGTGTCATATACTTCTTATAAAATTGGAGGACACCCGTTTTTAAAGCATCGGCAATATCATTTTTAATAATGGGTTTAATAAAAAATGAAAGATTTATCATGAGTATTAATGACAGATAGAGTTATTAGATATACACTTGAACAATTATTTAATTTGAATACTGGGTAGGAATCAACCAATTCTCATGTAGTTGAATTGTTTGATAGTTATCCCTTGCCAAAAACTCGTGATTACTATAACAAGAAAAACAAGCGTTTTGCGGCCTCTAAAAAATTAGCAGATGATGCAGCTGGTGATGATGATAGTGATCGAGGCATTCCCATTAAATCTGAACATATTTTTAGTGATAAAAAGGTAATTGAAGATATTAGAAGAGTTGTAAATCAAATTACACAATCAAATACTGATCAAATTATTGATAAGTTAAATCAATTATCAATCCCAAATACACAGATTGAAAATGTAGCTACTGTCTTTTTCAAATCAATGATTGAATGTGAATTTTTAGTGGATTCCTACATTAAGGTACTATTTGGTTTTACCAACAGTGATGTACGCTTAATAAGAGATCTATATAAGCGTTTTACTCAAAACGTCATTAAGGAGTTTAAACACCCCACACAATTTCAAGATACTCAACTTGAAAAAGGGCGTGATAGGGAAGCTAGATGGCGTTTGGCTACATGTAAAATCTTATCCAAAATGTACATTTATAAGTTTCCACCAGCACCAAAGATTAATCAAAAGGATCCATTTCATTTTGTTAGAGTAGGATTACAGACAAAAACCTTGTGTAGGGAGTTTTTAGATGTGATTTTTAGAGAAATAACACCTAAAAATCATAATACTACACAAATTTTGCTAACAGTTTGGACAATTCTCCACAAACGTAACAATAAACTTGCAAAATTAGCTCCTGCTAAACACTTAGAATACATGACCGCTATCAAAAAACTAACTAATTCAAAAGATTACAAGATGACTGATAAAGTTATGTTGATGAGTCTTCTTGATACTTCCAACTAATTAATGTTTGGGTCTCTGACATTTTTTGCCTTTTTTCTTAGGTTTAGGTTTAGGTTTAGGTTTGGGATTGGATTGAGCGGTATTTTTCTTGGGTTTAGGTTTAGATTTAGGTTTCGATTGAGTGGTATTTTTCTTAGATTTGGGTTTGGGATTAGGTTTTTTATGCTATTGTATTGTCATTATTTCCTTAAATTTGCTATTAAGATTGGATAATTCTATTATTTTTACTGCAATTTGTGCACGAAGGTGTTTTAATCTATTCTAACAATTAATCTAAGCAACCTAAAACTTATTATTGCAACGAATTGCTGGTAACTACTGGGTGATATACCAATATGGTGTAGCTACACCCGTTTGCATAACCAAAAACTTATGAGGTTTGAGAACATCATAGAACTATGATCGTGGATTTCTAATTGAATTTAGTGATTGCTCATTATTAATTTCTAAAAGTGTTTGATAAACAACTTTGAAAGAATGATATGAATCAAATACTGTATTTGCGCCTAAATTATAAAGTTTATTGAGATAACTATCATCAACCTCGGTGCCAACAAACATATATTCTATATAGGGTTTCATTATAATTGGAAATGACGGATTGCAACTAGACAATATTACTGTGATTTTTAGCTACCGCGCTTTACTAGCTAATTGTTGAAGTAATAAATATAAATTGTT
>Ga0222670_1000961_pt1 | contig 10781 bp, 9 predicted proteins | sample AntAcemetagen732_FD_181148 | JGI IMG/M metagenome (GOLD analysis project Ga0222670, IMG submission 181148) | Saline water microbial communities from Ace Lake, Antarctica - #732 | ecosystem: Environmental > Aquatic > Non-marine Saline and Alkaline > Saline | place: Antarctica: Ace Lake | collected... | reverse complement strand
CAATTGTTGCGGCAGCTAATGAAGTAACTTCGGCATGATCATATGCTGGAGAGACTTCAACCACATCAGCAGAAACAAGATTTAAACCTGATAGGCCTCTTAAAACATTGACCATCTCTCTTGTGGTCATACCAGCAATTTCAGGAGTACCTGTACCTGGGGCAAAAGCTGGATCTAGTACATCAATGTCTATTGATAAATATAAAGGATTATCACCTACTCTTTTTCGAATTCGTTCTGCTATTTTATCAGTTCCTTCTGTTTGAAACTCATCGCAATGAATTATCTTAAAACCAAATTCTTCGTCATTTTTAATATCATCTCTACTATAAAGTGGACCTCTAATACCAACATGCATTGAAGCATCATCTAGAAATAAACCCTCTTCTCTTGCTCTTCTAAAAGGAGTTCCATGTGTATAAGGAGCACCAAAATATGTATCCCAAGTATCTAAATGTGCATCAAAATGCACTAAAGCAACTGGGCCATTACATTTTTTATTGATTGCTCTTAATAAAGGCACAGCAATTGTATGGTCGCCACCTAAACTAATTATGCCACCAACTTTATTCAATAAATCTGTTGCACCAGCTTCAATCTGTTTTATCGATTCATCAATGCTAAATGGATTACAAGTTATATCTCCAGCATCAGCAACTTGTTGCACCTTAAAAGGTTCAACATCATAACTTGGATGATAATTAGTTCTTAAATGTCTAGAAGCTTGTCTAATACTCATGGGGCCAAATCTAGCTCCTGGCCTGTAACTAGTACCAGCATCAAATGGAATTCCAACAATTGCTACATCACAACTTTCAACATCTCTTAATTCTGGTAATCTTGCAAATGTAGATGGCCCGGCAAATCTTGGAACTTTAGTTCCACTAACGGGCTGAATTGGATTTTTATTTTTTTCTTTTTTCATTTGTAAGTAAAAATGTACCACATTCTATAAGAATGGAATATATTCTATCTTAAAAATTATGAACATAATAAGAGCCATTTTACTATTATTTTTTTTTATCACCCCACTAAAAGCAAATACTATCTATAATTTAATTAAGATCCCTAATTTAGAGATTTATGAAATTAATACAGAAAATAAACTTAAATATCTTTACACAGTAAGACCTTTTAGGTTGGGTACTCAGAAAAACATTGTTTGTTCAAATGCAAATAAGAAAGATTTAAAGGAAAAATATAAGATAATTTATAAAAATCTTAATAGATATTCTTATGATTATTTAAAAAAAATTAATCTTAAATATATTGTTTTGTGTGAAAATTTATCAATTTCAGAATTGTATACCGCTGGTATTCCCGACAATATAATGAAAACATTAATACTAGATATTCAATTTAATGAAGATTACTTTGAAAGAGTAATTCATCATGAAGTTTTTCATATAATATATCTTCAATATAAAGAAATTTTTAATGATGAAGAATGGATTAAATTTAATAATCCAAAATTTAAATATGCTAAATGTTCCACTTGTACAAAAAATATAGGATTAGAAAAATATAAAGAAACAAAAGGTTTTTTTACCGAATACTCTAAATCTACAGCTTCAGAAGATATGGCTGAAGTATATTCACATATGATTTTTTTAAAAAAAGAAGAAATTAATCAAATTCGTAAATCAGATCCTATTTTAAACAATAAAATTTTATATATTGAGAATAAAATAAAACAAATAGATAATACTTTTACTTTTTAATGATTAAAAAAATTAAAGCGTCATCATCAGAAAAATTTATTTTTGTTTTTTTAATTATATTAAGTGTTGCAACTTTTAGTACATATTTTGTAGTTAAAAATAAATGCTTATTTATCAAAAATTTTAATCCAAAAGATATTACATTTAGGGAGCCAAATAATATTGCAATTTTAAATGCACCTTGTGGAAATGTGATTATAGAACTTTATCCAAATGTTTCCCCAAATGCAGTTCAAAGATTTGTAACTTTAATAAGATCCAACGCTTATGAAAATATTGCTTTTCATAGAGTAATTGAAAATAAACTTATTCAGGCTGGTGACCTAGAGTTTGGAAAAAAAGGAAAATTAGATTATGGAAAAATTGGCACTGGAAAATCGGGCTTAGGTACAATTAAATCAGAAATAGATAGTAGTTTTAATTATACTAAAGGTAGTGTCGGTTTAGCTCGAACATTTAAGAACGATACTGAAGACAGTCAATTTTTTATAATTCTACAAGATGAACCATTATTTGAGGGAGAGTATACACCTGTTGGGAAAGTTCTTTATGGTCTAGAAGTATTGAAAAAAATTAAGTACCAAAGAAACTCTGAATATATATTAAGACCTGACTTTATTAATTCCTTTAAGATGTTAAATTAAGCTATCTAAAAAGCTTTGATTTACTATCTTAACCACTTAAGTTTTTACTAATCTGACATACTGGCCATCTAAATAAATTTCATTGTAAATTTAAATATTCTCAAATAAGGTTTTGAATATAATAATTAAGTATTTTAAGTTTAAGATCGTATGTCAAAAGAGAAACTTCTTACTAAAATTAAAAGACCTAAAAATTTAAATACTATATTTGGATTACCAGCAGAATCTTATACTGATTATGATTTTTGGAAAAAAGAATGTAATACAGTTTTATCTGATGATTGGCTATTTGTTGGTCTAGTTCATGAACTTAAAAATCCTGGTGATATAATTCCTTTATCTATTGCAGGAAAACCTATTTTTCTTGTAAAGAATAACGATAACAAGATCACTGCTTTTCACAATGTTTGTAGTCACCGATGCCTGAAACTAGTTGATGAAAAAAAGAACGTAGGTAAAATTATTAGATGTCCTTATCATGCATGGGGTTATAATTTAAAAGGACAATTAAAGGCTGCACCACATATAGGGGGTACAAATCAACATAAACCAGCTGGATTTAATTTTTTAGAACATGGATTAAAACCAATCAGAATTCATATTTGGCATGACTGGATTTTTTTAAACTTTAATGGCAAAGCAAAAAAATTTGAAGAATATGCTAAACCACTTATAAAAAGATTTAACGATATTGATTTAACAAAACTAAAATATGTTGCGACTTTAGATTTTGGTAAAATAAATACTAATTGGAAATTTCTTATTGAAAATTTTATTGAGCCTTATCATGTTCAGTTTGTTCATAAAACAACAACAAATCAACCCTTAAAGGATCATTATATTTTTGTTGATGGTAAGTGCTATGGAAGTGGTATTGATGTTGAGAAAGAAGATGCAAAAAATGGTAGCGCTTTATCTGTTACCTCAAGATATCTGTCGCTGTTTCCAAATTTTATAATAGGGACTTACTTTCCAAATCAGATTGGCGTTTATTTAAATATTCCAATAAGTCCAGGCGTAACTTCCCAAAAAAGAATAATCTATACCACAGACAGTAAAGAGATGACTAAAAAAGAAATTCAAACAACAAAAGATATTTGGTGGAGTGTTCATAAAGAAGATCATGAGATATGTGAAAGACTACAAGAAGGAAGATCTTCACCAGCATCACACAGTGGAGGACTTTTATCTCCTATATGGGAAAAAGGAGTTCACGCATTTCAAAAACTTATAATAAATTCTATTAATAAATCTTTTAAAATAAAAAGAAGGGTAAAAAATGTCTAAAGAAAATAACTTAGAAGGTTACAGGCTAGCACACACTATGATTAGAGTTAAAAATTTAGAAGCATCTTTTAATTTTTACTGCAAAACGTTAGGAATGAAAATTTTAAGAAAAACAGATTATCCTGAAGGAAAATTTACTAATGCCTTTATCGGATATGGTCTTGAGACCGAGTCACCATGTCTAGAATTAACCTGCAATTGGGATCAAAAAGATGATTATGACAAAGGTAATGGTTGGGGACATGTGTGTATAGAAACACCAGATGTTTACAAAGCTTGTGATGACCTTGCAAAATTAGGAGTAAATATTACACGTAAACCAGGCCCGATGAAGCATGGAACTAGAGTGATAGCTTTCTGTGAAGATCCAGATGGATATAAAGTAGAGTTAAATGAACCAGTAAAAGTATAAATAGAAAGGAAATATAAATGTCAAAAAAACCCCAATTATATAAATTTAAAGATATTGAAAATAGACTTCATACTTTAGAGCCAGGAAAAAGTTACATTAAACCTTTTGTTACCAGCAAAGTAAGTGACACAATGTGTGGAGGTTTAAATTTTTTAAATAAAGCTTCTATACCTTGGGATTTAACTTGTGATGAAATCATCTATTGTATGACAGGAACTTTTCGTCTTACATGTGATGGTGAGTCTTATATTTGTAACCCAGGAGATGTGCTTTATGTTCCAAAAGATAATCATATAGCTTACGAGTGTGATGAAAAGTGTGTAATATTCTATGCGGCTTATCCTCATGACTGGAAGCAACAAGCAGGTATAACATTTGTACCAGGAATAGACCCAGAAGATATGCCTCAATAAAAAACTAAAGGAGATTAATATGAGCCAGAATGAAAAAATTTATTATGAACACTTTAAAGATGCAGTTGAACGTAATAGAAAAAAAATACCTTCTGTTCATAAAAAATTAAAAGATGCTGGTGTAAAGTATGTTTTGTCAAGTTGGATTGATCTCCACGGTATTCCTAAATCAAAACCTGTGCCAATGACTGATTTTGAACCTTTGTGCTTAGGAAAAGGTCCACAGTTTGCCGTTCATTCTATTTCTTTTGTGCCTGAACTCACACCCGCAGATTCTGATCAGGTAATGTTACCAGATTTAGATGCTGTGTATATTTGTCCATGGGATACTACTACTGCTATTATTTTTGCAGATCTTTTTTGGGAAGATAAACCCTATAATGTTTGCCCTAGACAAGCATTAAAACGTGCGATGCAAAAAGCTCAAGATGCTGGATACAAAGGAATGGCTGGTATAGAGCCTGAGTTTATTGCAATGAAGTATGATGAAAATGGCCAACCTGTCAAAGCTATTGATAATGATCCGGTCAGAGGTCTTAGACCAAGGCGTCAAGCTTTTGGTTACGATGTAGAACACACATTAGATTCTATGCATTTTTTAAAAGAGCTAATAGATATTTTAAATGATCTAGGTTGGATGATACATGATGTTGTAGCAGAAGGGGCTTATTCTCAATTTGAATTGGATTTTCATTATACCAATCTTTTGGAGATGGGAGATAGATTAGTTTTTCTTCGAATTCTTTTAAAAGAAATAGCTAAAAAACATAATATGTTTATTACCTTCATGCCCAAACCAACGATAGGTGACTGGAGATCAGGAGCTCATATAAACTTTTCAATGGTAGATAAAAATGGGAAGAATATTTTTGATGGTGGAAATAAGTGGTCAAAAGAATCAATCTTTGCTGTTGGTGGGTTAATGAAACATGCAGAAGCAATAACCTCTATTACTTGCTCAACCGTAAATTCATATAATGGTTTAGTGCCAAGAGTTGGAGGTTTTGAAGGTGGAACTGTAACTTGGGCTCCAACAAATATTACTTATGGACATAATAATAGATCTGCACAATTTAGATTACCTCAAAATAGATATTGTATTGAAAATAGAGCTGCAGATATGACTATGAATGTTTATCTTGCACTCTCAATGACAATTTCAGCAGCAATTGAGGGAATTGAAAATAAAATACATCCAGGAGACCCAACTGATCAAGATTTATATAATATGTCAGAAAGTGAGTTTAAAAAACTTGGCATTAAAAGACTACCAAGAAACTTACTGTCAGCGATTGAGGCTCTAAAAAATGATAAATTAACTGATGAAGTTTTGGGACTTGTAATGAAAAAGTCATTGCTTGCCTATAAAAATGATGAATGGGAACGATATCATCAAGCAGTTACAGACTGGGAAGTAAAAGAGTACCTTAGACTTTATTAATGAAAAAATATCAGGAGTTTAACTTGGGTAATGTTAAACTTTTATCTGGTAAAACCCTTAAGTCTGCAAAATTAGTTTATAAAACTTACGGAAAACTTAATAAAGATCAATCAAATGTAATAGTGCTTCCAACATTTTATACAGGCACTCATATTCGCAACGAAGGTTTTATTGGAAAAAATAGAGCAATAAATCCAAATAAATATTTCATTATTTCAATAAACATGTTTGGCAACGGTTTGTCTTCTTCACCAAGTAATAGCATTAAAGCTCAACATGGGTCTTTGTTTCCTGAAATAACACTTTGGGATAATATTTATTGTCAGCATAAATTAATAAATGAAAAACTTAAAATAAAGAAAATTGCACTAGTTGCTGGATGGTCTATGGCAGGTTGTCAGTCATATCAGTGGGCTGCTCAATATCCTGACATGGTTAAATCAATTCTTCCTTTTTGTGCATCTTCAAAAACCTCAACACATAATCATGTATTTTTGGAGGGTGTTAAAGCTGCATTAACAGCAGATGTAAATTGGCATGAAGGTAAATATAAAAAACAACCTATTGCAGGGTTAAAAGCCTTTGGACGTGTATATGCCGGTTGGGCCTTCTCTCAAGATTTTTATAGAAAAAAACTTTATAAGAAATTTGGTTTTACGAATGTAGAAGATCTACTTAAAAATTGGGCTAACGATCATGCAAAAAATTGGGATGCTAATAATCTTTTAAGTAAATTAAAAACTTGGCAGTTAAATGATATTAGTAAAAATCCAATATATAAAGGTGATTATATTAAAGCCCTTAAATCAATAAGAGCAAAAACAATTTTAATGCCCTGCAATCAAGATTTATATTTTAGAACAGAAGAAAATGAGTTTGAAAAAAGATTTATTAAAAAATCATTATTAAGACCTGTTGACTCAGCTTATGGACATTGTGCAGCAAATCCAGGTAATGATAAGAATTTTCAAAGAAAATTAGATCAAAATATTACTGAACTATTAATTTAGTTAAATAAACTAATAAAAAACACTATTAAATTTCAGGTTGTACCCAATATAGACACTATAAAGCTTTTTATCTGAAATAAAATCAATCAAAATATATTTATGAAAAATCAGCTTGAGAAAAAGCTTAAGAAGATAAATACAGACAGTAAGAGTTTAGTTAAAAGCTCATTAAAAATTCTTAAAAAAATAAACTTAGATAAGTTTAAAAAAATCAAGTCATTTTCTTTAACTGAAAAATATAAAGATTTCAAAAAAAATATTAAACAAAAGGAACTAAATAGAATTAAATTATTAAAAGAAGAAAAAATTAAAGAGTTAAAAAAAGAAAAGATAGAACAAGAAAAACAAAAAAATGAAGAAATAAAGTTAATTAAACAAAATGAATTAAATCTAATAAAAGAAGAAAAACAAAAAGTAGAGGCACAAGAAAAACTAAAAGAAAAAATTATAAAACAACAACAGCAAATTGAAAGAAAAAAGATTAAACTTGAAACTCAAAGAATCAAAGCCGAAGAGCAAAAACTAAGAGATGAAGAAGAAGAAAAAGCAAGACAAGATGATTTAAAATTAAAAGAAGAAAAACTAAGATTAGATTTTTTTGAAAAGCAAAGAATAAGACAAGAGCAACAAAAAGCTAAAATTGAAAATGATAAATTAATGGCTCTTGAGAAACAAAAAGCCCGTGAAGCTAAACAGAAAATAAAAGATGAAGAAGAAAGATTAAAAGATATTGAGATTGATAAACAAAAAAAAGATATGCAAAAGTTAAATGAAGAGGAACATAAATTAAATTATCAAAAACAAAAACTTGAAGAAATCGAACAAAATATCAAAAAAATTGAAGTTGAAAGAATAAGAGAAAAAGAAATAAAAATATTAAAAGAAGCTGACGAGTTAAGAGAAAAAGAAAAACAACTTAGACTAAAAGAACAATTAGAAATAGAAGAACTTAACGAATTGAGATTAAATGAGCTCAATCAAAGAAAAATCCAGGAAGAATTACAATTAAAAGAAGAAGAAATAAGATTAGAAAATTTAAGGGAACAAAAAATAATTCAAGCTAGAATTCTCGAAGAAAAAAGAATTAAAGATGAAGAAGAGAAAATAAAAGAGTGGGAAAGGAAATTTGATAAGGAGCAAATAGCAAAAGAAGAAGAATTGATTAAAAAGTTTAATGACCAATTAATTAAAGAAAAAGAACAAAGTGAAAAGATAATAGAATTTAAAAAAGAAGAAGTAATAGAAGAAAAAAAAGAAGAAATATTAGAAAACGAGGTAAAGAAAGAAGAAGATGAAAGATATTAGTTAATTAAAGGCTTTCCTGTTGCTAGTGTGTGTTTAATACGATCTTGTGTTTCTTTTGTTTCGATTAATCTCATAAACGCATCTAATTCTAGTTTAAATAAATCATCTTCTGATAAAATTTTATCAATAGTTGTGTCTCCTCCACTCAAGACATGAGCTAATTCTTTCGCAACTGTAACACCGTGATCACGAATTATTTTTTCATTGTAAAGCTTTTCTATAATTTTATTCATTTCAATTAAAACTTCTTTTCCTGGCAGTTTGAATTTTATCTCAGATGGAGCTTTAAATTCTCTATTATTTTCTAAGATTTTTTTAGAAACCTCGAGTAAACTATTTCTATTCATTATCTTTTTATCTTCAGGTTTTAAATACTTCATAGGTTCCGCTTCAACTGATGAGGTTGCAGTTCTTCCATAACCAATAATATCAAACACTTTAAGAGAGGCGTAATGAGGGTCTTTTTTGGCCTCATCTGTATCAAGCCATCTTGCTAACATTTCTTTACAACCCCCACCAGCTGGTATCAATCCAACTATCGTTTCAACTAAACCAACTACAATATTTGTGTGTGAGGCTACAAAATTACTTTGAACCATAACCTCAAACCCACCTCCTAAAGTTAATCCTGATGGTGCAGAGATAACTGCGTGATTAGAATACTTAAGATGTTTGCAGGTTTCTTGAAAATATCTAATAAATTTTTCTATAGATTTAAAATCATTCTTATTTGCAAAATCCATCGTGTAACTCAAGTTAACCCCAGCAGAAAATTGCATACTTTCATTTATTATAATCAACGGTTTATCTGTAGCTTTTTTTAGAGCATCCATTGAATCGTAATCCAAAGCATTTGCTTTAGTTGTAAACTCAACAATATTATGATCATTAAATCTATATATCTGTGCTGAATTATTTCCATCTATACTTGTTGCAGTCTTCTTGGCTTTTCCTAGTGTTTCAATATCAGTATACTTTTGTCTAGATCCATAAAAATCCTGATTTTTTGTCTTAGCTAAATTTTCTAAAAAAGCATTTCCTTTAAAATTATCTATCTTACCAAAAAAAGTTTCTACTCCAATTTCTTCTAACATTTCAAATGGACCTTTAGTCCAGTTAAAACCCAATCTCATTGCTTCATCAATATCATTAAAATCATTGGTAATACCTGGAACTAATGATGATGCATATTTAATAATTTTAGAAATAACCGTCCAAGCATACTCACCATACTTATCTTTTCTTGAGATCAATTTTTTAAGATCTACTTTATCTGAGTGAATATTTATTTTTTTACTTGCTGAATATTCCCCAGTTTCAAGATTAATTGCTTCCATAACTTTTACTTCGCCTGTTTTATTAACTCTATAAAAGCCTCCCTTACCTTTTCTTCCTGTATATCCAGTTTTAATTAATTTTTTTACTAAAGGAATTTCTTTTGCAACCATTTGAAAAGGGTCATTTTCTGTTAGCTCTTTAATAAAGCTTTTTAATACATCGGCCATTAAATCAATACCAATTAGATCATAAAGACCGAACACTCCTGTTTTTGGTATCCCCATTGGTCTTCCAAAAATTGCATCGGCTTCTTCAATGCTAAGTTTCATTTTAAAAGCTTCAGTCATTGCAACTTGCATTGCAAAAACTCCTATTCTATTTCCTAAAAATCCTGGAGTATCATTACAAACGATGGCGCCTTTTCCCAGTTCTGTTTCACAAAACTTTTTTAAAGAGTTTATTTTATCTAAATCGTTATTCTCATTTTTAACTATCTCTAATAGCCCCATGTATCTAACTGGGTTAAAAAAGTGAGTAATGCAAAAATCTTTTTTTTCCTCCTCTGATAAATACTGGGATAATACCTTGATAGGTATTGATGATGTATTTGAAGACACTATTGCACCCTTTTTTCTTTCTTTAAATATTTTTTTGTAAATATCATGTTTAATATCTATTCTTTCAACAACAGCTTCTACTACCCAATCTGCCTCTTTAACCTCATCAAAATTATCTAAAATATTTCCTACTTTAATGTTATTTATTTTTGATTTATCTAACAAAAGAGGAGGTTTTGATTTGTGAATTTTATCACGTGCTTGTTCGCTTATTTCAGTTTTTAAATCTAGTAAAGTAACTGGTATATTTGCATTACACAAATGTGCTGCAATTCCACTACCCATAGTACCCGATCCAATAACAACTACTTTTTTAATTTCCATAAGATTTAAAAATTGAAGAACTATTTATAATAAAAAAAATGAACTTAGTAAATAAATTACCTATTAATTCCTCTTAGTCTTTCAGATCTTCTTCTTAAAAGTTCTGCACTAACTAGAATTAAAGTAGACATTACAATTAAACAAGTTGCTACTGCCATTATTGTTGGGCTCAACTGTTCTCTTAGACCAACCCACATTTGAATTGGAATAGTAGTATTTTCAAGTCCTGCTAAGAATAACACAACTACAACTTCATCAAATGAAGTCACAAATGCAAATAATGCACCAGAAATAACACCTGGTAAAATTAATGGTAATGTTATTTTCAT
>Ga0222670_1000960_pt1 | contig 10814 bp, 6 predicted proteins | sample AntAcemetagen732_FD_181148 | JGI IMG/M metagenome (GOLD analysis project Ga0222670, IMG submission 181148) | Saline water microbial communities from Ace Lake, Antarctica - #732 | ecosystem: Environmental > Aquatic > Non-marine Saline and Alkaline > Saline | place: Antarctica: Ace Lake | collected... | reverse complement strand
ACTTCAACTAATTTAAGAATTTTCATGGCAAAAGACTCATCGGTAAGAGTAACTTTCCATTTTACAGCACTTTCTCTTAATCTTTGTCTGGACATCTCTAATAGTCCGAATGTGCTTATTCTTCCAATTTGAATTCTAGCCCTATCAGTTCTGCATTGCTCTTTAAGCTTTCTCTCAACCAATCTTCTATTTCCAAAACTTAACATATCAATAAAATCAATAATAATTAGACCAGACAAGTCTCTTATTTTTATTTGTCGAGATATCTCCTCTGCTGCCTCAAGATTAGTGTCTAAAGCGGTACTCTCAACATTTTTTTGTTTAATAGAGCTACCTGAGTTTATATCAATAGAAACTAATGCTTCGGTTGGATTTATAACCAGGTAACCACCTGATTTTAGTTTTATTTCTGAGTCATAAATTTGATTTAATTTTTCTTCAATGTTCTCTTTGAAAAATAAAGGAACTTTTTCTCTATATTTTTTTATTTTTTTTACATGAGAGGGCATCATTAACTTCATAAAGTTTTGTGCTTTTTTGTAACCTTCATTACCTTCAATGATGATACTGTTTGTGTCTTCATCATACATATCTCTCAAAGTTCTTTTTATAATATCACTTTCTTGATGGATTAATGATGGAGCTATAGAGTTTAATGCGTTATCTTTAATTTCATTCCAGGTTTTAATCAAAGTTTGAAGGTCATGATCAATATCATTTTTTGTTTTGTTTGACCCTGCAGTTCTTACAATAAGTCCCATTTCTTTTGGAATGGTTATATCGTTTAAGATAGTTCTAATTTTTTTTCTTTCTCCTGGGTTAAAAATTTTACGAGATATGCCGCCACCTTTCGGTGTATTTGGCATTAGGACAATATATTTACCCGCTATAGAAATAAAAGTACTTAGTGCTGCACCTTTTTGCCCTCTTTCATCTTTTAATACTTGTATTAAAATTACTTGGTTAGGTTTTATAACCTCTTGAATCTTATATCTTTTAGATCTAAATCTTACTTCAGGTCTTTTACCAAATGATACAGGTGAAGGTTGTTCTTTGTTTTCATCAACTTGAGCACCATCTGTAACTGGAGCATCACTCTCTTCTGTTATCTGGTCATCACTCTCTAATTCAGATTCAGGTTTTACTTCAACTGGATCGTTAATATCAAGATTGCCTTCGTTAATATTTTTTTGCTCTTCCAGTTCACTTTCTTTTAGAAGTTCTTCTCTGGCTCTTTCTTCTTCTTCCTTTATTTTTGCTAAATCACTCTGAGGTATTTGATAATAGTCTGATTGAATATCATTAAAAGATAAGAATCCATGTCTATCTCTACCAAAATCAATAAATGCAGCTTGTAAAGATGGCTCTACACGGCTTACCTTACCAAGGTATATGTTATTTTTGATTAAATTGTTTTTTAAGCCTTCATACTCATAGTCTTCAATGCTTTCACCTGACTTAAGTACAACTCTTGTTTCATTTGGATGCGAAGCATCAATGTATAAATTTTTTTCCATATATTTTTGATTAATTGTTTCATTTTATATTTAAATAATTTTAAATTTTGTTTGAATTCAGGTGCCTTAACATTACCAAATTCTTATATATATTAAACTAAAATGCATCGAATAATAAAAAATATATTTATAGTTGTTTTAAGTGTTGGTTTGTTATCTGCATTTTCAATATTAGCTGTTTTGTGGGCTTTTTCTAACAATTTACCAGATTATAAATTCCTTAAAAATTATAAACCACCAGTTTCTAGTAAGGTTTATTCAGGTGACGGCGAGTTAGTGAATGATTTTTCATCGGAAAAACGAATATTTGTACCCTATAAATCAATATCAGAAAAAGTGATTAACGCTTTCTTATCCGCAGAAGATAAAAATTTCTATTCACATCCTGGTGTAGATGCCAAGGGAGTATTAAGAGCAATAGTTAATAACATTTCTAATGTAGTTGCATCAAGAAGATTGGAAGGAGCGTCAACTATAACTCAACAAGTGGCAAAAAATTTTTTATTAACAAACGAAGTAAGTTTAAATAGAAAAATTAAAGAGGCAATTCTTGCTTTTAGAATAGAAAGAGCTCTTTCAAAAGAAAGAATATTAGAACTATATTTAAATCAAATATACCTTGGTGAGGGTACTTATGGCGTTGCATCAGCCAGCTTAGAATATTTTGACAAATCAATTAGTGAATTGAATTATGAAGAGGCAGCTTTGTTAGCAGCCCTACCAAAGGCACCAAGCAGATATAATCCTTATAAAAATATTGAGCTTGCAAAATTTAGAAGAGATTTAGTTATTAACAATTTGTATGAAAATAATTATATAAATAAAGAAAAACAAGAAGAGCTTTTGTCAAAAAAAATTATATTAAAAAAAAGAAAAAAAATTTTTACAGAAGATACAAGTTACTATGTGGAAGATATTAGAAAAGATGTAGTCAAAAAATTAGGATTTGATAAAGTTTACAAACAAGGACTGAATATAAGCACACCTATTAATATTGGTTTGCAAAAAATTGCAACTGACTCATTGAGACAAGGTCTTATTGAATATGATAAAAGAAAAGGGTGGCGCGGACCATTGACTAATATTAAAAAATTAGAAAAATGGAATCAAGAAGTTGACAAATTTAGATTAGAAAAATCAATTAACTGGGACATAGCAATAATTAAAAAGATTGATAAATTTTTAATAGTAATTGAAACAGAATACAAAAAAAAAGGAATTATTAAGTACGAAAACATCTCATGGATTAAAAAAGATTTTAAAGAAATATTAAAAATTGGAGATATTATTTATGTTGAAAATATTAATAAAAATGTATTTGCCTTAAGACAGTTGCCAGTAGTTAATGGAGGTATCGTTGTTATGGACCCGTTTACTGGAAGGGTGTTAGCTTTAAGTGGTGGATTTAGTTTTAAAAAAAGTGAATTTAATAGAGCAACACAAGCACTAAGACAGCCAGGTTCTGCTTTTAAACCTTTTATTTATGCTTTAGCTCTTGAAAATGGATATACTCCATCAACTTTAATTTTAGATGCACCACTAGTTTTAGAGCAAGGACCTGATTTAAAAATGTGGAAACCTGAAAACTATGGAAAAAAATTTTATGGACCATCAACACTGAGAATGGGGTTGGAAAAATCTAGAAACTTGATGACAGTCAGAATTGCGCAAGATCTTGGACTTAAAAAGATTGTTAATTTTTCGAAAAAACTTGGTATTTATGAAAATCCTAATGAGCTTTTATCGATTTCCTTAGGTTCTGCAGAAACAACTTTGTTAAAACTAACATCTGCATACTCTTCATTTGTTAATGGAGGAAAGCTAGTTAAACCAATAATGATAGATAGAATTCAAGATAGTGAAGGGAATACAATATTTAATAATGAAATGAGAGAGTGTACAAATTGTGATCAAATATCTCATTTAAGTGACAATTATCCAAAGATAGAAGACAAGTTTGATCAAATATTTTCTCCAGAAACAGCATATCAAATGACCTCGATATTAGAGGGAACAGTTCAAAATGGAACGGGAAAAAATTTAAAAGATTTAAATTTAGACTTGGCTGGAAAAACTGGCACAACAAATGGAAATATGGATACATGGTTTATTGGATTTACCTCAAAATTAGCAATAGGAGTTTATGTAGGTTTAGATAATCCAAAATCACTTGGAAGATATGAAACAGGAGCAAAAACAGCATTACCAATTTTTAAAAGCTTTGTAAAAAAAGCTGTAAAAAAAGAAGATGCAAGACCATTTAAAGTCGCAAAAAATATTTTAATGAAAGTTATTGATCCTGTTACAGGAAAAAAAGCTGAAATTGGAACCAGAACAACAATTATTGAAGCTTATAAAGAAGTGAAAGTGGAAAGTTTATTGAATCAAGATATTAATAATAGATTAAAAAATAATAATATATTAAGGTTCTATTAATGGATAATGAATATTTAAATTACAAATCTGAAATAGAGAAAATTAATCAAAGAGTTAAGGAGTACCTTTGAAACAAATAATATTCATAAAAAATTAGAAAAGAATAACCAAAAAATATTAGAAACTAATTTTTGGCAAGACAAAGCAAATTCCCAAAAAGTTATTAAAGAAAAAAAATTATATGAAGAATTAATAAATTCATATGAAAATTCATCCAAATCAATAATTGACATAGATGAACTGAATGAACTTGCTTTAGAAGAAAAAAATCAGCCTGTCGTAAATGAAGTTCTAGAGAGCATCAAAAATCTTAAAAAATTAGCTAAAAAAAATGAAACTAAGTGTTTTTTATCAAATGAAACTGATAGTTTTGATTGCTATATAGAAATTCATGCTGGCGCTGGTGGAACAGAGAGCCAGGACTGGGCAGAAATGCTAAGAAGAATGTATCTAAAATGGTCAGATATTAAAAATTTTAAATCAGAATTAATTAGCGAACATAAAGGAGATGAGGCTGGCATAAAATCATCAACTATTAAAATTGAGGGTGATTATGTTTATGGATGGTTAAAGGCTGAGTCTGGAATTCATAGGCTGGTTAGAATATCTCCTTTTGATTCTGGAGCTAGACGACATACCAGTTTTGCTAGTATTTGGATTTATCCTGTTGTAGATGAAAATATTGAAATAGATATAAATGAAAAAGATTTACGTATTGACACCTATAGATCAAGTGGAGCAGGAGGACAGCATGTAAATACCACAGACAGTGCAGTAAGAATTACTCACTTACCTTCTAAAATTGTTGTTCAATGTCAAAATGAAAGGTCACAACATAAAAATAAAGACACCTGCATGAATATGCTTAAGGCAAGACTATATGATTTCGAATTAAAGAAAAAAGAAAAAGAAAGCCAAACGATCGAGTCCTCAAAGTCAGAAATTGGTTGGGGTCATCAAATTAGATCTTATGTACTTCACCCTTACAGAATGGTAAAAGATAATAGAACTAACTTTGAAAGCTCTAACCCTGATAAAATCTTAGATGGTGAGATTGATGATTTTTTAGAAAGTTCATTATATAAAGTGAAATGATAAAAAGAATAATTAAAATTCTTACAATATTAACAACAACTCTTGCTGCTATTGTCATTTACTTAAGCATATTTGGAGTAAAGACCGAAAGATTTAATGAAGAAATTATAAAAAAAGTTTCAAAAGTTAATAAAAAAATTAGCCTTTCATTAAATGAGGTTAATTATTTATTAAACCCACTAAATTTTAGTATTAATATTTCAGCAAAAACTCCCAAAATATTATTTGAAGATAAAAGCCTAGATTTAAGTGATGTTACTAGCAATATATCATTAAAATCTTTTATAAATAATCAATTTTCTATTGATGACTTAAAAATTTCCACAAAAGAAATTCAAATTAAAGATCTAATTTCATTAACAAGAGCGGTTGAAAGGTCACCCCAACTTTTTGTTTTAGACAACATAACTAAAGAGGGATTAATTTCTGCAGATATAGATCTCACGTTTGATTTAAATGGAGAAATAAAAAACAATTATCAAATTAATGGGGCTATTAAAAAAGCAAAATTTAATATTTTTAACCAGGTGAAAATTGATAATTTAAACTTTTCATTTAATATTAGTAACAATCAATTCACATTAAGAAAAATAGAAACAAATCTTAATAGTGTAAAATTAAAATCACCCCTAATCAAAATTGAAAAAAAGAAAGATATTTTTTTCATTAATGGAAAAGTGGTAAATGATCAACAAAATTTTGATATAAGTAAATTAGAACCTATACTTGGTGATTTGCTGAATGATATTGAGATAGAAAAAATTGATTTTAATTCTATAAATACTTTTTCTTTTAATGTTAGTAAAAAATTAAAATTAAATGATTTAAAACTTGAAACAAACTTAAACCTAAAAAATTTTCAAATAGTTAAAAACCCCTTTAATTTAAAAACATTTTTACCGAATTATACTGAACAAGTTAAGCTTGAAGACCATAAAATTAAAATTAAATTAACAAAAGATATATTGGATATTAAAGGAGATGGGGATATCTACATTGGAGATGAACTTGATCAATTATTTTACAGTATTATTAATAATGATGGAAAAATAACATTTGATACAAAACTTAATATTAAAAATAATCCATTAATAATAAATTTTTTAGATTACAAGAAAAAAAAAGGAGATAATTCAGATATTATATTAAAAGGTATCTACAAAAAAAATAAAGAATTAATATTTCAAACTATTTCTATAATAGAAAAAAATAATAAAATTTTAATTAAAGATTTATTATTAAGTAAAAATTTTAAAATTAAAGATTTAGATTACGTTAAACTTGATTATAGAAATAAGAATGATCTTCTTAACAAAATAGAATTAAAGAAAAATAAATCTAATTTTTCCATAAAAGGTAAAAGTTTTGACGCAACTCAGTTCATTAATAATAGTATGGATGATGATGAAAGTTCTACAATTTTTGAAAATTTTAATTCTAGATTTGATATTAAAATAGACACAACTTATATAAACAAAAATGATTACACGAAAAACTTATTTGGAGACTTTACCTTTAAAGAAAATAAATTAGATAAATTAAATCTAGAATCTATTTTTTCTAACAATAAAAAAATGAATTTATTAATTGAAACTAATAAACAAAATGAAACTATTACAAAATTATTTTCGAACTACCCAAAGCCTTTGATTAAAAGATACAATTTCATAAAAGGATTTGAAGAAGGTTATCTAGATTTTTATTCTATAAAAAAAGATGGCGTTTCTAATTCTGTATTAATTATTGATAACTTTAAAGTTAAAGAAGTACCTGTTTTTGCTAAGCTTTTAAGCCTAGCATCTCTTCAGGGTATTGCAGACCTTTTAACTGGTGAGGGAATAAGATTTACTGATTTTGAAATGAGATATTCAAGTCAAAAAGGTCTTACTAAGATTGAAGAAATGTATGCAATCGGACCTGCTATTTCTATATTAATGGATGGTTATATTGAATCAAAAAAATTGGTTAGTTTGAGAGGAACGCTGGTTCCTGCAACAACTATAAATAGATCTATAGCCTCAATTCCACTACTGGGTAAAATATTAATAGGAGAAAAAACTGGTGAAGGTGTTTTTGGTATAAGTTTTAAAATAAAAGGGCCTCCAAAAAATCTATCCACAACAGTCAATCCAATTAAAACTCTAACACCAAGATTTATAACAAGAACGCTAGAAAAAATTAAAAAGAACTAAATCAATTCAACTTTAATATGTTTTTTTTTACCAAGTGAAAGTTTAATTAAACTATCCTTAAATAAGCTTTCAGTAATTAAAAACTTTTCATCAGAAATAGCCTGACTGTTTATTTTAATTCCATTCCCTTTAATTAATCTTCGAATTTCACTCTTAGAGCTTTCTAATTTTGATAAAATTACTAAATCTAAAATACTTATACTATCGCATAACATTTTTTTGTTAATTTGAATGGTTGGCAAGTTATCACCCAAAGAATTTTCAGAAAATGTTTGTTTTGCTGTTTCTTGAGATTTCCTTGCTTCATCTTCACCATGCAGCATAGATGTAGCTCTATTTGCAAGTAAAATTTTTAGTTCATTAATATTATCATTTTTAATTTTTTCAATTTCATCAACATTAATATCTGTAAAAATTTTTAAAAACTTCAATACATCTCGATCATCAATATTTCTCCAAAATTGCCAGTAGTCATATGCTGAAAGAAATTTTTTATCTAGCCAAACAGCACCAGATTCAGTTTTGCCCATCTTTGCACCTGATGCCAATGTAATAAGAGGTGTCGTTAAACCATAAACATGATTGTTTGAATATCTTTTTATAAGATCAACTCCATTAACGATATTACCCCATTGATCTGAGCCACCAATTTGAAGCATACAGTTTTCTTTTTTACTTAATTCTAAAAAATCATAAGCTTGCAAAATCATATAGTTAAATTCCATATAGCTTAATGACTGTTCTCTTTCTAATCTAATTTTAACACTATCAAAACTTAACATTTTATTGATTGTAAAATGTTTACCCACATCTCTTAGAAAAGAAATATAATTTAAATTTTTAAGCCAAGTATAATTATTAACAAATATAGGTTTTGTTTTTGGGTCTTTATCATCTAAAAAATTCTTTAGAATTTTTTCAATATTATTTATATTCTTTTCAATTTCTTCTTCAGATAAAATTGTCCTTGTTTTATCTTTACCAGATGGGTCACCTATTCTAGTGGTACCGCCTCCCAATAAAACTATTGGTTGGTGACCATGTTTTTGTAATAATCTAAGACACATAATTTGAAGCAAACTACCAACATGAAGACTTTCAGCCGTGCAATCAAAACCTATGTAAGCTCTAATTCTTTCTTTATCTAATAATTGAGACAGATTTTCTTCTCCAGTACACTGGTAAAAGAAACCTCGGTCTTTAAATTCTTTTAAAAATTTATTCATAAATATGCTATCAAGAATATACAATATTTACTTAAAAAATAAGAATGGAAAAATTTTATACTTCTTTAGGGTTAATGAGTGGCACATCTATGGATGGTGTTGATGCATCAGTTATTAGGTCTGACGGTGAAAATAATTATGAACCTATATTTGATAAATACTTTGAGTATGACGAGGTAGTTTATTCAGACCTACTAAATTTAAGGGATAAAATAAATTCAACTAAAGATCTGACAATTAATTCATATCAAATTAGTGAACTTGAGAGAAAAATTACATTATTTCACGCCAAAATTAGTAAAGAAATTATAAAGAACGCTGGAATAGATGTAGATTTAGTTGGTTTTCATGGTCAAACAATTTTTCATAATGTTCAGGAAAAAATATCAAAACAAATTGGAGACGGCAATTTATTATCAAGTCTTTTAAAAAAAGACGTAGTTTATAACTTTAGAGAAAATGATATTCTTAATGGGGGACAAGGAGCTCCATTAGCCCCAATCTTTCACAACTTACTTGTAAACCAGAATCAAATTGAGAAACCTACTTGTGTTTTAAACGTAGGAGGTATTGCAAATATTACTCTTGTTATCTCCAAAAATAATGAAGACCTAAAAAGTTTTGATGTAGGTCCAGGCAATTGTCTCTTAGATGAATGGGTTAGAAAACACACTCAAATGAAGTATGATGAAAATGGAAAAGCTTCAAGCATAGGAAAAACTAATGAAGTTATTCTAAATCAAGCGATTGATAATTTTGATAATATATCTAATCAAGAAAAACTTTCATTTGATGTGAAAGATTTTGATTTAAGTTTTGTAAAAGGTCTCTCATATGAGGATGGCTTATCTACATTAGTAGATTTTACTGCAATAATAATTTATCAATCAATTTTAAAATCAATTAAAATTAAAGAAAATGAAAAATTATTAATAATAGTTTGTGGAGGTGGAAGAAAAAATTTCTCTTTAATGGAGAGTATAAAAAAAAGACTACCAAAAAATATCTCTTTAAAAATAATTGATGATTATAAAATTGATGGTGATTTCATCGAGTCCCAAGCTTTTGCTTATCTTGCAATTAGATCTGCACTTAAAAAAGTAATTTCATATCCTAGTACTACTGACGTACAAAAACCTTCGATAGGTGGAGTTTTAGTTAAAAACTATTCAGATTAAAATAAAGCGGATTCTTTTTTGATATATTTATCTAAACTTTTTACCAATACGTCTTCTGTTTTAGTAAAAAAATGATTAGCATCATTTATAGCTTGAAAGTCAACTTTAATACCTTTTTGGGCACTCAACCTTTTGTCCAAATCTGTAATATGTTCTAGGGGAACTAACTCATCTTTTTTACCATAAATCATTAAACCTGAAGTAGGACATGGAGATAAGAATGAAAAGTCATAAACATTTGGTTGTGGTGATATTGCAATAAATCTATTTATTTCTGGTCTTCTCATTAGTAGTTGCATTGCTATTAATGATCCAAAAGAAAATCCTGAAACCCAACATTGTGAGTTGTCAAAATTTTCACGTTCTAACCAATCTAGGGCTGCAGCTGCATCAGCTAGTTCTCCTTGACCATTATCAAATTCTCCATCACTTTTTCCAACACCTCTAAAGTTTACTCTGCATACAGAAAATCCATTTTCCATAAAAGTGTGAAATGTATCAACCACAACTTTATTATTCATTGTTCCACCATATTGAGGGTGAGGTTGTAATACCAACGCTATTGGTGATGTAATTTTTTCACTTTTGTAATACTTGGCTTCCATTCTTCCGGCAGGTCCAGGTATAAAAACTTCTACTATTTTATTGTCCATAAATGATATTGATTATTATTCTCAAAAAAAAAATACACTTATCATAACTAAGCGACAATATGTTATCTTTTTTGCATATTGTATACTTGACTAATTTAGTCAAGATTGTATAAAAAGCCTTCTTAAATAAGGGTAAAATGAAATTAACATCAAAAGGTAGATATGCAGTAATGGCATTAGCTGATCTCGCTAAGTTTAATAGCGTTAATCCAGTATCTTTAAGAGATATATCGTTAAGACAAGGAATTTCCTTGGATTTTTTAGAACAAATTTTTTCTAAATTAAAAAAATACAATATTGTGAAAAGCATTAGAGGAACTAATGGGGGTTATATCTTAAACAAAGAACCAGAAGAAATTAAATTAGCAAATATACTTAGTGCTGTAGATGAAGAAGTTAAAACTGTTCAATGTAAAAAAGAATCTAAAAAAGGATGTAACAGCAAGACAACAAAGTGCATTACTCATAATTTGTGGGATGAACTTGAGATTCATATCAATAATTTTTTTGAACAAAA
>Ga0222670_1000957_pt1 | contig 10831 bp, 10 predicted proteins | sample AntAcemetagen732_FD_181148 | JGI IMG/M metagenome (GOLD analysis project Ga0222670, IMG submission 181148) | Saline water microbial communities from Ace Lake, Antarctica - #732 | ecosystem: Environmental > Aquatic > Non-marine Saline and Alkaline > Saline | place: Antarctica: Ace Lake... | reverse complement strand
ATAGCTGAAATTCCAACCATCATGAACATTGTACCAATTGCTAAACCACCTTTTATTCCACCAAAAAATACATGGAACATTTTATATAAATCACTAGCAATACCTGACTCTGAAATCATAAAACCCATGTAAATAAAAAGTGGAAGTGTAAGCATTGGATACCATTTAAAAAGTTTCCATGTAGCCGTATATGGCATTTCGATAGCTCCATTTCCCCAAACCAATAATGCTGAAATAACAGCTACAAACCCAATTGCACCAAATACTCTTTGACCAGTAAACATCATTGCCAACATCGTTATAAACATAAACAATGCAATAAATTCATAACTTAGATATTGAGCTAACATTATATTTTAATATTTTTAATTTTTGCGATGTCTTTAATTAACATTGAGAAAGCTTGTAATAACATCAAAAGAATACCTAATAACATCAAAGATTTTATTGGCCAAAGATAAGGTGCCCATGCAGTAAAAAGTTTTTGTTTATACTCTAATGTATATTGTAAACTTGAAATAGAGCCATAAAGGAGAATTACCAAGAAAAAAATCAAAAAAATACTGGTAAAAATATCCATTTTAGCTTTTCCTTTTGTTGATAGTTTTCCATAAAATAAATCCATTCTAACATGATCGTCTGTAATCATAGAATAACCACCACCAAGCAAATAATATGCAGTAAGAGTAAATTGAGCCATTTCTATAATCCACATTAAAGGATAGTTAATAATATTTCTTGTAACAAAAGACAGTATTAAAAGAAACATCATGAAAAAAACGCCGTACATTACAAATCTGCCCACTTTGACACAAATGTTGTCTATTATATTTACATAAATTGAAAATATTTTTGGCATAAATTTCTATTTTTTATTCTTTTTTATCTCTTCTTCACAAAATTTTTTAGCTTCTTCAAGGTCAACAATTTTTGATTTAGATAATTTTTGGCTTCCAGCTAGACAAGCATCGACAGCTCTTTTAAGATTATGATCACTAAAATTTAAAATAACTACCATTCCAAGTACTATAAAAACAAATATTAATATATTTTTTACCATTTAATTTCTAATTTCTTATTTTCACAAATTGCCTCTATAACGCTAATTAATAATGGAAATTCTTCTTTCTTAAATTCTTTTAAAATTTTTTGACCAATTGCAAAAGCAAGATCTGCACCTTCAACAGTTATTTCTTTCATAAATTTTTCTTTTGCTTCAGTAAAAACATAGCCTTGGCCTAAATAATATCCCATTTTACTATTTCTTCCACCAGCTGAGCTGACATACAAATCTCCTAAACCAGCTAAACCGTACGCTGTTTCCTCCTTACCATGTAATCTTTTGGATAGAACTTTCATTTCAGAAATAGCCTTATAAGCTAAAGAAGCAGCTGTATTTAAAAAATATTTTTTTTTTATTTCGTTGCTTAAATTGTTACTGCTTAAACCTTCTGATGCACCTATTAAAATAGAATAAATATTTTTTGTTGCTGCACAAACCTCTACACCAATTAAATCATCAGAATATTCTGTTGAATAATAATTTGTTGAAATCATTGAGCCTATTTTTTTTACTACATCAATATTTTGGTTAGCTAAAACAACGCTGCTGTTAATTCTATTAACTAATCCATTAGCAAGACAAGGCCCTCCAACAGCCGAAATTTTTGCATTATCTATTCCTTCTTTTTTTAAAATATCATTTAGTTTTTCTGCCAATGTTTCAAATTTATCATTAATTAAAGCCAAACCCTTTGTTAGTAATAAAATATCAATTGATGAATTGTAAAATTTAGAAATTTCATTTCCTATCCATTCAATTCCTTTTGAACTTACTCCAACCACTAAAAGATCAATATTATCTTTTATTTCGTCTTTAAATTCTGAAAATTTTAAAACTTTAATGTTATTTGGTAATTGACTTTTTAGAATGGGATGAAAGTTATTTAAATGTTTGATTTCATTGATAACTTTGTCTTCTAAAAATGATCCTACTAAAAAAACTTCATTTGAGTTATCTGCACACGGTACAGCAAAAGCTGACCCCATTGCCCCAGCACCAATAATTACAATTTTACTCATAAATTAAACATACCTAAATACAAAAACCGCAAATATAGAGGATAAAAATGTAGCTATCCAAAGATTAAAATCTGTAAGACCTAGCCAAGCTAAATGAATAAATGCAGCACTTAATAAAGATACAAAAAGTCTATCTCCTCTTGTTGTATTAAGAGTTAAAATTCCTTTTCTTGGGCTGCCACCAGGATCCTTTTTTTCCCAGAAATACATAACTGTAAAGCAAAGAGCTATAAAAATAAAAAAACTTGCTGTAGGCCATGTCCAAGCCATCCATTTTATAAAATCAAAATCAAACAGACCTTTTTCTTTTGCTTTACCAACTGTATTCCAAGTATTTGTAGCTGCATGTAGATTTGTAAAAATCATACTCTCCCCATTGCAAATCCTTTAGCAATATAATTTCTTACAAAGTAAATTACTACTGCTCCAGGTACAATAGTTAAGCTTCCAGCTGCTGCTAACAAACCAAGTTCATAACCTGATGTACTTGATGTTCTTGTCATTATAGCTGCAATTGGTTTGGCCACTGTAGCTGTAAGAGTTTTTGCCAGTAATAATTCAACCCAAGAAAACATAAAACAGAAAAACATGGTAATACCTATTCCAGCAGCTATTGTAGGAATAAAAATTTTAAAGAAAAATTTAGGAAAAGAATATCCATCAACATATGCAGTTTCATCTAATTCTTTAGGAACAGCAGACATAAATCCTTCTAATATCCAAACTGCAAGAGGAATATTAAAAAGACAATGAGATAGCGCAATAGCTATATGTGTATCAAATAAATTTATTGATGAATAAAATTGAAAGAAAGGTAAAGCAAAAACAGCTGGTGGAGCCATTCTGTTTGTTAAAAGCCAGAAAAATAAATGTTTATCACCTAAAAATTTATATCTTGAAAAGGCATACGCAGCAGGAAGTGCTACAGATACAGAAATTATAGTATTTAAAACTGTATACATAATAGAATTTACATAACCCATATACCAGGTGCTATCTGTAAATATTGTTTTATAATTATCTAATGTAAAATCTTGTGGCCACAATGAATAAACATTTATAATTTCAGTAGTTGATTTAAATGACATATTTAGCAACCAATAAATAGGTAACATTAAAAAAATTATGTAGAATGTTGGTACCACCCATTTTATTTTTTTCATTTTCTACCCTCATCTTTCATCATTAAGCTGTAAAAAACCCAACATATTAAAAGCACAATTAAAAAATAGATAAGTGACATAGCAGCTGCAGGTCCAAGATCAAATTGACCTAAGGCCATTTTTACTAAATCTAATGATAGAAAATTTGTTGCATTGCCAGGACCGCCTCCTGTTAAAACAAAAGGTTCGGTATAAATCATAAAACTATCCATAAACCTTAAAAGTATAGCTAAAGTTAAAACTTTTTTCATTTTAGGTAGTTCGATATATCTAAAAATATCCCATCTACTAGCACCATCTATTTCTGCTGCTTGATAGTAAGCTGGCTGAATTGAATTTAAACCCGCATAAGATAAAAGAACAACTAAAGAAGTCCAATGCCAAACATCCATAAGAATAGTTGTAAACCAAGCATCTCCACTTTGTTGAGTAAAATTATAATCAAAACCAAGCGAATTTAGAGTATTTCCAAGAAAACCTATTTCTGGAAGAGCAAATATATTCCACATAGCTCCTACTACATTCCAGGGTATTAACAACGGCATTGACATTAAAATTAAACAAACAGGGACTCCCCAACCTTTTTTGGGCATAGTTAAAGCAATAGCTATACCTAGAGGTAACTGTATTAGAAGAATTATAAAGGTAAATATAAATTGTCTTCCTAAAGATGCGTGAAATCTTTCAGAATGTAAAATTTCTTTGAACCATCTTGTTCCTTCCCATGTAAAAACATTACTTCCAAAAGTTTCTTGAAAGGAATAATTAACTACAGTCATTAATGGTACTACAGCATTGAATGCAACAAGTACAAATACAGGAATAACAAAGAACCAGGCTTTTTGATTATGTGTTTTGTTCATTATTCAATTATCCAATCATCTCCATATACATAAGTATATTTTTGATCAAAAGTTATATGTGCGCTGTCACTGGGTATTTCAGCAGAAGCATTAGCTAAAATTTTAATACTTCCGCTACTACACTCAGTATCAATTACTTTATGTCTGCCTGTATCACTAACTCTTTTAATCTTTACTTTAATACCATCATTCGAAAAATTTATAAATTCTGGTCTAATGCCTACTTGCGTTTTACTAAAATTTGTTTTTTTAATACTGTTATTGTTCGGTAATATCTTTCCTTCAAAATTAATTTGACCATTTTTAATTTCACAAGGAAGAATATTCATACCTGGTGAACCAATAAAATGTCCTACAAAAGTATGTTTTGGTTTTTCAAATAATTCTACAGGTGTACCTGTTTGAACAATTTGTCCTTCATGCATAACTACGACTTGGTCTGCAAAGGTTAAGGCTTCAATTTGATCATGGGTAACATAAATCATAGTCCGATTAATTTTTTGATGTAATTCTTTTAACTTTGACCTTAAAACCCACTTTAAATGAGGGTCAATAACTGTTAAAGGTTCGTCAAACATAATTACATTCACATCCGATCTCACTAATCCTCTTCCTAAAGAGATTTTTTGTTTACCATCCGCTGTTAATCCAGCAGCTTTATTATTTAGAGTTGATGTGAGTTCTAACATCTCTGCAATTTCTTTTACTTTAGAGTCAATTTCTGTTTTAGAAAGACCTCTATTTTTAAGTGGAAAAGCTAAATTATCATAAACAGTCATTGTATCGTATATTACTGGGAACTGAAATATTTGAGCAATATCTCTCTCAACTGGGTTTAAATTCGTTACATCTTTATCATTAAATAAAATTTCACCTTTAGTTGGTTTCAATAAACCTGAAATAATATTTAATAATGTTGTCTTTCCACAACCAGAAGGGCCTAATAATGCGTAAGCTCCCCCATCTTTCCAATCAATATTAACTCCTCTTAACGCCCAGTCTGCATCGTTACTTTGTTTTGTCAAATAACTATGGCTTAAATCTTTTAAAGTTATTTTAGCCATTAGTTACCAATCTGTTATTTGTGTCAAAATATAAGAACTCATCTACATTCATAAATAATTTTGTATTCTCGCCAATATTTTTTTGCTGAATTCCGTTTGATAACGAAACCCAGTTAAGTTTTCCGTTAGTAAAATGAATTAAACTTTCTGACCCACTTAATTCAGAAATCAAAACTTTTCCGTTAATTTCAACTGAATTATCTCCTTCTTTGTATGTAGTTATATTGTGTGGTCTTATACCTATTTTATAGTTTCCATCTTTAATTTGCACATTTGATTTCCATTGGAAGTTGTTATCTTTTAATTTGAACATTTCTCCACTTTTACTTATTTCAGCTATGTTCATTGGAGGATCGCTAAATACTTTAGCTGAAGTTAAATTTTCAGGTTTTTTGTAAACATTTAAAGTTTTTCCATACTGAATAACGTTTCCTTCAAACAATGTTGCAGTGTTTCCACCTATCATCAATGCATCTAAGGGTTCTGTTGTTGCATATACAACAATACAATCTCTATCTTCAAAAAGTTTAGGTAATTCTTCTCTTAATTCTTCACGAAGTTTAAAATCTAAATTAGCTAATGGTTCATCTAGTAATATCAAATCTGAGTCCTTGACTAATGCCCGAGCTAAAGCGGTTCTCTGTTGCTGTCCTCCAGATAATTCATCGGGTTTTTTATTTAGCATAGCTGATAATTTTAAGAGTTCAGCAACTTTTCCTACTCTTTCTTTAATTTCATCAGGTTTCACACCAGTGATTTTTAATGGTGAAGCAATATTTTCAAAAACTGTAAAATTAGGATAATTGATAAATTGTTGGTAAACCATAGAGCAATTTCTTTTTTGAACTTCTTTACCAGTAACATTTTCATCATTAAACCAAATTTCACCTGATGTAGGTTTGTCTAAACCAGCCATAATTTGCATAAGTGTTGTTTTACCCGCTAGTGTAGAACCTAATAAAATATTAATTGTATTTTTTTCTAATTTTAGATTAGTTGAATATATATGAGTTTCTATTCCTACTTTTTTCTCAACATTTTTTAATTCTAAACTCATATTTGCAATTTATTGATTATTTGTAATTTAGCTTTAAAAAAAAGGGGGCAAATAAATGCCCCCTTTTAAATTTAGATTAACCTAGGGTTACTTCCAAGCGTCTTCGTATGCTACGGTTTTACCTTGAGGTTTCTCATTAACTTTGGCTTTTGGCGAACCAGCCTTATTTAACCAATAAGAAGCTTCTCTTGGTTTATTAAGTCTTGGTCCACATCCACCGTACGCGTTACTAGCTTTATCAGCAGCTTCCATACGAGACATAACTAAGTCCATCTCATCTGCAAGACGATCCATAGTTTCTTGTGGTGTAAATGTACCAGAGTTAACTTCTCCGATATGCTGCCACCATAATTGTGCTAGCTTCGGATAATCTGGAACGTTAATACCTGTTGGAGACCATACATTTCTACTGTCTGATCTATAGAACTCAACAAGTCCACCTAGTTCAGCCGCTCTCTTAGTGAAGTGTTTGTCGTTTAAAGTACTCTTTCTTACGAAAGTTAAACCAACATCAGCTTTTTTAAGAGATACAGTTTTTGAAACTGCAAATTGAGCATACAACCATGCTGCTTTTCTTCTCTCAACGTCAGTAGACTTAAACAAAGTCCATGATCCAACATCTTGATATCCAAGCTTCATACCTTCTTCCCAATAAGGTCCTTTAGGTGATGGGGCCATTCTCCATAAAGGCATACCGTCTGCATCAACTACTTTATTATTAGGATCTTTTCCTACTAAAGAAGCTGTGAAAGCTGTGTACCAGAAAACTTGCTGAGCAACATTTCCTGAAGAAAGAGATGGTAAAGACTGATAAAAGTCCATAGCCGCTGCTCCCGGAGGTGCATAAGCTCTTAACCATTCATCCCATTTTCTGATTGCGTATACTGCAGCAGGGGCATTAGTAGCTCCACCTCTTGATACGTTAGCACCAACTGGGTTACAAGTACCTGCTTCCATTCTAATTCCCCATTCGTCTACAGGAACTCCATTAGGTAGGCCTTTACTTCCTCCACCAGCCATTGATAGCCATGCATCAGTCATTCTCCAACCTAAGTCGGGAGCTCTTTTACCATAGTCCATATGACCATAAATCTTAACACCATCTATCATCTTCACATCTTCTGAAAAGAATTTAGCGATATCTTCATAAGCAGACCAGTTTACTGGTACACCTAATTCATAACCATATTTAGCTTTAAATTGTTTTTTAATTTCAGGTCTATCAAACCAGTCTTTTCTGAACCAATAAAGGTTAGCAAATTGTTGGTCTGGTAGCTGATAAAGATTTCCATCTGGACCTGTTGTAAATTGAAGTCCTATAAAGTCATCTAAATCCAACATTGGATTAGTAACAGCTTTACCCTCACCTTTCATCCAGTCAGTTAAATTTACAGCTTGTTGCATACGCGCGTGCGTACCAATTAAGTCTGAGTCATTAACATATGCATCGTAAATACTTACGTTAGTTTGCATTTGTGTTTGAACAGCCATCACTACATCACCTTCTCCTATGATTTGGTGTTGTACTTTGATGCCAGTTATATCTTCAAACGCCTTTGTAAGAGTCTTAGACTCATACATGTGAGTTGGTATACCTTCAGATACTACTTTTAAAGTCATTCCTGCGAATGGCTTAGCTGCATCATGAAACCACTTTAGCTCTTTCTCTCTTTCTTTAGCAGAAAGAGTAGATAAACTAAACTCACCGTTAGACCATTTCTTAATTGCAGCCATATGACCGTCTGCAAATGTATTAGAAATAGTTACGATTGAAAACCAAACAGCAATGATAAAAATAGTTTTTAATTTATTGATCATTAGTTCTCCCATTATTTGGTTGTTGTTTATTTATAAACATTTATGTTAACGTTATGAAAGGACGTATGTCAAAAAAAAACTCTATATAAAAAGACGTATGTCAAAAAAAAACTCTACTTATACAAGATTTTCTCTTTCTAATTGAATATTAGGATAAAGTTTTTTTAATTGCTTTACGCCAACCATCAATAAGAATTTTTCTTTCTGAATTTTTAATTCTTGGTTTAAAGCTTTTGTCTGCTTGCCAATTTTTAGATATATCCTTTAAAGATTTATAAACTCCGATTTGAAGACCAGCCATAAACGCAGCTCCTAATGCAGTAGTTTCATTAACTTTAGGTCTTAAAACTTTCGTATTAATTGTGTCTGCTAAAAATTGAGAAAACCAATTGTTTTGAACCATTCCACCATCAACTTTTATCAAGTTTGGTTTTAAACCATCATTTTTCATTGCTTCAAACAAATCATAGGTTTGATAAGCGACGGACTCTATTGTAGCTCTTATTATTTCTTTTGGTCCAGTATTTCTTGTTAAACCTGATAATATTCCTCTTGCATTTGCGTCCCAATAAGGTGCGCCTAATCCTGTGAATGCTGGAACTAAATATATTCCATTATTAGATTTAAGTGATTGCGCAATTTTTTCAGTATCGGAAGCTTTTTTAATAAATTTTATTTTATCTCTTAACCATTGAACTCCAGCTCCAGCAACAAATATTGAGCCCTCCAATGCATACGTTGTTTTACCATTTATCCTATAACCTATAGTGGTTAATAATCTATTTTTTGAATAAACTTTTTTACTACCAGTATTTAAAAGTATAAAAGCTCCAGTTCCATAAGTACTTTTTAATGAGCCTGGTTCAAAACAACATTGACCAATAGATGCTGATTGCTGATCGCCCACCATTCCTGTAATTGGATAGGATGTTCCAGTAAGTGTAGGGTCTGTATAACCAAAATCAGCCGCACAATCTTTAACTACTGGTAATATTTCTTTAGGAATTTTTAATATTTTTAATATTTGGTCATCCCATTTATTTGTCGAAATATTAAACAACATTGTTCTGCTTGCATTAGTAGCATCTGTTGCGTGTTCAACACCTTTTGTTAGTCTCCATAATAAAAAACAATCAACTGTCCCAAACAACAATCTTTTTTTTCTAATCAAATCTCTAGCTTTAGGAACATTGTCTATTATCCATTTAATTTTTGTTGCTGAAAAATATGCATCAATTAACAATCCAGTCTTATTGTAAACAATAGTCTCTTTTTTTTGCTTAATAAGTTTTTTACAATATTCTGATGATCTCCTATCTTGCCATACAATTGCATTGTAAACTGTCTTTCCAGTTTTTTTATCCCATAAGATAGTTGTTTCTCTTTGATTTGTAATTCCAATGGTTAAAACTTTACCTTTTAGTTTTTTACTTTTTTTAATAACTTCTTTTAAAACTTTTAATGTGGTTTTCCAGATCTCTTCCGGATTATGCTCAACCCAACCATCTTTAGGAAAATATTGAGTAAATTCAGTTTGAGAAACAAAAACAGGTTTCCCTTTTAAATCAAATAAAATTGCTCTACTAGAAGTAGTTCCTTGATCAATAGAAATAATAAATTTTTTCATTTAATTAATACAAAATAGTATTATTTTATTTTAATTTTTAGCATTTTGTGAGTAAAGTACAGTTATAAATTTATTAAAGAGGAAAAATATTATGACTAAAGTAGCAATTATTGGTGCTGGGCCTTGTGGTTTATCCGCTTTAAGATCCTTCGAACAAGCAGAAAAAAATGGTGAAAAAATACCTGAAATAGTTTGTTTTGATAAGCAGGAAGATTGGGGAGGATTATGGAATTACAGTTGGAGAACTGGCTCTGATCAATACGGCGACCCTGTGCCTAACAGTATGTATAGATATCTTTGGTCCAATGGTCCCAAAGAATGCTTAGAATTTGCTGACTACTCATTTGATGAGCACTTTGGAAAACCAATTCCATCTTTTCCACCTAGAGAAGTTTTATATGATTATATTTTAGGTAGAGTTAAAAAAGGAAATTTAAAATCTAAAATTAAATTTAATACCACTGTTACTAATGTTTCTTATGACAATGAAAGCTTTGAAGTTACTTATCGTGATAAAAAAAATGCTAAAACTTTAAAAGAAGTTTTTGATTATGTAATTGTATCAACTGGTCATTTTTCAGTTCCATTCATTCCTGAGTATCCAGGTATGAAGGCTTTTCCAGGAAGAATAATGCACTCTCATGATTTTAGAGATGCAGAAGAATTTCGAGGTAAAAATGTTGTTGTCTTAGGAAGTAGTTATTCAGCCGAAGATGTAGCTCTTCAATGTCATAAGTATGGAGCAAAAAGTGTTACTATTGGCTATAGACATAATCCAATGGGATTTAAATGGCCGGAAGGAATGAAAGAAGTTTTTCACCTAGATAGACTTGAAGGTAATAAGGCAATATTTAAAGACGGTCATGTACAAGAAACTGATGCTGTAATTTTATGCACAGGATATCTTCATCATTTCCCTTTTATGTCTGAGGATCTTAAATTAAAAACAGGAAACAGATTATATCCACCCACGTTGTACAAGGGTGTGGTTTGGCAAAATAATCACAAATTAATGTATTTAGGTATGCAAGATCAATTTCATACTTTTAATATGTTTGATTGTCAGGCTTGGTTTGCAAGAGATGTTATTCTTGGAAAAATTAAAACTCCAAACGACTCTGAAATTGAAAAAGATATTAATAAATGGGTATCTATGG
>Ga0222670_1000953_pt1 | contig 10863 bp, 12 predicted proteins | sample AntAcemetagen732_FD_181148 | JGI IMG/M metagenome (GOLD analysis project Ga0222670, IMG submission 181148) | Saline water microbial communities from Ace Lake, Antarctica - #732 | ecosystem: Environmental > Aquatic > Non-marine Saline and Alkaline > Saline | place: Antarctica: Ace Lake... | reverse complement strand
ATAAAATACGAACAATTAGTATCTGTATTACAACAAGCTCAAGCTGCACACCATGAATACGAGCAAGGTTTTCTTGTTGGTGCACGTGACGAGTCTTGGGCATCCTGGTATGCAGCATTTACAGTAGGGCGATTAAATAATTCACACATTTCACCAACAGGAATGACACAACAAATTATAGAAGCTGATACTGCTTATCAAAACTGTGATTCCGAAGAAGAGTGGGGAGTTTTCGTTGCCCAGTATATATTAGATAATTTACCTACTGAATAAATAAAACATGGAATATGGTTTTAAAGAAATATTTGGATTAATTGCAATCCTTATTGCAATCATTAGTTATGTTCCATATTTTGCTGGAATCTATAAAGGTGCAGTAAAACCACATGCATTTACATGGACGATATGGGGAATACTCACGCTTATTGCATTTTTTGCACAATGGTCTGATGGTGGTGGAGCAGGAGCATGGGTTACAGGGTTTACAGCTCTTGTATCTTTTTTTATTGTTCTTACGGCTATTCGTAATGGTTTTAAAAATATTACAAAAACAGATTGGATTAGTTTCGCAGTGGCAGTATTGTCTATTCCACTATGGATTATTACCAAGAACCCGTTATGGTCTGTAATTTTGATAACAGTTATTGATGCATTAGGTTTTTATCCAACAATTAGAAAAAGTTATACAAATCCATATGAAGAGCCAGCAGTTACATATGGTCTCTCAAGTATAAAGTTTATTTTTGCGATTTTTGCCTTAGGTAATTTCTCGGTTATTACTGTCTTGTACCCAGCTTCACTTGTTCTGGCGAATGGATTATTTGTTGTGATGTTGTGGTGGAGAAGAAAGGGGGTTACGAGCTAATTTCCCACTGAAGGAAAAGCTTCCTTGTCACTTCGGGGCGCAGAAGCAGGTTCGGTTGGTGGTTCATAATATTTATCCAAAAGGTATAATATGAGCCCTTCAGGTTCTAGATTGTATTCGTTGTAGAACTTGTATCGATCTTTTTCTGTGCCAGTATTTATGAATGTTGTTAATAAGTCCTCCCAAAGTTTATTTGCAGCAGCAGAATTATCTTTAGGGGTCCCGTCTATCATCTCTAGTAGTGCAGGCGTCATAGGAAATTTTTCATAGTCTCTAGAGAGCACTCTTTCTTGATCGCGCACAATTTTATGTAACACCGTTTCTTTTATGTGTGTATCATAGGCGCTCTGGAAAGATGTTTCAACTGTATCAGCATATTCTGGGTATAGTGTACGTAATTCTTCAATAGATGTGATTAATAATTTGTCTATTGTACCGTCATTCTTTTTCGAAATAATACGTACTCCATCAAGCTTTTCTCCTTCATAAAAGGCATAAAGAGACTGTTCGAGATCTTTGTTCTCAAAACGTAGAGAATGGGTAAAGCTTCGATCATTTTGAATTTTGTCTTCATTATATTTTCCTTTGAAATCTACATCTGTAATATCATCAAGTGACTGGTTGTTAGCTTTTGAGATAAGAGGGTAGAAGTATCGCTGCATGAGATGAGTAGCTAACTTAGTCGGCTTTACGTTATATTTTTCGTAAAACTTGTAAAGCTCTTCGTCGTTACTTTTTGGAAGTAGAAAGCCATAAATTCCATCATATCCATCGGCTGCTCCGCCCGCATTATGTTTTGCAGCTTCGCCTTCAATAAGTTGCATAAGTTCTTGAGTCAAAGGAAAGCTGTCATAATCATTCAAAAGATTTTTTTCTTTTTCAGCAATAAGCGCCCTTAGTGTATTAGGTTCTATCTCTTGTTGAGAAAAGTTATTGATAATTAGCGGGGTATCTATTTTTGATTGATCAAACTGAGTTTCTGAAAATTCATGTAGAGCGTTATTATCTTTAGGTGTGGTGTCTTGTGACAAGGCAGGGGTTGTTGCTGCAAATAATGCTCCAATAACTGGAACAGCTTTTCCAATTTTTTTTAGCTTACTTTCAGTTTTTCTCTCAGGTTCACTATTGAGGTTTAATTCAAATTTATTCATAATTTTATTTTACAGTATTTATCATGTAGCAGCAAAGAAAGGCGAGGTAAATGTAGCTTGACAAAGGTACATTTATATGATATTATTAAATATAGTAAATAGTTCGTTCAAATCAAAAAAATGTATGGTTTTTGAGGTTTATTACTATTAAGAATTGGTTATTAAAGAAGATTTATATCTTTTTTAATAACCAATTCTTAATTAACTAAATCCTTTAAATCATGAAAAAGCCTATTCTAGTAATTACTGCAGTTCTTGCAGTTGTGGTATCTATCGTAGCAGCTACGTATACAGAGCATTCTGGTGTAGTGGTACGTAAATCAATTACTTCTGATTTGTCAGAAGACGAGAAACAGCAACAAAAAATGTTGTTCGATGGCGATCATTATTACGTAATTGCACTTGAGAACGGAGATCATGTTAATGCTGTTCTTGTCTTGAGTTTCCTAGCTAGCGGAACTGACGTTAAGGTAAGCAATTACCTTAATGGTGGAACTTACCTTATTAAATAAGGTGTAGTTGAAATAAATTTGAGTCCTGTGAAAGCAGGACTCTTTTTCTATATGAAAGACAAATCTATCTCATGCGTATACAATAGGTAGGGTGAATAATTCATTAGACAATACAACTGATGCGCAATTGGTGTCGCAAAGTCTTGAAAATGCTGATTATTTCAGCGGTATTGTCGAGCGATATGAATTAAAGCTTGATCGATATATTCGTAGACGCGCTCGCGTTACCAACGAAGATGTACAAGATATACTTCAAGATATTTTTATACGAACCTATACACATCTAAATGATTTTGATCCAAAACTTTCTTTTTCGTCATGGATCTATCGTATTGCACATAACTACATAATTAGCTGGTATCGCAAAAATAATGTTCGCACTCGAGATCGTATAGGTGATGTTGAGCAAGATGTTATGCACAATGTCGCTGACTTATATGACGCGGAACACTTGCAATGGTCAGGAGAAATGAAAGGAACAATTGCGCAATATTTCGGAGAAATTTCTGATAAGTACCGTGAAGTAATTTTGTTGCGATTTTTCGAAGACAAGGACTACGAACAGATCGGTGATATTTTAGAGATTCCGCCAGGTACTGTCGCAACACGGTTAAATAGAGCTAAGAAGCAATTGGAAAAAGAGCTCGCTAAACACATGTAGAACTATGAATAAAAATCTGATACAAAAAATAAATAAAGAGATTAAAGATAACGATTTGAAACCAACAAAACGCTGGATTTTTCAAGTAAAAAATTTGGCACTGTGGATTCCTGGAATACTTTCAATAAATATTGGAGCACTTGCTGTGTCTAGTTTAATATTTGGTATTGACCATGGTGGGTTACGTTATGCTTCATATTTCGAAACATCATTTTTAATTGTAGCGATTCAGGCACTGCCATATATCTGGATTATTCTTGTAACAGTTTTTGGAGGTATCGCCATTAGGTCACTGCGTATTACGCGTCATGGATATAGGTATAAAGCTGCTACATTAATATTAGTAAGTTTGATAATGAGTATCATACTTGGTGGTGTTGGATATGTTACTGGAATTGGTCAGTATATTGATAGTACGTTAGAGCAAGTCTCTCCGCGTATTTCAGCACTTGGACAGCAACAAGCTTTTTGGAATAATCCAGAGCATGGGCGATTAGCAGGTACTGTCCGTAAGGTGCATGATGAATTCTTTACCGTAAAAGATATAACAGGTGAGACATGGCTCGTAACGCTTGACGAGGTCTTTAGAAAAGACTCAGTGATTCTTAATGCGTTAGTTGATAGAAATAATAAAGTTCGAGTTATTGGTTATCTTGATGCAGAAATCGATCAGACGTTTCATGCGTGTTTTGTGACACCTCTTGTTGAATCGCGACTTGGTGATGCACGTCGATTACCAATTCCGCCACATACTGCAGGTCAGCTGTCAGAGACATGTCGGGACGTATTACAAGAAAGAAATTAAAAATGAAAGAAACTGATGTGTAGTGCGTAGTAATAGATGTAGGGCCCACTACACATTACAAATAACTTTAATTTATATATGAAAGCAAAAACACTAACATTTACAAGTATTGCCGCAGCATCAATGATTGCATTGTTTGCACTTAGCGCGATGACAGCATTTGCCGCAGAAGACAAGCCTCGATTGCGATCGCAATTGCGTGACGACGTTCAAGAAGCACGTCAAGATTTCCAAGAAAATTTAAGCGACGAAGATAAAGAAACTTTGGAAGAAGCACGTGAGCTTCATGAGGCAGGAGATCAAGAAGCTGCGCGAGCACTACTTGATGAATCTGGTATTGTTCCACCACGTATGGAAGTAAAGGGAGAAGTTCGCGAAGAAAAACAAGAAGTACGTGATGCTATTAAGGCAGGTGATTATAATGCATTTTTAGAAGCAACGGAGGACGGTCCTGTCGATGTACAGTTAACAGAGGAGCAGTTTGAGGGGCTATCAGAAATTCATGAATTACGAGAAGATGGAGATCATGAAGCAGCTCGAGAACTAGCTGAAGAGTTGAATCTACCAAAATTAGGAAAACGAGCAAGTAAAAAGTTTGTAGAAAATTTAAGCGATGAAGATAAAGAGGTACTAAGTGAGGCTCGAGAGCTGGCTCAAAGTGGAGATAAGGAAGCAGCTAAAGAGTTACTAGAAGAAGCAGGTATTGAAATGCCAGCAAAGAAACCAGGATTATTTAAACGAATCGGAGGATGGTTCAAGAAGAGTCAAGACTCTGAGTAGTAAATACTTTCATAAAAAAATGCCCGTTCGGGCATTTTTTTATGAAAGTGAGATATCATGATTTTTACATGTAATACAGGTTCCAAAAAACTCCAACATGTGACTGTTGATGTTCTTAAACTTCTTCAGATTTTTCTCGAGCGGTGAAATTTTATTTTCAATACATAAGTCAACATCTTCTCGAATGCCACATGTTGTACAAGTTACATGATGATGGTGTGTATCTTGTAATTCAAAATATGCCTTACCGTCTCGAAAATCAGTTTGATATACAATACCTTTTTCTACGAATACTTCGAGCATTCGGTAGATAGTGGTAACGTTGCTAGGTACACTTGATTTAATTTGTTCAATCGACAATGGGGTGGGGCTTTGTCGTAGTACTTGCAGTAAAGAAGTACGACCTAAGGTAACCTTAAGACTGTGAGTCTTTAGTATGTTGTTGATGTCATTGTTGTTTATTTTCATATTTTCTACTATACTACAAATGCAATTAATTTGCATTTAAAAATAATCTACGAAATATACTTATGTTGGGACAAATTATACTATACTCATTCCTGATTATGCTTGCATCACTTGGTGGTGTGTTATTTATATGGAAAGGTATTGGGAAAATAATTGAAAGAAATTTGAGCTTGCTTGTTTCATTTTCTGCTGGAGTGTTCTTGGTAGTAGTATTTCAATTAGGACAAGAGACACTGCATCATGCTGATTAGGCAGGGCAAGCATGGTTATGGATTTTGGCTGGTGTTATTTTGATTACACTAATATTCAGACTTCTTCCATCATTTCATCATCATCATGATGATGCACACCATGACCATACGCATAGTCGTATTGATGCGCGACGTATTATGATTAGTGATGCTATTCATAATATAGGTGATGGTATTTTAATTGCGGCAACATTTTCAATCAGTATGCCGTTAGGTATTGCGACTGCCATTAGTATTTTAGTTCATGAATTTATTCAAGAGACTTCAGAGTTCTTTGTATTACGACAAGCAGGCCTATCAGTAAAGAAAGCATTACTCATAAATTTTGCAGTATCAGGAACTATTTTGATTGGCGCATTAGGAGGCTTCTTTTTGCTTGAAAGTTTTGAAATGTTAGAAGTTCCATTACTAGGTATTGCAGCCGGATCATTCTTGGTAGTGGTGTTACATGATTTGATTCCAGATTCAGTTCGACACTCTCGTGAGACAAAAAAGTATTTTAAATATATTGCCTGGTTTCTCATCGGAATTGCCTTAATGGTTGGTGTAAATCGCTGGCTTGATCATGCGCATGATGTAGATGATGGTCATGATGATGCAGTTCAAGGAAGCGAACATTTAGACGATAGTCATGAATACGAAGAAGAGTCTCATTACGGTCACAATCACGAATAAAAAAGAATGCCCTTCCGTTTGGAAGGGCATTTCGTTTGATAATATATAAGGAAATTACTTTTTAGAAAAAGCACAACCTGCTACAGGTAGGTGGTGTAATATTTTTCCTGATTTCATAACGAATTTTTTCGCCTGGTATAGATTGAATACCTCGCTTCCTTTTGCATCGTAACACGCAATGACGTAATCATCTTCCAGTAAGTATTCCAGCTCGGCTTTTTGCTCAGCAAGTTTTTCATCTTCAGAAATGAATCGCGGCTTTTTGGTTCGAGCTACTGTCACTGATTCACCATATGGATTTGGTATGTCTTGGCCTAATAGACTACAAGGTAGGGTTGAGGCATCGATCAGTGTCGGTGGCTTTTCGTAGTACGGCTCGATTTCTTCAATTCCGATAGGATCAATGATGGGCGGTAGCTGATCTTGGTTGAGTCGATAGTCAATAATAAAACTACACCACTCCCCAAAAGGCTGGTCGACCTGTCTCATTGTGCAATTAGGACATGACCGAACTGCGTCAGGGCGATAAATCGCACCAGGATATATACCTATACCAGGAGAACCAAGCGCAAAAGTCCATTCTATTGAGCTTGAATCCGTTGCAGTATTAAGTCTGTCGTAAAGCGGATTACTTGCCATAGTGTCCGGTATACTAAGGTCGACATATGTATCACCAAGACCAAACATAGAATGCCCTAGTTCGTGCATAGTAACTTTAAGCATTTCATTTGAAATGGTGTCGCGGGTAACGACGCTCATTTTCATACCATTGGTTCCCGGGATACCTGTTAGATCACCGTACCCTCCGCGTCTTCCGTCATTTACAATGACAAGAACTTGATCCACCTGAATATCAAGTGAGTCAATTATATGAATGAGTACTGAATCGTAGAGAGGTCGCACAAGTCTTGGTGTAATATTCATATAATTGAATACGCTACCCAAGGCTGTGTTTATTATAGTGTCACCCCACATTCCAGCGTTACGTTGTTGACTTACAAGGGTTACTATATGAAAGTTGATCCTATGCATATTGACCGAAATCGGATGCGTCTCCGACATCTTGTTTCTGATATTCAGCTGATCATTATTAAAGCGATCGATATCATCTATAGGGTAGGCATCGCCAATAATCAGGAGGTCGATAATGTCTTCAGACGGACCATTGATTTCAGATTCAACAGAAATAACTTGTGAAAAAAGAGTGTTACTCAAGCAGAGTAACAAAAACGTTAGTAAAGTTGGTATTTTTTTCATTTCCTAGTTGTTAAGGTGGGGTAAGTTCTGTATATAACTATATGACTTATTAACAACAAGTCAAATGCCAGGCACTTAAAAAATTGCTATAATAAAAGTAATGAAAAAAAAAATAAAAAATCCAATCCGTAACTTACACCTATACTTACCACGTCTCGCAATACTCTTAGTCATCCTTCTTCTGGCAGGTGCGGGTGTTGCGTTCGCACAATTTGCTAGACAAACAGGCGATGTTGGTTGGGGCTACGGATATGGTTACGGCTACGGATATGGATATGGGTGGGACAGAGGATTAGTTGCAGGTATTAGAAATACAGAAAACACATGGACTCACTATACGATAAGTAACTCTGATATATTCAATACAACTATTGTTGGTGTTGAAGGTGACTTAAATAGTGATAATTTATGGGTGGGATTAAAATCAAACGGGGTGCAGTTGTTTGATGGTGTTAATTGGACGCATTACAAGACTCCTGATATTCCAAGTGATAGTGTTTCAGAAATGGCAGTTGATAGTAATGGAGATTTTTGGTTTACAAGTAGAGACCGTATCGGTGTTGTACATTTTGATGGCTCGACCTGGTCCACTCATAACACCATAAGTGATCCAACACTCCCAAGTAATTCACTAGGCTCAATTGCTTTTGATAGTCAAGATAACCTTTGGACATTTGTTAATGATGGGGTTATACCAGGGTACGGATTACTGAAGTACGATGGTGTAAGTGGGACAGCATATACGGAGTCAAATTCAGATATTCCTGGTAATTTAGTACAGGCTATTGCGATTGATGATGAGGATAACATATGGCTGAGCTCAATGGATGGTGCCTATATGGGGCAGGGATTAATTCGATTTGACGGTGGTTCGACATGGACTGTATTTAATACTGGTAATTCAGATATTGAAGATGACCTTGCTTTTATTATTGAACCTGACCAAGACGGGAACATATGGTATGCACCCGGAATACCTGGTGCGGGTGCTGGAAGGTTTGACGGTACAAACTGGTTTTATTACACAAGTACCAATTCCGATCTTATAGGTTCTGATTCAGGTGATATTTTTTCTGATAGTCTAGGCGGTGTATGGGTTGCTACCGCTGATTACTCTGCTGCCCCTCCAGAATCACGTTTACAAAGATTTAAGGACGGAGTCTGGACAAGGTATGACAACCAGTTACCAATAGGGGGATTAACTCCAGGAGCAGGAATGGTTACAGAAACTTCTTCTCGTAATGTATGGTTTTCTCCTGATCGAAGTAATAGTAACGCTGAGATAGCTCAATTAACACAAAGTATACCAGCCTCTCAATACGCCTATGGCTACGGCTACGGATACATGCCAGAAAATACAAGCGGAGGAAGTAGTATCTCATGGAATAATTTAGAACAAAGATATGAAAGTATAGGAATTAATTTACATACTCAAGCAGGAATTTTAATTCCTACTAGCGGTGACTTTGCTTCTACAACAGGTATTCAGTGGTTGTATGAAGCACTTATTTCGCTTCCAGATGGTGATGCTATCAGTATTCCTGCAGAAACTATTTTTAATAATGGGGGACTTCTCATAAGCTTCGCAGGTTTTGAAGCAGATGAGTCCTTAGAACCTTCAGAAACCTCATCTCTACCTGGAACTGTTCTCGGCGACCTAAGCTTTGGTCTACCAAGCACTGACCTAACTTCAACTAATCCAGTTACCATAGGTATTAACGTTGGTTCAGCATACGACGGCCAAACTCTAAGCGTGTATCACTTATCACCAGAATCATCTTCATGGAGCTTACTCACTACATGTATCGTAGGAGATGTGGCAACTGGGATTTGTATTTTCTCAACAACGAGCTTCTCGTCATTTGCAGCAGTACAATCAGAAACCTCAGAAACCAACCCAACCAAAAGATCAACAAAAAAAGAACCAACAACATCATCAAAAACTTGTATCGAATCATCATACAATCACAATCGTACCCTACAAGAAGGTATGACAGGAGACGATGTACAAGCACTTCAACAAGTACTTGTTGATTATGAATACCTCACAACAACACCAGACGGAGACTTCGGAATTCTAACTGCCAATGCAGTACGAACACTTCAAACAGAACTTACATTAACACCAGATGGTATTGTAGGACCACATACAGGAATGATTATCGAACTCCTTGCACACTGTGGTGAACTTATCGATGACAAAGAAGAAATCTTACCAACACCAACACTAGAAGACACTAACTATGAACAAGTACAAGAAGCCATCGTTGCATATACTGAGCTTGTAGAAGAAGAATTAGAAATACAAGAACCACTTGTAGCAGTACCACTCTTTGATGAAGAGCCTACTGAAGAAAAGAAAGGGTATGGATGGCTATGGTGGATTGTTGCACTAGTTGTTGCAATAGGTATGTGGTTAAAGGTTAAGAAGTAAGAGACTAAGGAATACTGTAAAAATAACGCTTCGGCGTTATTTTTATTTGTGTTTCTCTATAAAATCTGTACGCTATAAATATGTTTACAGGAATTATCGAACAACAAGGAAAAAAAATAGATTTCTCGAAAAATGATCAAGGTGCACGGCTTGTCTTGGTAAAACCAGTGGGGTGGGAAACTGGCCTTGGTGATTCTATTGCTGTACAAGGCGCGTGTCTGACTATTGCAGAGCAAAACGGGGAAACTTTCTCCTTTGATCTTATGCCGGAAACGCTTGCTAAAACAGTTTTTGGTGTTGCTGATGCAGAGATATATAATCTTGAGCGTGCGACCACACTTGAAAATAAGCTTGATGGTCATATTGTTAGTGGTCACATTGATACGGTTGGTATTGTGGAGAGTGTACAAAATGATAGCGGAAAATATGTTTTACGCATTTCTTTTGATAATTCATTTGCTTCACTTGTCATTATGAAGGGCTCAGTTACTATCGATGGTGTAAGTTTAACTATTACAGGTGTCGGAGGTAATTGGTGTGAAGTAAGTCTAGTACCGTACACGCTAGAGCAAACAACGCTCAGCTCTCTTGAAAAAGGTAATCATGTTAATCTTGAGTTTGATATGATAGGAAAGTACATTAATCGTTTTATGAAAATACATCATGCAGGGAAGTAATAATAAAAAAGAAGAAATCTTTGACGCGAGTAGTTATAAAATTGGAATTGTTCTTGCTGATTTCAACCATGATATTACTGAAGCAATGCTGGTAGAATCTCAGAAAGTGTTACAAGAATACTCTGTACAAGAAAGTAATATTAAAATTGTTCGTGTACCAGGAAGTATAGAAATTCCTTTAATGCTGCAATCAATGGCACAAACCAAAAAGTTTGATGGACTTATTGCTCTTGGCGCGATCATCAAAGGGGAGAGTGCTCATTTTGATTATGTAGCTAAGTTTATTACTGATGGAGTGCTGCGTGTCCAGTTAGATAATAATATTCC
>Ga0222670_1000952_pt1 | contig 10869 bp, 11 predicted proteins | sample AntAcemetagen732_FD_181148 | JGI IMG/M metagenome (GOLD analysis project Ga0222670, IMG submission 181148) | Saline water microbial communities from Ace Lake, Antarctica - #732 | ecosystem: Environmental > Aquatic > Non-marine Saline and Alkaline > Saline | place: Antarctica: Ace Lake... | reverse complement strand
AGCGACGGCTGCGGAAATAAACTTAAATGATTTATCGGCTCAAACAGATATAGTGACGGCAGCAGGTGCGATATCTGTTACAAAAAAAGTTACTGAGTTGGATTCAACAATTGCTACATTTGCTGCGACCTTGGACGCTCCAGATTCTACGATGCAAGGTGTAGTTAAAATTATAGAGATGACAGCAGATAACGGGGATGTAACATTAGCATTGACAAATGTTCAAGGTCAGTCAGCAGGAACAGGAGCTACATTTACAGACATAGGAGATACGCTTGTTCTAATTGGTGGAACTAGCAAATGGAATGTCATAGGTGAGGCAGGAGTTACATTGGCATAATTAAATAAATGTTAAATTTGTATATTTTAAGGTAGGGACTAAATATCCTTATCCTTGAATATATAAGTAAAATAAATAAAGAGGCGAATAAAATGGTAAGAGATGAGTGCATCTACAAAAGTTTCAATATGAAAAAAGTTTGTAGTTGTGGAAATAAAAAGAAAATATACAAATGTAGTTTAGTCAATGTTATTGTGATAGATAGGACATGTGCAAGATGTGTTAAATATGATAATGGTGATAACTTATGAGTAGACAATCAAGATTTAAAATACAACCTGGAATAAAGATGAAAACTTTATTCCTTGAGTTGCAAATAGACAAAGAAAAAAAATGTAAAATTTCGTTTAGAGAAATGACAAGAACATCATTAATGGAATACGTCAATGGTGATAAAATTTTATCAATGGGGGTTATAACCTATTGGAATAAGAAATTAGCTCCATATGCTCCATTTCCAAACGAGCCAGTTAGTGAAAGTTTAGCTTATAGATTAGCTATAGAAAAAGGTTATTTTACAGAGGAAGAAGTTCCAGAAAGTGATTTCACAAAAGATACAATGAAGATTAAGAATAAATTAGATGGGTATACATTGATGAGAAATGTGGAATTGGATATATTTGGATTTACACAAAATGAAATGTTTTCGTTAGATAGAAGGAAGAAAACTTTGATATTGTCAATTGGTGAAGGTAAATATAATAAGATATTAGAGAAGAATAAAAAGAAATTATTGAAGAGGTAGGTGACATATGGCTAGAATTACTGATGATGATATTACTAAGAAAGGCTTAGTCGCAAAATTTAATCTTGAAATGGATGAGAAAGAAAATGAGATAAAGGAATTGAAAATAAAGCTAGACGAAAAGGAAAAAGAATGTAAATCCCTAAAGAGAGGGATATCAATATATTCTACAGATGATAGCACTAAAAAGAAGATCTTAGAGTTAAGAAGTAAATATTATAGTCCTATTAGAATAGTTGAAACATTTTCTCACTTTGGAGAGGACATAGAATTAGATAGTGTGAAAGATATTGTAAATAATATAGATGAGTTAGATATAGAATATTCTGAATATTATAGAGAATGTGTTGAAAAATATGAGAATAATATTAAAATAAATCCAAATATACAAAAGCAAAGTTCATTGAATGAAGTTGTATTTTTAATGGATGAAACTATGGAAATGATACGAGAATGCTCTGATAATGCTGAAAAAGATAAATATATGAGAAGTTATAATGATTATATTAAAACTAAAACAAGCTTACTTAAGGATGTTGTATTCGGCGAAGAAGAAAAAGATCGTTCTATTGAAATATTAGATAGTACTATGGAAGAATATAGAGAGAACTCATGTAGAATAGTAAAATTATCAATTAATCCAAGCGAGATAAAAACATTGAAAAATATAAATTAAATTTTTAAGGTTCAAAATTGTGAGATAAAAACTCACCTACCTTATAGAAACGTCTGGAATAATTCGGCTTTGCTAAATTATCCGACTAACATTTCGAATAAAGAAATAAACTATAAGGAGAATAAATTAATAATAGAAAGAGCAAATAAAGCTTACTCTTATGAATTTGTTAAAGAATTTATAGAACTAAAAGGATGTAAGTTAATTTCTAATACTTATGTTAGAAACACTGATTTTTTAAAAATAGAATGTACATGCGGAAGAGAATTTGATAGATCTTTTGCTAAATTTAAAAACTCAAAAAGATATAAATGTAACGTGTGTACGGGTAAAACAAAATATGGTTTTGAAGAAGCCTTAGAATTACTAGAAAAATATTGTAAGTTAAAACCTAAAAATATATTTATAAATTCTAGTAAAAAACAAACCTTTATATGTATTGAATGTGGTAATGAAGTTACCACATACCCACATACTATAATAAAAAATAAAGTTCATGCTTGCTTCAGGTGTAACACTAATTATTTAGATTATTCATATGATGGTATTAAACACTATATTGAAAACAACTCACATTGCAAATTATTAGATACAGAATATGAAAGTTATGAGTCTAAAATAGAATTGGAGTGTAGTTGCAAGACTCGTTTTTACACCACATTTAAGAAATTTAAAAATAAAAATAAAAGGCAGTGTGATAATTGTAGTGGGTATGTTATACGAAGTTATGCTTATATTCGGTATAACATAGAAAAGAATGTGTCAACTTTATTGACAAGCGAATGTGACTATGAGAATACAAGACAAGTTATGCGTATAAAATGTTGGAAATGTGGTGAAACATATGAACAAGATTTTATATCTTATATATCTAATAAACATAGAAGTTGTTTTAAATGTTCCCACGTTTTAAATGGTTTAGGTAGGAGATATACTCATGAATACGTATATGATTATATTAAAAATCGTGGTTGTAAGTTAATTTCAAAATATGAAAAATCTAATGAGTATATAGATATTGAATGTAGTTGTAAAAAAATATTTACAACTACTTTTAATGAATTTAATACTGGAAATAAGAGAAGATGTAATAGTTGCAGGGGAACAGTTAGTAATGGAGAGAAATTTATAATGGATTGGTTAGATTCTATAGGTATTAAATACATACATCAAAAAAGTTTCAAGGACTGTATTCATATAAATACACTTCCTTTCGATTTTTATATACCAGAAAAAAATATTGCTATAGAAGTTGATGGATTTTTACATCGAGAATATGTAGAATACTTTTTTAAAAAATATTCTAATTTTTTAAAGTGTGTTTATAGGGATAGTATAAAAACTAAATATTGTAAAGACCATGATATAAAATTATTCAGAATAAAATATGATGATATTAAAGATATCGAGGGTTGGATAGATAAAAATGAACAGTTTATACTTAGATGAAAAATATAATATACTATACCAAAAAAATAGAAGTGATTATTTCGAACCAATTGCTATAAATTATAATATATCCACTAATGAATGTGAATTAATAGAGGATATCCCACATTTATTTTCACTGGTAAAATATGTGAGCTTTGTCAGAAGAAAAAAGAACCCTAAGAATGGGAAGTTTAGAATTCTTCCGTTATTTACATATCAATGGTCAAGCATCATAAATAATATACAAAGAGTTTTAGACCCTAGATCTGAAAGAGTATTAAATGCTTGGGCAAGACAAAGTGGTAAGAGTGAATCCATAAAATTAACTTTTGGGTATTTACAATCATTCGGAATGATGTATTTAGAAACTAAGTTAGATAGATTTTCATCAGTTTTAGCATCATTTGATGCTAAAAGTGTTAAAAAGTTATTTAAGGAGACTAAGCCTTATATATTAAAAGGTTTGGAATTATTTAACATAATGTTTCCCCATTCATCTTTAATATCAGACAAAGAAAATAGTAGATTAGAAAATAATGCCACTAAACTAGAGATCAATAGAATTATAGATGGCGAGGAACTACCATGGTCTCAAATATTTGCAATAACTACTGGGTCTCAGAACGATTCTTTGAGCTGTCATTGTATGATTGTTGATGAGAGTGGTCTGGTAAATAATCATGACTTTGAAGTATCTTCGACACCATTTACAACTGCCACAAATGCACCTATATTTTTATATGGGTTACCTACAAATAGTAGTGCTAGTTTTTTATTTCAAAATTTTTTAAATAGTAATACCACGAATGTAATTCACCCATGGGAAGATATTTATAAGTTAAGATTATTAACTGATAAAAAAATGGCAGAAGGATATAAATTAGATGTGACTAATAGAATGAGAGGCAATGAAAAATCATCTTATATTAGATGGAACTACTATTGTGATTTTGAAGATAGTAATGGTAAATTTATTACAAGAAAAGTATTAACTGATAGTAAAATATTAACCGAAACCATAGATACTCCTATTACAAATAAGAAGAATTGGATAATTTTAGGAGTAGATATTTCACCAAAACACGATTATTTTAGTATGACACTTACAGAACATACATTTGATTCATTTGGAAATCCTATAATAAAAGTAAAATATATGAAAACAGTTAATAAGAATAGAGAACGTAGAAGTATGGAATTCAAATGTAATGAAATTGTAAGTATATGTGATAGATTCAAAGTTGATATAGTATGTGTAGATAGTACATCTCAACAATTGTATTTTATTCAAACTTTATATAATGCTATGAGGGATAAAAAATGTAAAACTCAGATGTTTCCATATCCATATTCTTCAAATATGAAAGAAAAGTTATTTGGTTATTTAGAAACTATGTTATATGATCAACGGTTAAATTTACTATTAGAAGATGAAAGTTGGGAAAGTGAAAAATTAGTAGAAGAAATGCTATATCTTAAAAAAGAAAAAAAAGAAAATAGAATTGAATACAAAGCACCAGATTCTTCATCAGGAGACTTTTCAGATGATCATATAAATTCTTTAGCATTAAGTACTATTGGATATCATTATGCATTTGAATGCTCTAATAATAGAAAAGAATTTAATGATGGAGAACATGTTTGGCGACCTAGATTACAAAAGTTGGATTGGAAACCAAAAGAATCAACACCCTTCCCACGAACATACATGACAGTATTATAATAAACATATGGGATAAAACAATAAGAAGTCATGGGCTTATTGGACGATTACTCCTATGATCGTATCCCTTTAATATATCAAATAGGAGGTAATTAATAATGAGGTGGAATATAGAAAACATAAGCGAATGGTTGATTGAAAATTCTGGATTTACTTTATTGGATACTGAATATAAAGACTTAAAAACACCTTTAAAAGTATTATGTGGATGTGGAAAAGAGACAGAACTAAGTTTGAAAAACATCAAGAGAAACCCATTTAAATGTGAAAATTGTGGGCGTGGTACTAAAATAAAACTCATTTATAACGATATTAAAGATTTTGTAGAAAATAATTCAAATTGCAAATTAATAAGTACATAATATAAGAATAATCATACCCCTATGAATTTTGAATGTGAGTGTGGGAAGCCATTTACAACTCAATTTACTATATTTAAATCTATGAATAAGAGACAATGTGATGATTGTGGATTAGAAAATAGGAGTGAAAATATAAGACTATCATATGAACATGTTAAAACATATATAGAAAAAGACTCAAATAGAAAGTTATTGAGTGGTGACTATAAAAGTAATGTTGATAAACTAGCCATACAATGTGAATGTGGAAATTCCTTTGAAACAAACTTTTCTGAATTTAAAGGTGGTAAAATAACTTGTAATGAATGTACAAAAGAAAAGATGAGAAACTTATTTAATTTTAAGATAGAAGATGTTGAAGAATACGTTAAAGAGAACTCAGATTGCGAATTATTATCTACAGAATACATTAATAACAGTACTCAACTTAATTTTAAATGTAAGTGTGGAAATGATTTCACTCAAACTTTTGCGAATTTTAAGGTGAATGATAAACAGTGCGAAATATGTGCTCAAGATAAAAGAAACGAATCTAAAAAGAATTCATATAATTATGTTAAAAATTACATAGAAACTAATACTAATTGTATATTATTAAGTAAAACATATACTAATAATATGATTCCTATACGATTGAGATGTGAGTGTGGTACGGAATTTGAAGTACCATTTACACAAGTTATGGGAGGGAAAACTCATTGTAATAAGTGTTCTTTAGAATTAAAAGGACTAGATAGAAGGTTGACATATAAGGAAGTTAATGATTTTGTAGAGAAAAATAGTTCTTGTGAGTTATTAAGTACCGAATATAAAACAATAAAAGAACTCCTAATATTTAAATGTGAATGTGGTTCTAACTTCGAAAAAACTTTTGATGATTTTAAAGCTAGTAAGATAAGGAAATGTATTAAATGTTCGAATAAAGAAAGAGGATTAAATGGACGACACTCTTATGAATATGTAAAAGAATTTATAGAAGATAATAATTGTACTTTACTATCGAAAACATATGATGGGGTAGATGAATTATTAGATGTAGAATGTAATTGTACAAATACATTCAGAACCTCATTCCATTGCTTTCAGAACTCTTACAAGAGAACGTGTGGAATTTGTAGTAAGGCTAGTAAGGGGGAATTAAGAATAGATATGTTCTTAAAATCTAAAATCTATACCTGAACATTTTTTTAAAGGTTGTAAAAACGATAGAGTGCTAAGGTTTGACTTTTATTTATCGGATTATAATATATTAATAGAGTATAATGGAAAGCAACATTACTATTCGATTCCTTATTTTGGAGGAGAAGATACTCTTAAAAGACAAAAGGTTAATGATGCTATAAAAGAAAAATATTGTCAAGATAATAATATAAAATTAATTAGAATTCCATATTGGGACTTTAATAATATAGAATCTATACTTGAAATAGAAGTGGGATTAAAGGAGGTGATTTAAATTTCAACTTACGCATTTACATATCTATTAGACAAATCAGATGAAGCAGAAAGACAGATAGAGATTGATACGATACGAAAAATGAGGAAAGGTGAATCATTTGAGTTCTTCAAGTCAAAATTCGTTTTAGAAAAAAACCTAAAAAATAGTGATGGTCAACTGATGGTCACGGACGAAGAATTAAAAAAAATATATATAGATTATAATTATATGGATTCAATTATAAAAAAACTTGTATCTTATTGCCCAGATTTAGTCAACGTATTTACAAGAGATTCTGAGAAAAGAAAATTTATAAAAGATGCTCTAAATGAGATAGATTGGAATCTACTTTTAAATGAAATATATGATGGATTAGAAGAGTCTGGAGATATGTTTTTAGAAATATTCTTTGATGATGAGGAAGATAAGATACCTAAACTAATGGTGTTAGATTCATTTAATATGAAAAGAGCATTGCTTAATGATAAGAATAGATATAAACAATATGTATATGAAGAATGGGTAGAAGATGAATATGCTGATTTAGGCAGTGGTGAGATTATTGATAATATCGATAGAGAGAGAATAGTAATATACGAAAAAGGCAGAAAGGTGATACTAGATCCTTTATTTGATGAGGATAATAAATTAATAAAAGATGAAAAAGGTAATAAGCAGTATGGAGTTGATACAATTATAAATAGAGATAGTTATATTAATGATTTTCCTTTGATTCATATAAAAGGGTACAAAAAACAGAGGGATGAATTTAGTGAGATACCAGCAGAACACTATATTGACCCAAGTCTTTTATTAGTTTCTATACTCAGTAACATTCGTCAATGCAACTTAAACTTAGGATTCCCAATCCTAGCAATTATCGATGGAATTTTAGGATCAGGCAGTAGAAGGACTCCTGCTGGGTTTCTAGAAATTAATACTAAAGCAACAGGAGTCCCAGATGGAAAGCAAGCTCAACTACAAGATGTTCAAATTAAGAATGACTTAAACTCAATGTTCAAAGAATTTACAGTAGCACGAGATGATCTGTTTGGGAAAGCAGGTCTAATAACTCCCAGCTTATTAGAAAAACTTAACATCGACTCATCACGGGTAATCCAACAACTCAATCTCCCTAGTGAAAATAAAATTGAGCTGTATGTAGACAGTATAATTAAAGCCATGCAATTGTGGTTTAAAATTTTACTAAAAGAAAATGATATGTATGACGAGGAAACAGATAAAAATTTATCATTCCAGAAACCTAAATTCATAATCAAATCTTCTCCTTTCGATCAACTTTTATATGAGCAATCTGAAATCAAATCAACTAAGAAATCTAGAAAAGAAATCTATATTGAAAATGGTGATTCTGATGAGGAAATTGAATTAAGAGAAAATGAAATTAATGAGGAGTTAGGGGATGAAAATAAAGATAAAAGTGTTATGAAAAATGAAGTATCGGATCGAGTATCAAACGGACAAAATGTTGATAATAACATGATAAATACATAATTTAAATTAGGAGGAAGAAGTGGAAAGCGTAGAGGATACTAAAAAAGAAGAGGAAGTAAAAGTAGAAGATGTTAAGAAAGAAGAAGTAATTATTGAAGTTCCAAAAGTTGTAGAGGATAAGCCAAAAGAAGAAATTATTCCACAAATTAATGTTGAGGAAATTACTAGAAAAGTTGTTGAAGAAATGGCTAAATTAAACGAAGAAAAAATACAAAGTATCACAAGTTCATTTGATGAAAAATTGAAAGAAATGGAAAAGAACGCTAAAGAGAAAGATGAAACTTATGATAAGTTATTTGAAGGAATAAAAGATAATAAGAATGTTAAAAATATTCTAGAAGAAATGGAAAAAAATAAGGACATCGAAAGTAAAGCTAAAAAAGATAAGGAATTATTGGAATTAGCTCAAACAGCTCAAGCTCAAGCTAAACAGGCTGTGGAAGAAAAAGAGGCATTGTTAAAGAAAATGGCAGATGATAAAGTAGCTTCGGATTTAGCTCTTGAGGTACAAAAGTTTAGGAATGCATTAACCGAAGAAAAAACTAGTAAACCTTGGCTGGCTGATAAGCTTGACCAAATATTACTGGATAATGAGGGCTATGAGACACAAAAGAATGATTATAGAACACTAACTAAATTCTTCGATACAGCAGACGAGCAAGAGAAATTTAATGCTAAAAAGAAAGCTGGAGGATCAGCGTTTGATGGTGTAAAAGTTTCAAATGGTAAAGAAAAAAAAGAAGGAATACTTGATTTTAGCACTAACTACCTAAATAAGTTATTGGGTAAATAAAATATAAAGAGGATGTGAATTTAAATGGCAGATGTAGCACAATACGGATTAGACGCTTTAGCACATATCAGAGCTAATAAAGTAGCAGATGCGGACATAATTGAAGGGATGTTATTTGGTCTTGATGGTGACGGTAAAATTGTAGTAGCTGATGCAGCAACGGGAGTTAAAGCAGATGGGATAATTGTAAATGGTTCTCCTAAAAATTGGGGAGCAGAAAAAGTATTTAATTTGGTTTCTACATTAAAAGCAGGATTATCATCAGATTTAAATAAGTATGGACAAATAGATGTCGCAGAAGGTACTTATACAAATGCTCAAATTGGACAAAAAGTTTATTTAGGAGCAAGTGGAGCTTACACTTTAACTAAAAATACAACTGTTGGACAATTAGATCAATGGGTAGGTAAAGTATGGTCAAGAGGGTGTATTTTAATTGACTTGTCAAATGACCCAGAAGGAACAACTGTAGTATCTCCTACTCAGACTCTTACAGTAGCAGGAGCGAATACGATAGCAGTTGCAACTGAGCAGTTATACTTGAATAATGCTGTAGCAGCAATTACAGCAACAATAGCAGATGCATCTACACATGAAGGTTTATTTTATGTAAAAGCAGGGTTAGAACCCGGAGCCGGACAGGATCATACAGTTACTTTGACTTCTGGAACATGGAATGGTACAAATTCTATCGCCACTTTTACAGATATTTTGGATGCTATTTTGGTAGTATTTGATTCTTCAGGAAACGGTACAATAGTCGCGAATACAGGTGCAGTAGCTTTTAGTTAATAACGATATAACAACAAAGTGGGTATATCTGTCGTGAGACATAGTCACTGCCCGCTATTTATCACAAATAAAACAGAAAATTAAGGAGGAATAAATAATGGCAGACTTAACAATATACACAGGGAGAGAAGGTATTGGAAATATTCCCAATGTCAAATATGGAGCATCGGATTCTCTAAAAGGGGTTTTCGCTGAAATTGTAGCCTCAAACTCATTACCTATGCAATATACAGATGCTTTGAACGAAGTATTGTCACCAATGGAAGTAATTGTACCAAGAAAAAATGGTAGTCCATTACCAGTAAAAATTCATAATGTTAAATTTACTAAAGGTGGGATTCAAACTTCTGCTAAAGAATTTAGATCATATATGGATAAATTCGATATGGAGAAATCACAAGGTTTTAATGTTATGAATTTTGATTATGATGATACGACTATTCTTGAGGCTAGAAATAATGAAGTTGATCTTGATCAAGAAGCGAGAGAGAAATTAACTGCGGTTAGAGGAACTTATGTAAATAAATATTTGCCTTTCTCAAGATTGAAAGCAATTATAACTGGAACAACTCAATCAGATTCAGTTCCTACTTTAGATAGTGGAACGACTGGTTTAGCAGGTTATAAAAGATCATTTGGATTTGCTAGGGGAGAGGACTTTGCAGATTTTGTGACTGTAACTGATGGAGTAACAACTAGAAATCACTATAGAACCCTTATAGGAGCTACATATTCTTCTACAGACATCACAAATGCCATAGATTTAATTGAAGATACTAATATGTATTCAAAGAAAGGTGTACTTGTTTTAGGTAATCCTAGAGTAATTCAGAATTTAGCACTATTAGCTAATTCTCCTGACAATGCAGATATAGCTTATTTTGGAAGTGTAACTGAAATGTTTGGAGCTTCATTTAAGAAAATACCGGGAATGCATAAAGATTTCTTAATATTCTTAGATATGGGGTACGTTGATCAAAGTGGAAATCCACTATTAGTTAGAGGTGTTGAAATTGATGAAGAGCAGAGAGGTATAGGGATTGTTATGAAAGAT
>Ga0222670_1000948_pt1 | contig 10894 bp, 10 predicted proteins | sample AntAcemetagen732_FD_181148 | JGI IMG/M metagenome (GOLD analysis project Ga0222670, IMG submission 181148) | Saline water microbial communities from Ace Lake, Antarctica - #732 | ecosystem: Environmental > Aquatic > Non-marine Saline and Alkaline > Saline | place: Antarctica: Ace Lake... | reverse complement strand
ATTCTCAAATGATTGCAGATATTTTGTTTAAATATATTAAGGAAGAAAAATCATCTTTAATTATGGTCACCCATGACTCAAAACTTGCAAATAAAGCAAAAAGAAAAATTAAAATCAAAGATGGAAAAATTGTCTAAACTTTCAGAGTATAAGTTAACTTTGATATATGCCTTAAGAGACTTGAGTAGAAATTATAAAAAAATTTCTAGTATTATTTTAACACTTTTTATTAGTTTATTTATCTTAAGTTCAATTTTCACAATTGAAGATAGTTTAAATAAAGAATTAAATAATAATTCAAGAGCACTTTTAGGTGGAGATATTGAAATTGATTATAATCGTAATGTTGGCAACTTAGAATTAATTAACCAAGTTAAAGAATTTGCTACTGTTTCACAAATGGTTGAGTTTAGCACCATGATCTCAACTACCGATAAGACTAAAAATAAATCAATATTTTCTAGAATTAAAACAGTAGATCAAAATTATCCATTATTTGGCAAAGTAGGTTATGAGCCAAGTGGTGCATTTGAAAAATTACAAACTACAGAAAATACAATCCTTGTTAATGAAAATATCTTCAAAAATCTTAATTTGGAAATAAATGATAAAATCAAAGTTCAAGACAAACTCTTTACAGTAATTGGTATCGTAAAATCGGTACCTGATATTGGAGGTGCTTTTGTATTTGGTGACTTTGCTTTAGCTGGAAAACAAACATTAGAACTATTAAAACTTAACAACTTAGGCAGCTTTTTAAACTACGAATATAAAGTAAGATTTAACGACGGAGATAATCCAAAGGCTTTATCTAAAAAAATTGAGCAATTATTCAAAGATGAAAAAAAGGTTAGACTTAGATATCACGAAAAATCTGATGGACCTTTAAAGAGAATAATTGATAATTTCTCTCAGTTTTTATCTCTTGTATCAATTAGCGCAATGTTGATTGCTGGAATTGGGATTGCTAACACCCTACTTTCATTCATTAATCAGAATAACATGTCTATAGCAGTTAAGAAGTCTTTAGGCTTTTTCTCAAAGGATATAAAAATAGTCTACTATCTACAATTACTCATTCTATTATTCATAATATCAACTGCTGCGTACTCTTTTAGTTTCTTTCTAGTCCCTATTGTTGATGTGTATTTATCAGCTGGTCTTGGGTTAAATATTAAAGGTAGTTTTTCTATTCTTAATTATTTCAAAGTTTTTTCAGTAGGGTTATTAGTATTAATCATATTTTCTATACCAACTATTAATGCAATTGATCAAGTTAAGGCATCAAACTTATTTAGAAATGTATTTCAAAACCTTCAATTTTATTATTCAAAAAAATCAATTTTTTTAAGTCTATTATTATTATCAATTTTAATTTCTTTGTTTACCATTGGTTCAGCTCGACCCATTTATAGCTTGGGTTATTTTGGAGCTTTCTTTGTTTGTCTATTGGTCTTCTATTTATTATCAAATTTGATCATTAAATTATTTAAAGGACTTAAAGAGCACCCAAATATTTCAATTAAAGTATCAGTTAAAAATATTACTCAAACTAAAAGTATTACTCCTATAACTATTATGTCTTTAGGTTTGGGCGTCACCTTATTATTAACTTTGGCTTTTGTTGGTTCAAACTTTAAAAGAGAAATTGCAAAATCTATACCAGAGCTTGCACCTGATTATTTTTTCATTGGTATTCAAGGTGATGAAAGAAAAATATTTGAAGATTTAATTTTTGAAATGGATAAAGAAGCTAACCTTGAAATTGTTCCCATGGTCTCAACAGGTATTCTAAAAATTAATGGAATAGATCCAAATACTTATATCGATTCAAGTAATGATAGCCACTGGGTGATTAGAAATGACAGAAGGTCTTCTTGGGCTGATAAAGTTTTAAAAGATAACCCAATTGTCGAGGGCAAGTGGTGGGATTTAGATAGACCTGATAAACTTCAAATTTCACTTGATAGCAAAATTGCTAAAGATTTTAATATTAAAATTGGCGATATTTTTACTCTAAATATTTATGGTCGTGAAATTGAAGGTGAGATCGTAAACTTCAGATTAGTAGACTACAGAGATTTTACTATTAACTTTGCAATGTTATTAAATCCTCAATTTGCGAAAAATATACCTCACGAATATTTGGCTACTTCAAAGTTTAAAAACTTAGAAAATTTTAATGAAACTGCTTTACTAGATAAAATGCCTAGTCTTTCTATTATAAAGATCACTGATTACTTGGAGAAAGTAACAGATCTATTAAACAAGGTATTTATTGCTGTAACTGTTATTTCAGCAATTACCATAGTCATTGGTTTAATTGTCATATCAAGTGCAATTATAGTTCAGGGTAAAATTAAAGAATTTCAAAACTTAATATTCAAAATTTTAGGTTTTTCCAAAGTTGAGATTATACTTTCTTCAATCATTGAGTTTTTTATTATATTCACATCCATAATTCTAATAGCTTTGTTTTTTGCAGTTATAGGCTCACAATTTATCATTGAAAATATTTTTCAAATCACTTGGAAGTTTGATTTATCAATATTTTTGCAGGTAACTATTGGGATTGGACTTGCTACGTTAATCTTAATTATGATTACTAATTTTAAGTATTTAAGCCCTAAAGTTTATCCACTTATAAGAAATCAATAACTAGAGATCAGATCGAGATCTAAACCTCTCAAACATTAATCTTGTTTTAACTCCAATATTTAAAAATGGCTGGGGTGGAAGCCAGGATGGCTTACTTCTAGATTCTATTATATTAATTTCATCACTATTTTCATTGCTTGCTTTGATTGCTATCTGTTCACCAAATAAAGTCCCAACTCCAATTCCAGAACCATTATAACAACCTGCTACAAAGACGTTGTCGTCAATTTTTTCAAAAATTTGTGAACTATTTCTTGTTCTAGATACAATTCCAGACCAACTAGATTCAATAATATCATCTGCTAAACTTGGAAATCTTTTTTTGATTCCAAGTTTTTGATTTAAAGATCTTTTATTCAACTTTGATTTAGACATTTTAAAAGGACTATGAACTTCTGCGGTATTTCTAATTAAAATTCTTTTATCTTTTGTCATTCTAATAGTTGCACCCATTGGTCTAACAGGAAGCACACCCCACTCTTTAGGTTCACCGATGGACTTATACTCTGTATCAGTTAATGGTCTTGTCATGCTTGCAGTTAAAGTTAAGGGGAAATTATAATTATTTTTTATACCAAGTGATTTTAAAAATCCATTTGTGCAAAAAATAATCTTTTTAGTAATTATTTTATGTTTATTAAATTTACAAATAATTGTATCAATATTTTTTGACCATTCATCTAACTGAGTGTTTTCTAATAGCTCAACATTATCTGGCAAAGTGTTAACCATTGCTCTTACAAGTTTTCCTGGATGTAATAAAATTCCTCCTTTAGTATAAAGTGCTAAGTTATAAAAATTCGTACCTAATTTTTTATCTAAATCATTTTTATCTAAAAAATTATGCTCAAAATTTAACTTTAATAAAGTTTTGCTAAAATTTTTTAATACTTTTCTGTCTTTTTCATTTGATGAGGCAAAATACTTTCCACTTTCATTCCAATCACAATCTACCTGATGCTCTTTAATAAACTTTTTTACGACATCAATTCCTAATTTGTAAATGTCTGTTTTCTTTTTATAATTGGAAAGCTCTTTATTGGAGGTGAAACCATCATTAAGGGTAGTATCAACTAAATAACCTGAATTCCTTCCACTTGCACCCTCACCTGCTAATTGGGCATCAACAATAATAATTTTTTGATTAGGATGAAGTTCTGATAATTTTCTAGCAGCAGACAAGCCTGTATAGCCAGCACCTATTATTAGCCAGTCACAGGATTTTTCTTTATCTAAAAATTTTATATTAGATCTTCTATCAAGGTCATTAATCCACCCACAAGAATTATCGTTAACAATATTCATAATCTATGTATGGTCTAATCCATGCCCATCAAAAATTTGAATTTTTTTGACTTTTATCTTTCAATATATTTGGCAATAAAATTTTCAGCTAATATCTTATGTCCTTCATCATTAAAATGTACATCGTTAATAATATAATATTTTTTCAATATATCCCATTTGTTAGATTTTTCTAAATAATCAAAAAAATAATCATTATTATTAAAAAAATAAGTACATTTTTGAATGCAAAACTCTCTCATAATTTTTACACTTGAGTTGTCTCTTGTGTCCCATAAAATTTGGCTAGGCCAAGGATAAATTCCAATTGATAATTTTATGTTTTCTTTTTCTAACATTTTACTCAAAAGATTAATATAATACATCTTTTTATTAACTGCATCTTTAACAGAAAATTGATCTCTATAAATTAAAGTTGGATTATAAGTCCATGATCCCCGAACAAATTTTTTCTTATAAATATCTTTCTCTTTATTGATAAAATTAAAATCTTCATCATTTAAAAGTTTTTTGTTTTTTATTTTCCATAATTTTGAATAAATGTAAGGAAAATAATCACGCGCCAAATATTTAAATATTCTTATATAGGTAATTCCTTTAGTTTCGTTAGTTGTTTGGTCTGAAATATAATTCTTTATTATTTTACCATTTTTTTCTTCATATAAAGCTTCATCATGAACGTCACTTATATCAACATAGAGCACAAGATGCTTAAATTTATATCCATTTTCTAAAAGATATTTAATCTTATAAAAATAAATTGAAGGAGAATATTAGCCTACTGCTAAATTTGCTATTTTTAAATTTTTATATTCATCTGAAATTAAACCAACAAATGATTTTGAGTAATCAGCGCCTTCTGTAAAACTATCACCCATAAAAGCTAAATCGTATTCTTTTATTAATCTTAATTTATTAAAATCTTTACAATTAATTTTAAAGCCACTCGAATCTGTACAAACTCTATAAGTATTATTTCCCCAAACTTTATCGCCACTATAATTAGCAGTAAAATCATGATGATAAATATCATGTTTAATTAACAGTTGTTTCGAATTAATTAAATTTTCAATAAGAAAAGTAATACTTATAGTTATTAATAAAAAAATAAATATTTTTTTAAACATAAAAAAATTAATCTAGCTCAAATTTGCTAGTGTAGTCTTTTTTTAATGAAGGGTTCTGATTTTTTTTATCTAAGTAACAATTACCAATGACTAATTTGTCCAAATCTGTACCCATAAAACAATTGAATGCATCTAATGGAGTATTTACAATTGGCTCTCCTCTTACATTAAAAGATGTATTTACAAGAATAGGGCAATTTGTTTTCTCTTTAAATTTTTTAATTAATCTAAAATATTTTTCATTTGTTTCTTTATGAACAGTTTGTATTCTTGCAGAATAATCCACATGAGTAACTGCTGGTATTTCTGACCTTTTCACATTTAATTTATCTATACCAAATAAATTTTTCTGATCTTCTGTCATCTTGATAGTTTTATCTTTATTAATATTTGCAACCATTAACATGTACGGGCTATCCACATTAATATCGAACCACTCTGATAAGTCTTCTTTTAATATTGATGGTGCAAATGGACGAAAACTTTCTCTATATTTAACTTTTAAATTTAAATTCTTTTGCATTTTTTCTGATCTTGGATCACCTAGAATAGATCTTCCTCCTAGTGCGCGTGGTCCAAATTCCATTCTTCCTTGGAACCATCCAATTGCTTGTTCATTTGCTAAATCTATAGCAGTTTTATCTAATAATTCTTCATCTTTAAAAATTTGATATTTTGCACCAGCTTTATCAAGATGTTCTTCAATTTCTTTTTGTGAATATTCTGGTCCTAGATAAGATCCATGCATACTGTCATTATAATTAACTTTTCTAGCATTATTTTGATCAATGTGCCACAAAGCTAGAGCAGCACCTAAGGATCCACCAGCATCACCTGCTGCAGGTTGAACCCAGATATTATCAAATATTTTTTCTTTTAATATTTTTCCATTAGCAACACAATTAAGAGCAACTCCACCAGCTAAACATAAGTTAGATATATTAAATTCTTCTTTTAAAGATTTAATAAGCTTAATCATTACATCTTCTGTCACTTTCTGGATGGAAGCAGCAATATCCATATGAAATTGTGTTAGTTTTTCATGTCCAGAATGTCTAACTTTTTGACCAAATAAGTTATCAAATTTTTTATTAGTCATTGTTAGACCGGTTGCATAATTAAAGTATGATTGATCTAAGTGAAATGATCCATCTTCTTTTACATCAATTAAATTATTTTTTATTTTATCTTCATAAATTGGAACTCCATAAGGAGCTAAGCCCATAAGTTTATATTCACCACTATTTACTTTAAAGCCAGTATAATAAGTAAATGCCGAATAGAGCAATCCTAAAGAATGAGGAAAATGAATCTCTTTTTTGATTTCCAAGTTGTTTCCCTTACCAATTGCAACTGTTGTTGTTGCCCATTCGCCGACACCATCAGCAGTTAATACTACTGCTTCTTCAAATGGAGATGGAAAAAAAGCACTTGCTGCATGACTTAAATGATGATCTGAAAAAAAAATTTTTTTATCATCATTAAAATTTTTGTCATGCCTTTTTAATTCATTAAAAAGCATTTTTTTTTGAAAGAGTTTATCTTTTAGCCAGACTGGCATTGCCATACAAAAAGATTTGAAGCCTCTTGGAGCAAAGGCAACGTAGGTCTCTAATAATCTTTCAAATTTCAAAAAAGGTTTTTCAAAAAAAATAACCTGATCAACATCGTTAAGTTTAATTTTTGCATAATTTAAAACAAATTCGATTGCATTAAATGGATAACTTGCATCATGTTTTTTTCTAGTAAATCTTTCTTCTTGAGCAGCAGCTATAATCTTGCCATCTACAAGAATAGTGGCTGCACTATCATGATAAAAAGCTGAAATACCTAAAATAGTCTTCATTAATTTAAATAATTAATTAATTTTTTTGCAATAACGTAATTTCCTTTTTCATTAAAATGCATATCACCATAAAAAAAATAGTCTTTTATAACTTTATTTTTACCATTATTTTTTACCAAAATTTCAAAATCATCGAAATAATTAAAAAAATATTTACACTTTATTTTGCAATATTTTTGAAAATAATTTTGATATGCAGCTGTATTTTTATTATAAAAAATATTTCCTGGCCATGGATAAATTGCAAGTGAAAAGTCTATTTCTTTTTGTTCTAGAATTTGTTGTATTTGATCTAAATAGAAAATAGTTTGATTAAAAGAATCATTATATTTTCCATTAATTGAAATATTTTTTTCAAATTCATGGATCCAATTGGATCTTTCAAAATTTTTATCATAAACGTATGAGCAACGCGAAATTAAAATATTTTTACAAAATTCTCTTTTGAGATATTGCATTGTCAATAATGTAAACTTAAAATCATTCTTTAAGAAATTTTTAAATTTAAAAGTTAATATGTCTGATTTGAAATCCTTTTTTGATTTTTGATTTTTATTACAAACTTTACCATTACACTCTTCTCTAAACATTTCATTTTGAATATCACTTAAATCTAAAAAAACTATCACATGCTTCATATTGATATCTTTCTCTAGAAAATATCTAATTTTATGAAAATAAATTATTGGTGAATAACTTGAGACACCTAGATTTGCTATTTTTTTTTTCGAGCTATCCTCAAAAATACCTACAAAAGTTTTCTCATGACTTAATCCAACTCCTTCAGTAAAACTGTCGCCAATAAATACATAGTCATAATTATTATTAGAAATATTTTTTCCACATTTGGATTTAAAACCATTTTCATCTGTACATAATTTTCCTGATTTATTTCCAAAATAACTAATTCCCTGATAGTTTTTGCTTAATGTATGTGAAAAAATATCATTTTTTATTCTAAATTTTTTTTCATTTGTTAAGTTATTTTTAAAATTTTGATCAAAAGTGATATAAAAATTTTTTTTTTCAAAAAAATCAATAATTTTTTTTCCAAAAAAAAAATCAAATAGTAAAAAGAATACTGTTGAAATTAATGTGATCCTTATAATTATTTTCACTGATTAAAAAATTGTATATATGAAAGGAGCAACCGCGGAACCTTGGCTTAATACTATCAGTCCACCAAATAATACTAAAACTAATAGAATTGGTAGTAACCAATATTTTTTTCTAACTTTTAAAAATTCCCAAAATTCTTTTAAAAAATCCATAATTAAAATTGATTTTTCATCTTACTTTCAATTTTAGATCTTTCAATCCAATATGTTTTTTTATTACCTTTTTTCAAATTTAATAGATTCTTACCTAAAACTCTCATAATTATAGATGTGGGTGTAACAATGGCAAAGAAAACTATACCCATAACTATTGGTGAAACAAAGCTACCTAATAAGATTCCAAACTTAAACCAAATTTTGTTTAGTGGAGATAAAACTTTTGAGTTCAGTAATCCTAAAGATAAAAAAATTATAGCAATTATTAAGGACCAAATTCTAATATTTCCATCCTTAAATAAAGGAAATATTGAAACTATTAAAAAGAATAGAAAAAAAACTATTCCAAAACTTTTATTTGATCCGATTTTAATATTACTATTTTTCAAATCAAATTAGCGAGGGTTGCTTGATCATGTCTTCTTTATTGATCCCTGCAACTTTAACAGGTCTTTTCATGGCATCTCTTCTGAAAGGTTCACCCAATTCTTGGTTAAGAATTACTTCAATAAATGTTGTAATTCCTTTCTTTTGATCTTCACATGATTGCTTGATAGCAGCAGTAGTCTCTTCCATCGTTCGAACAGTAACCCCTTTTAATCCACAAGCATCAGCAACTTTTGCATAACTTAACTCTGGATCAAGCTCTGTTCCAACAAAATTATCATCAAACCATAAAGTAGTATTTCTTTTTTCAGCTCCCCACTGATAATTTCTAAAAATTACCATTGAAATTGCTGGCCATTCTGGTCTTGCCACTGAACTCATTTCGTTCATGCTGATACCGAATGCACCATCACCTGCAAAACCAATTACCGGTGTATCAGGGCATCCAATTTTTGCTCCAAGTATTGCTGGAAAACCATAACCACAAGGACCAAATAATCCTGGTGCTAAATATTTTCTACCTTTTTCAAATGTAGGATAAGCATTTCCAATTGCACAGTTGTTTCCAATATCGCTTGAAATAATTACGTCATCAGGCATTCCTGCTTGGATTCCTCTCCACGCTTCTCTAGGAGACATTCTATCTGCATCTCTTTTTCTAGCTTCTGCATTCCAAACTGTACCTTCATCATCATCTTCATGATCTAGACTTGATAACTCTTGTAACCAAGCAGATTTAGTTTGGTGGATTGTATTTTTTCTCTCTTCTCTATTTGTATCTCCTGCTGTTGGAGAAAGTTGTGCTAAAATTTGTTGAGCTACTAATTTTGCATCACCACAAATACCAACTGATACTTTTTTAGTTAAACCAATTCTATCTGAATTCATATCAACTTGAATGATACTTGCATCTTTAGGCCAGTAATCCATTCCATAACCCGGTAAAGTTGAGAAAGGGTTTAATCTTGTACCAAGTGCAAGAACAACATCAGCTTTCTTAATTAATTCCATTCCAGCTTTTGATCCATTGTATCCTAATGGTCCAGCTGCTAATGGGTGACTTCCTGGGAAACTATCATTGTGTTGATACCCTGAGCAAACTGGGGCATCTAGTTTTTCAGCTAATTTTTTACAATCTTCAATCGCTCCACCAATTACAACACCCGCACCAGATAATATTACTGGAAACTTAGCGTTTGATAATAAGTCAGCTGCTTTTTTAATTGCATCAACACCACCTGCTTGTCTTTCAAGTCTCACAATTGGAGGAAGGTCAATATCGATTACTTGTGTCCAATAATCTCTTGGAACATTTATTTGTGCAGGGGCTGATCCTCTGATCGCTTTTTCAATTACTCTATTTAATACTTCTGCCATCCTTGAAGCGTCTCTAACTTCTTCTTGATAACAAACCATATCTTTAAATAAATTCATTTGTTCTACTTCTTGAAATCCACCTTGACCCATAGTTTTATTAGCAGCTTGCGGTGTTACTAATAATAATGGTGTGTGGTTCCAGTATGCAGTTTTAATTGGAGTAACAAGACCTGTAATTCCAGGACCGTTTTGAGCAATGACCATTGACATTTTACCAGTAGATCTTGTGTAACCATCTGCAATTAATCCACCGTTTGTTTCATGAGCAACGTCCCAAAAAGTTATTCCAGCATCAGGAAAGATATCTGATATTGGCATAAAGGCTGAACCAATAATTCCAAATGCGTGCTCAATTCCATGCATTTGTAAAACTTTTACAAAAGCTTCTTCAGTTGTCATTTTAGTCATAATAATTAGGCCTTCCTGCTTAAGTTGTTAAAAAAATCTATAAATAATTTGTTAATTTTAATGATTAATATATAAGAATTAAAAAATTTCAAACAAACAAATCGACACAATTATGGCTACAGATATTATTATACACGACGAAAAAGACAACGTAGGAGTAGTTGTTATTGATAAAATCACTCCAAAACAAGATTGCGCGTGCTGGATTATGGAGAATGATAAAACAGTTCAAATTCAATCAGTAGATGAAATTCAATTAGGTCATAAAATTGCAATGATTGACCTTAATGAAGGTGATACTATTTTGAAATATGGTCATGATATTGGAAAAGTAGTTAAATCAATCAAAAAAGGTGAGCATGTTCATGTTCACAATGTAAAAACGAAGAAGTGGTAAAAAATATGGAAATTCCAAAAAGTTTTTTAGGTTATAAAAGAGAAAATGGCAGAGTTGGTACTAGAAACCACGTAATCATCTTACCTGTAGATGATATCTCAAATGCTTGTGCTGA
>Ga0222670_1000947_pt1 | contig 10907 bp, 9 predicted proteins | sample AntAcemetagen732_FD_181148 | JGI IMG/M metagenome (GOLD analysis project Ga0222670, IMG submission 181148) | Saline water microbial communities from Ace Lake, Antarctica - #732 | ecosystem: Environmental > Aquatic > Non-marine Saline and Alkaline > Saline | place: Antarctica: Ace Lake | collected... | reverse complement strand
TCTAAGTAAAAAAAACTATTGCTGGCAGAACTTCAACTTATCAAAGACCTACAACTAGCCCACACTCGGGAAAAAGCCTTTACACTCCTAGTAGACACTTATAAGGAGCGCTTGTACTGGCACATTAGACGCATAGTACTGCAGCATGATTTAGCAGATGATGTTTTACAAAACACCTTTATTAAAGTATACACAAATATTGGTAGTTTTAAAGGAGAAAGTAAGCTGTATTCATGGATGTATAGGATTGCCACCAATGAAGCCCTCACCTACTTAAAAACTGAAGCTAAAAAAGGAGGCTACAACTTAGGAGAATTTCAAGTAAAACAACTAGAAGGCCTCCAGGCCGATGTTTATTTTGAGGGAGACCAAATTGCCCTTGCCCTTCAAAAAGCAATTGCCAGCCTTCCTGAAAAACAGCGAATGGTCTTTAATATGCGCTATTACCAGGAGTTGCCCTATGAGCAACTGTCAGAAATTTTAAATACCAGCGTTGGCGGTTTAAAAGCCTCTTATCACTTAGCTATAAAGAAATTAAAAAAACATCTAGAAAGTCATTAAACCTTTTCGTGTAAAACACATCTAATAAGTATGAAAGCAAGAAAGTTACCAATACAGCCTTTTAAAATTCCTACCGGATATCTGGAAGGTTTTAAGGTATCCTTGCCTCAAAAAGAAAAATTATCTGCCCGTTCAAATAAACCCTTTACTACTCCAGAAACCTATTTTAAAGATTTTAAAGTAGCCATGCCCCAAACCATTAGCCCTACTGTGAAAGTAGTCTCACTTTATAAAAAATACAGCTGGATGGCAGCAGCGGCAGTGTTGTTTATAATCATGGCCACTACATTTTTTACCATCGGCAACTTCCCCAACACAAATAAGGACCCCATAGCCGCTGCAGCTATAGATGAATATTGGGAATATGCCACAGACGCTCTCACTACCTATGATATGGCTGCCTTTATTATAGAAAATACAACTGCCTTAGACCACAACACCTTAGCTAGTGAAGGATTAGAAAGTTATTTAGAATCTAGCCTTCACCCGGTAGAGGTCATAAATTTATATAGAGATGGAAATGAATAAAAATACTGTTTTTTGCCTTATTGCCTTTTTTAGTTTTGCCATTTGTATGGGACAGTCTAAAGAAGATTTTGAAAAAATAAAGACTTTAAAAGTAGCTTATTTTACTGAGCACTTAGATTTGAGTAGCCAAGAAGCAGAAAAGTTCTGGCCTATATACAACGCTCATGAGTCTGTACAATTAGATATGTACAACTATATGAAAAAAAATATGAATCCCCGCATTTTAAAGGGAGCCAATTTAAGTGAAACAGAAGCAGCCAAAAAGCTAGCAGAATACCTGGAAAAGAAAGACAAGGAAGAAAGCTCTTTACAGAAAATGTTTAAAGCCCTTAAAGGGGTACTCCCCGCTAACAAAGCATTGGCATTGGTACATGTAGAAGAAGGCTTTAGAAGACACCTCATGAGCCTTTATAGAAAAAACAGGTCTGGGCAAAAGAACAAAGAAAAAGAAGAAGAAAAGCTTCCTAAAATATAACTACTATTCACTGGAGTTTACTTTTTAATAAAAATCTAATTTAGCCAATCTTCCACTTCCTGATGCAAAAGCGGTTTTAGAATCTTTAAATCTAATGGTATAAAAGGGCTCTTCTGATAGGGTAATCCAATTCAGACCACCGTCACTAGAATAAGAAATACCAGTAAAACCTATAGCAACAATTCCTAGACCTAAGGTTCCAGGCACATATTGTACACAGCTTTTATAACCTGGGTTGTTATTGGCGGCCACTAAATTCCAGTTTTGCCCTCCATCTTTAGTAAGAGCTATATTGGCAAAAGTGTCCAGAGGAGTCAAATAACTACCACCGTATGCAATACCCTGCTTTTCATTATAAAAGTCCACACTGTATATGCCATAAGCCTCTATACTGTCATGAGCAATAGGTGTTTTAAAACGCGTCCATTTTGCTCCAAAATCTTGTGAATAATAAATATTACCCGCAGTTGTAGCTACCCATGCTTTACTTCCTATTGTTTTTATATTGGTGTTGGAGGCTGCATATGCACCTTCATCTGAAATTCCGTCTGGAAGTGAATTACAGGGAGACTTCTTCCATGTTTTGCCACCATCTTGAGTTCTAATGATTGAGAGGCATCCACCCACTGCGTCTCCCACTGCCAAACCATTTTTATCATCAAAAAATGTCATGGCGTCATAAAAAACCCCTATTTCATTTTCTGTATAAACCAGTTCCATCTGGCCCCTATCTCCTGTTTTATAAAGCATGGCTGGGTTTTCTACAGAGAGCATAAAAAAGTCAGTGTTTGTATGGGCAACTGACCTAAATTCAAGAGGCTTTTCTAAGCCTTTTAAGCTGTTGGCTTTAATGGTCATACTCTGGGTATCTAACATACCAAAAGTACTTTTATTAGCTACAAAAACAAGATTACCCTCCATAAGCTCAATGGCCCTAATAGAAAGGGAGTCTATAGTAATTGGCGCTACTTTTACTCCTGTAAAGGGAACTATTAGAGGTCTATTAGGTTGGCAGCTACAAATGAATAGTCCTATAAAAGCGGTTAATAGTAATCTCATTGTAAATATTTTAAATCAAATATACCAATTAAAAACCTCCAAATAAGGCAAACAATATATAAAGCAATACCTTTGCAGCCAAAACAGGAATACCCATGAAACTGCACAGAAATTTAGTTTTTGCCGTTGTAGACGCTTTAGGATATATTTTTAATGAAGGAGAATATGCAGACAAAGTAGTAGAAAAAGTCTTAAAATATGATAAAAGATGGGGCGCTAGAGACAGAGGTTTTATTGCAGAGACTACCTATGACATGGTACGCTGGAAAAGACTTTATAGTGAAATTGGAGATATAAAAGCCCCTTATACTAGACCAAAATTATTTAGAATGTTCGCAGTTTGGGCGGTATTAAAAGGAATACAAATTCCAGATTGGAAGCAAATAGAACCTACTCCTGAAAGGAGAATTAAAGGCCGTTTTGACGAACTTTCTAAAATTAGAAAATACAGAGAGTCTGTGCCGGACTGGTTAGACGAACTGGGAGAAAAAGCTTTAGGAGAAGATCTTTGGACTAAAGAATTAGCTGCTCTAAATGAGCAGGCTAGCGTAATACTAAGAACCAACACTTTAAAAACAACTAGAGAAATATTAAAAGCTGCCTTAGAAGAATCTGGAATTATTACAGAGGTTATAAAGGGACACCCAGATGCATTAAAATTAGAACAAAGGGCTAACGTTTTTGTTACTGACGCCTTTCAGAAGGGTTGGTTTGAGGTGCAAGATGCCTCTTCTCAATTGGTGGCAGCAGCCTTAGATGTTAAACCAGGCCAAAGGGTAGTAGATTGCTGTGCTGGCGCTGGAGGAAAAACACTTCATCTTGCTGCACAAATGGAAAACAAAGGGCAACTCATTGCCATGGATATATATGCCAACAAGCTTAATGAATTAAGAAGAAGGGCAAAAAGAGCCGGCGCTTTTAATATTGAACCTAGGCATATTGACAGTACAAAAGTTATTAAAAAACTTCACAATAGTGCAGACAGAGTTCTTATAGACGCTCCATGTACAGGTCTAGGTGTGTTGAGAAGAAACCCAGACGCCAAATGGAAACTGGAAGAGAGTTTTATTGAAAAGATCACTGCCACTCAAAGACAAATCCTTCAAGACTATAGTAAAATGGTGAAAGCTGGAGGGAAATTGGTCTATGCTACCTGCTCTATTTTACCACAAGAGAACAGCCAACAAATAGCCCATTTTTTAAAATCAGAAGCTGGAGCAGATTTCTCGTTAACAAAAGAACAAAAGGTGTACGCTTCTAAAAGTGGCTTTGACGGATTTTACATTGCACTCTTAGAGAAAAAACTAGAAGAAAAGCCTATTGTTAAAAAAGTAAGGGGTGAAATAAAAGAGGAATCTGAAAAGTCTGAAGATAAAACAGCTGTCAAAAAAGAAGTGAAAAATTCAGTAAAAATGAATGTAGAAAAAGAGGTTAATAAAACTGAAAAAACTGTCATAAAAACAGCAAAAAAGAAAATAGAAAAGAAAGCATAGGTATTTAATTATATAGAATGAGTAATAGTGACCTAATAGCAGAAGTTTTTAAAAAAGTTTTAAAAATAGATAATGAGGGTGAGTTAGCCTCTTATATTCCTGAATTAGCCCTTGTAAACTCTAATAAATTTGGTGTTCATATTTCTACTACTTCTAATTTTAATTTTGGATTAGGAGACTTTAGTGAAAAATTTTCTATTCAGAGTATTGCCAAAGTGTTTTCACTTTGTTTGGCATATAAATTACTTGGAGAGGATATTTGGGAACGTGTGGGTGTAGAGCCTTCTGGAACTGGTTTTAACTCTCTTATTCAACTTGACAATGACAATGGAATACCAAGAAATCCATTCATAAATGCAGGAGCCCTAGTCATTTCAGATATTTTAGTAAGCCATTTAAATAATCCAAAAGATGATTTATTAAGATTTATGAAAAGCCTTTCTGTAAATCAAGATATTAATTATTCACCTAAAATTTCAGCTTCTGAAAAATCTATAGGATACCGCAATATTGCCATGTGTAATTTCATTAAATCTCTAGGTAATATTAAAAATGAACCTAAGGTGGTATTAGATTTCTATTTTGATTTATGTTCTCTGGAGTTGGATTGTAAGAGTCTTTCAGAATTGTTTTTATTCTTGGCAAATAAAGGAAAAACAAAGCATGACAATAATCAAATTCTAACAAAAAGCCAAACCAAAAGAATCAATGCACTCATGCAAACCTGTGGGTTTTATGACCAATCTGGAGATTTTGCATTTAAAGTGGGATTGCCTGGGAAAAGCGGTGTTGGTGGAGGAATAATAGCCATACACCCCAATGAATACGCCATTGCAGTATGGAGTCCTAAATTAAATGAAAAAGGAAATTCATATAGAGGAATGAAATTTTTAGAGGCCTTTACAACATTGACAGAATTATCTATATTTTAAAAAAAACACTCTCTCACTAAGTGTGCAATTTATATTGTCCTCTCTGTTCCTTGACTCTTGTATCTAAAAATCTCTAAGGAAAATCCGTAACTTCTTAATGGTATGAGCTCTACAACTATTAACGTTAGATGATTTTTGGTAGTTCCTATAATCAATAAATGTATCAAGTGCTACTTCTAGTATTTTCTCAATGCCAAGCTTTTGAATATCTTTTAAAATTCTATTTCACATACTTTTTCATCCATGCCAAGTACCTTTCAAAACGGTCTTTTTGAAAAGAAGGTCTCCGAATACCGTGATGTTCACCAGGATACACAATTAACTGGGTTTCTCTTCCTAATCTTTTCATGGCCATATACATTTGCTCTGAATTTAATATAGGGACATTCCAGTCGTCGCTTCCGCCCATCCATAGCGTTGGAGTCAATATTTTAGCCACATCATTGTAGGGAGAAATTCGCTCCCAAGCTTCTTTATTTTCCCAAGGCAATCCTAATTCTTGCTCCCATGTTAATTGGTAGTGATCATGTCCATAATTTGCACGGTATAAAGCTTCACTAGCCCCTGACAAAGCTGCTTTAAATCTATTAGTTTTTGTTATGACGTAGTTAGTCAAAATACCACCATAAGACCAACCACCAACACTCAATTGATTTAAATCTGCATAGCCTTGCGCAATGGCATAATCAACGCCTGACATCACATCTTGGAAGTCTAATTGGCCCCAGTCGGCAAATATTGCTTTACAAAAATCTTCTCCATAGCCTGTTGACCCTCGTGGATTAATAAGTAGCACCACATAGCCATTTGCAGCGAATAATTGCGATTCCGGATCAAATGAAAAATCATATTGTGCCGTAGGACCCCCGTGTATCCATAAAATAGTAGGGTATTTTATAGAGGTGTCAAAATCTATTGGTTTTACTACAAAGCCCTCAATAGGAGTACCATCTGTGCTTTTGAAATTAATTTTTTCAATAATAGGTTTTTTAATGCCTGCTAAAAGCACATCATTAACTGATGTCAATTCTTTTAATTTATCCTTTTCAAAAGTATAAAGATTATACGGTCTGTTCTCAGTGCCTAAAATAGGAGCTATAGTTTCTGCTTGAATGTCATAACCAGAAATGCTAATATTTCCTGCAATAATTCTTTTAAAATTCTTGCCCTTAGTGTCTATTGAAGCCAATACACTGGTGCCGTTTTCTTCGAGTAGAAATAAAATAGCTTTACCGTCTGTTGAAAATTTTGGGGCACTAATATTACGATCTAAAGTTTCAGTTAATATACTTGCTTGCCCCCCAGAAGATGCTGAAATGGCTAATTTTTCTCCAGCGTACCAAAGTAGTTTTCCATTGAGTACTGTTTTATATGCAATATGCTTTCCGTTAGGACTCCAAGTGGGAGAGTCGTCTTGATTTTGATTGGTAGTTACCTGAACTAAAGTAGTATCAGTTTTTTTACTATCTACTGAAACTACCCAAATATTAGTATCTGCATTACTATCAGGATCTTCAGTCCTGTTGCTGACAAAAGCAATTTTTTTTCCATCAGGACTCCAAGCAGGATCGCTATCATCAAAATCTCCAAAAGTAAATTGTGTAGCCATACTATCTCCAGGAGTTAAGGTATAAATATGGTTTCGATACCGATCTAAATAGCCAACATAGTCTTGTTTAAATTGCCTGCGATCAATAACATAAGGTTTGGCTTTTTTATCATCTTCCTTGCTCAAGGTTAATTCTTCTGGTTTTGGATCTGTAAGCACAAGTAAAAGCTTGTTTTCAGTAGGTGACCATATATGTTCATTTACACCTTGTGGAATTTTTGTAAGCACTTCTGCATCACCACCTAATCTATTTGAAATCCAAACTTGTATTTTTTCATCTTCTCCTTTGCTAGCTAAAAAAGAAAGATATTTATTGTCTGAACTCCATTGTGGCTGACTTGCAGAAAACTCTCTACCAGTGATAGCAATAGGATCACCTCCCGCTATAGCAATTTTATAAACTCTCTTTAAACTTTTATCTTTCTTTAAATCGTTTTCTAAAACAGTGTAAGCCACCCATTTTCCATCAGGACTAATTTGTACATCAGAGACTTTCTTAAGCGCTAATAAGTTGTCAATAGTAATGGCTTGCTGAGTGTTTTGAGCATTTATGATTAAACTAGAGAGAAAACATAAAAATATTAGTAGCGTTTTTGGTTGAATGAACATCTTAATGGTTTAGTTAAATTAGTTACTTAAATATAACCAACAAGTAGATAGCTTTTGAAAAAATTTGTGGAATCTTTAATTCTTTAATTTTAATATTTAATCAGTAGCTTTTAGTATAATCATTAACAAAATTACTTTTAGTAAGATACTATATAAACTGAACAATAAGTACTTATAAAAATAGCGAAGTTTTCATTCATAATTAGGTTCATTAAAAAGAATAAAGGTCAGTTAGATATTACTAAAAGAAAAACGACCAACTTTAATATTGGTCGTTTTAAAATTGTTTTTGAGCCTATTGTAAGACCAAGGAAACTAAAATGTCAAGGCTATTGAAAGTTTGTTATAACAAGATTTTATATATTTTCTTACCTATTATCTTGCTCATATTCCTGAATCAGGCCTTCCTTTTAATCGAATATCAATTCTCTTTTTCTTAGCCGTTAGACGCTTCATCACATCCATTAGGGTTGACGCCTTTGTTATTTTATAAATCTCGTTAATTGCTAAAATAAGTCGTTTTGCATTTCTAGAAGCTAATACTCTATCGCTAGAAGTCATATGGCTCATTTTGGCATTTTCAAAGATTGTTGCTTCTTTTAAAATGTCCATCATTACTTTTCGTTTAATTAAATACAAATGTAATTAAACAAAGTTTATTTATTAATTAAACACCATTGAAAAAACTTATTTCATTATAGGTTTTATCTTTTGAGTTTTCAGTAATACATATTGTTAACTCTTTTTTAAATTAAGGCTTAGGGATAATTAAATATTACTTCAAGCTATTAAGATATTCTGTAGGGGTTTTTCCTTCAAATTTTTTAAAAGCAATATAGAAAGGTTGTGCAGATTTAAACCCAGACTCTAAATACAAGGCTTCAATAGAATACAAAGATAAATAGCCTTCTTTAATTTTTTGTTTTGCGTATTCTATTCGATGTTTATTTAAAAAATTGTGGAAAGATATTGATTCAAATTTATAAATCAATTCAGTAATCACTTTGGATGATATTTTTGTGGTAGTTGCTAGATGGCTTAAATTTTTTGCAGGATTTAGATACATCTTAGTTTTATTTAAACTCTTTAGAATATATAAATACATATTCTCATCTTCAATAGTTATGCTTTTCCCTTCCTCATTTTTAACTTCAGTAACAAGCTTCAAATATCTAGTAAAAAACAAAATAGTAAGAGTGGAGACAACAATTATTAAATTGTTTACTATAATTAGAATCTTAAAGTCCAAATTAAAAATCAGTGCTATATTATTGATATTCGCTGCAATTAAAGTGATTGTTAAATATGAAAAAAGTAAAACAATCCATTGTTTAAGATATTTCAACCTTTTTTTGGAAGTATCTAGTTTAAATAAAACTTTCTGATACAAAAAATAGATTATAAATAAAAAATAAGTTGAGACCAAAGTTCCAGCTAAAAATAAATCGTTTTCCCCAAATAGAGAGTTTGAATTAAAAGAATAAAAAGTACTGTAATCTTCATATTTCAGTTTGCCGGGAATAAATAAATAATATCCATTTAAACCATATATATACACCATAGAAAAAACAAGAAGAGGGATGTATAAGTAAATATTTTTATTTCTTTTTTTAAGTAGAAAAGCGGCTATATACTTATAGAAAAATATATAGTGTAATATTCTAAATATATAAAACCAATAAAAATTAATTTTGCTTGAGGCGTAATGGCTATAAGCAAGAAGCACGGCATCTACAAGTAAGGCTGCGAAAAATAAAATCAGATAGTTTAAGTGATATTTATTGCTGTTGTCTCTCTTGTTTATTAAATAAATAATGGTGATGACTAAAAACAAAACACTTAACGAAGGAAGATCAACCATTTTATAAATGCTCGTTTTTTAGTTATGCTATTAATATATGTAATAAAATTAACTTTTGCTACGTCTTATTTAATTTGTGACAATGCCAAAACAACCTCCTTTATATTTTTATTTATGTTTTTATAGTTAAAGAAAATAGGAATAAATCATGTATAAACCTTTGTGTTAAAATTTAATTACAAAATAATTTATGTCATTTCAATTTTCAAATTAGATGTAATTGTTGTATTTTAAGTTTTACATACATAAAATTAAATTATTTGATGCTTATTAACTTCCAGATAGCTTCTTTTTTATTAGGCAAACACATTGTTAAAAGTGTTTTTGCTGTATTAGCAATCACTTTAATTAGTTTCTCAAATGAAGGTACAGCCCAAACACTTCAATTAGGAACTCTTTCTTCTTTTGAAGCTTATACTGGAGCTGGAGCTGTTACAAATAATGGGACTGCTACAGGCGACGCTGGAACAAATGATGGAATAATTAGTGGTAGCGGTTTTGGGACAGGATATAGCGGAACAACACAAAATAACAATGCTCTAACGGTTCAGGCTAGAATAGATTTGCTTAAGGTATATATTCATTTGGACGATATTTTTGTTACATACCCTAGCACCCATGCTCCTACTTTTGGAGGTGGAGAAACTATTACACCTGGTGTTTACTCTATAGGAGGCGCTGGATCTATAGGAGGAACTCTTACGCTTGACGGGGGAGGAGATTCTAATGCTTTTTTTATAATTAAGTTTGAAGGAGCCTTTACAGTAGGAGCCAATTCAAAAATTATTTTAAGTAACGGAACAAGAGCTGCTAATGTTTTTTGGATTTCTCAAGGAGCCATTGCTGTTGCAACAGATTGTGTTATAAAAGGAACTTTGTTTGCGCACCCTGGAGCTGTGACTCTTGGTGTGGACAGTACCATAGATGGAAGACTCCTTACCTCTGAAGGAGCCATCACTATTGCAGCTGGTGGTAAAGCAGATTTACCTACTGGCCCTATTGCAATTCCAATAAAATGTTTAGGCAACTGTGCTTCTTCTTCTGCTCTTGGAGATGTTTTAGGGTCTGTGGGGAATTTTGCCCTTTTTACTAGTCTTGGGGCTGTCACAAATACGGCTACATCTGGAATGGTAGGAGATATTGGCACAAACGGGGGTGCCATAAGTGGTTTTGGGACTTCAACTCATGTAGGATCTTTTTACAAAGAAAATGCTGTTACGGTAAAGGCTAAAGAGGATTTAGATAAGGCCTATACTACCCTTATGGGCTTAGCAAATACGGTAACGGACCACGTGGCAGCTTTTGGAGGTGGAGAAACTATTGCACCTGGCATTTATGCTATAGCAGGAGCTGGGTCATTGGCAGGAACTCTTACTCTTGACGGAGGAGGGGATTCTAATGCTGTATTTGTTTTTAAGTTTGCAGGGGCGTTTTCAGTAGCGGCACAATCAAGAGTGATTCTCACTAATGGAGCACGCCGTTGTAATGTTTTTTGGATTGGTGGCGCCGGAGTGGCCACTGGCGCTGTTTCTATGGGAACTTTTACTTATATGAAGGGAACCGTTATTTCTCATGGAGGGGCCTGTACCATGGGAGCAAATGGAAGCATGGAAGGAAGAATGCTCTCTACAGGAGGCGCCATTGGGTTTAGTACGGGTGTAGTTTATAATGACACACTTTGCTTTGATACACCTACACCAGATCCTACACCAGATCCTGCACCAACACCAGATCCTACACCAGATCCTACACCAGATCCTGCACCAGATCCTACACCTAT
>Ga0222670_1000944_pt1 | contig 10923 bp, 17 predicted proteins | sample AntAcemetagen732_FD_181148 | JGI IMG/M metagenome (GOLD analysis project Ga0222670, IMG submission 181148) | Saline water microbial communities from Ace Lake, Antarctica - #732 | ecosystem: Environmental > Aquatic > Non-marine Saline and Alkaline > Saline | place: Antarctica: Ace Lake... | reverse complement strand
GGTGGCAAACGTCATCAAAAAGGTGGCAAACGTCATCAAAAAGGAGGTGGATCAAGCGATTGGTCACATTCTTTCCATGCTAATACAGCGATTGGTGGACCAGCAGCAATCAGTCGCCACACTCTTCAACACATTAATTAGGCACCTATGTTTAACCCATTATCTGATAATGCTATTATTCCAACACAAGCCACAGGTATTACACCCAATGGTTTATATTTGGCTCAATCAAAAGTTGCTGGACTTGCCGGACCTACTATGGTGCAATCAGGTGGTGCATTTCACACTTTACATGCACCATCACGTAGTGCCAATATGCCTACACTTAACCAAGTAGCTGGTGGAAGTAATCTATAGATTGTTAATCCTGAAACTGGTCGCAAAGTACAAGCTGGTGGTCGTGTTGGTCGCAGACTAATGCAAACTGGAGGATTCTCATAGGTTGTTAACCCCGAAACTGGACGTAAAGTTAGTGTTTCAACACAACAGGGTGGTCAAATTCTTCATTAGGCAGGTGCTCTTTAAAAGTAAATTTGATAATCAAATAATTCTCTGAGTATTTACTCAGAGACACGTATTTTTTGTATTGTTTTACTTTTAAATTAAAAGTAATTAAAAGTAAATTTGGAAACCTGGAAATTATTTATGGGCATCTCTAAAGCATTTATTTACCAAATGAGTATGTGTTGCAAAATCAGCGTGATGTTGTGCTCTTTGACCTTTAGTCAAATGTGTATTTTTTTGCATATTCTCGATAATATTGATATGTTTTTCGTTACATTTTTCCCAAATTTGCCTATCTTTTTCAGATGCTCGTGGATCATGTGCACCAAATATTTCATGTGCCACCTTTTTCTCAAAAAATCTACCTGGATTACGAATTGCATTTCCCATATTGTTATTAACTAATAACAATTATAGTTTAAATCATTTAAATTCAAAATGATTTAATAATTCTCTTTGCAACTTACTAGATAAATGTTTTTAACACTACAGTAGTTTTTGGATCATTTCCCCAAATTTGAAATTACTAAAGAAAAATTTACACAACAATTCACCGTTATGTATTCATGCCCACAAACCCTTAAACAAATATTTTCAATGGTTCCACCCATGGGGAAAAAGGGCAAACCACGTAAACCAATTATTAAATCAACAAGTGATAAACGATATATTAATCGTGAACGTGTAATCGAATATTTTTATGAAATAGTTGTTCGCAATCGCCATAAATACTTATCACTATTTTATCAATCATATTTTGATTTTAAACACCCAAATACACTTAAATGGTATGGCAAGGGTGCACCTGATTTAATGTTAAAAAATAAAACACTAGATGCTCCAGTAATTAGTGTACAAAAGAACGATGCTTCTCGCAGAATGATACGTAACTTATTTTATTTGGAGTTATTGGACTTGACACGTGTATCAAACACAGTCAAATCTCGAGTAAGTTTCTGGGAATCATTAGATAATTTATATAACAAATTACAACTTGAAGATAGGTTTTTTGCTCCATCAAGTATTGATTTATTTTTACGTGACAAGGGAACCAATAGGGAAAAACTCAGTGGAATAAAAGAAATCAACTATAATAACCTATTTTACCTATTTCAAGCTTATCAACCCAAAGCCAGTATTTTTAACCCTTATGCAATCATGTGGACCATGGAAAATATATTACCGCGTGGTGGTTTGGGTTCACCCGTAAGAGTATTTTCACCAGTATTAAGCTGGGGTAGTTACTTGGCAGCATTTATGCACATACCCACCACACAACATTATGTTGGTATTGATGTGATGCCGTCAGTTTGTAAAAAAGTTAAATTTTTAGGTGACTGGTATCGGGATTAGGGTAAACAATATGCAAATAAAAATGTTGATATTTTATGCACACCATCAGAAGAGTTAGCCAAAGATCGTAAATTTCTTTCTAAATACAATAACTATTTTGATACAATTATTGTTTGTCCTCCCTATTATGATATGGAGATTTATCATGAAGGTAAACAATCAATAGATACTTTTCCAGATTATCAATCATGGTTAATTGGATATTGGAAAGCAACTGTTTGTATGTGTCATCAAGTTTGTGCTAAAGGAGGTGTTTTTGCCGTAATTGGTAATGATTATCAATCTCTTGGTGGTGAAAGTTTTTCATTAACTGATGATTTAGATAAAGTTGTTCGTGAATGTGGGTTTTCAACACCTACTAATCCTGAAGATGGATTATTCTTTCTACAAAACAGAACATCACCATTAAGGGCTGCATCAAAACAACGAACTGAAAGATTATTTGTTTACACTAAACACTGATCCAAAGTATTTATCATGTAAACAATCAGTTAGTACTCATCATTAAAAATTATTAAATGTTGCACACATTGATTTCGTAGGCTTTAATTCATAATCTTTGTAATTCTAGTGATAATGTAGTAGCATTGATACAAATGTGCTTTTCCATTCCTTACATGGAATAATTTCAGAGGGTTCAAATGTAACAATACGTAATCTCATCCAACATCCCACATCATCTTTAGGTAAAACAGGCATTTGTGTACTACATATAATAGGTTTTGCACACTTTCTAAACCTTATCATGGTATTCAGGTCCGCCGGTCCGCCGGCCGGGGCCTTAAAATACACTCCCCAGTTACCAGAAACAATGTCTTTCACCAGAGGAACATTTAATTTTTTTGAATGATCAAGGTTACTAAATATTGAATGTTCTGTGTTTTCTAAAAGATCCATAGAAGGAGTTTTATCTTGATTATCCAAATCGAAAATATCAGTGGTATATGTATAATCGCCAACAGACGACTAAAAAAACTCAATAAATCTACCCATATCTTTTTTGTTACCAAGCCAAATATGAAATAGATCAGTAGTGTGATATCCATCTAGTGTTCCACCCAGCATTATCAACATATATTTAACTGTCTCATTGTCAGTAAATAGCTAAAACAGATAATTTGTGATTTCCATCATGTGTTTGTTATATGGATGATAATCAACATAATCAATACCTGTAGATTTACTAATATAATCATTTGGTGTACCCTTTCGTAGTCTACCAGATGTTAAATCATATACCCCATTTTTAAAACATACAAGATTTGGATTAGTATCAAACTACTTAATCCATAATTCATCTTTTGCCTTAGAAAGGTCACTCTCTGCAAGATTCGCCAGTACCTCCTACTATTTTCTTTCAGACATTTTAATCCATCGATGATTTTCAAATTGATACCACTAATTGCTATTATATCCATATTGATCCTTAAATTCTTTGAAGCTCATTTAAAATTTGATCAGTCTTTGACCAATTTTTAGATGTATAATATATAAATGGAGGAATGTATAATACCGGTAATAATTGCAGTATTACTCGCATTTTTTTGTTATCTTGTGGCATATGTTATAGGGTATTACTTATTAATCAATGAAGTTGAAGCTAAACACTCTGCTGATTTAATTAATTGGCGTGAAAAACGACTTGCACGTATCAGGTAAAAATGATTTAAACTTTAGATATTTCAAGTATGACTTCATGTAAATTTCCAATGATGGGCGAAAAATGCTCCGTTACATATGCAGATTATCTTGGTAAACCCTATTGGATTTATCAAGGTATCTATATGGGATGCAGTGCTTTAGCATTAGCATACACCAATTTTAACTTATTTCAATCATTAATGGGTGATTGGGTAAAAAATACGACCCAACGTAGAATGTTGGTACTTGCATGGATTGCAAGTATATTTTTAGTGGTACAAAGTGTAGATCCTGAAGGATATAATAATATTATTAATTAGTTTTTCAACATTATTATTAATAGTTTGACAACTGATATCTTTTTGATTATTTTAGTGGTATTTGTAATTGAAATGTTGCGAGTTTTTAGATTACCATTTGATTCGTATAATTCAGAAGCAGTATTTTGGGTGCTACTTTCCATCTCAATGATTATGTTATCAATAATCTTTTCACTATTTCAATACTATATTGACAGCAGTTTGTTTAAAGGGATAAAGCTGATTATTTTTTCGTTATTGATTATTATTGCAACAGTTAAAGTTAATGTTTTTTTATGGGAAGCACGTTAGCACATTATTGCCAATCATAAATCACCTTTTAGAATTACAGCTTATACTATTATCATTGATCTTTTTGTTTTATTTGTAGCAATTTATTAGCTAACTAGTGGATCATTGGCAATTGCAAATAAGACATCGGATCGCCCAACACTTGGAGCAGATGAAATTATTTTTCCACTATGTGAATTAATAGGTATTCTACTAACCACTTCATTCATGAGCAAAGCAAACAATAATATTGATGCGACTATGATTATTGATTTTTTAATTGTGGGTAGTTACAATACCTTTACATGTAACTGTTGTAGTGATCAACCATATACTGCATTAGAATATTCCTAAAAACAATCAATCAGTAAATCTCATAAACAAATAATATAAGGCCACAATGATTAAAGATACTTTGGGATCACGAGTACCCACAAATCCCATACAAAAAATGTAAAAATATCTCATCATAGGATGTCCTAACAAACGCTCACGTCTGCGATTTATATCCATAAAAATATATCTTGCACCAATATTAGTCATAATTACAGCCAATCCAATAATCAGTACCTAAAATTCATAACTACTTAACATATATTAAGTATTTAGAAATACTTTGGTGATCAATAATTATTCATCACTGGATTCATCCAAACTACTAATTTCATCATCAACACTTTCAGTATCTTCTGTACCATCACTACTTCCAGTGTCTTCACTATTTTCACCACCACCCATCTAACCCACTATATTTTCCTGGATACCTGCCATGAATCCCTCACTTATACGTTGTTCGTTTACTAAATTCATAGTTAATGTAAATGCTACAGCTACCATAATAGCCATACGCAAATCACGTGTACTCATATATACAACTAATGCGAGAATTGCCATACGGAAAACAGGATTCTCAAAAAGCTGTGCCACGAATTCGGGTAATTGTGGTTTTGCCATACCTGCATATAGTGCTAGGAATAAGGTTAACCCAGCAGAAATATAATTATTGCTTAAGGCAGTTTGTAACAAACGGCTTACTTGATCAAATACCATTATAGTTTAAGGGATAAAATAATTTTAAGGTCTGTAATTATATATATATATGCCCGCAACATTAGATCAAGCATTCAGATCGCCATTTCATAATAATGTTGAACAAACAACCAATAGCAGTATGAATAGCGTCAAAAATCCCGATTACTATTCATTTCAAAAAGATTACACTATCAAAAAAGCTGATGATATAGAAAGTGAAGCTGAAGATCTTAAAAGTATCTATAATTCTGTGCCAGAACCATCAAATACAATCATTAATGATGATCAATGCAACTTACTAATTGCTCAGGTTTTAGCCAGTCCCAAATGCCGGTCACGATTACGTGAACTATTAATAGATGATGATAAAGCTACCCAATCAGATGATGAACCTCAAAATAATCAAGCTAATCAAAGTGGTGGTGGATATCATGAATGGAATTGGTCTGCATGGAAAAACATTATTTCCAATATTATCTTAGCAATCGCATTAATTGCGATTATTGATATCGTTTTTGGTGTTGGAATTTTGTAATCCACGATGTTTTCCAAGTTGAACAACCTATTTTACCTTATTTAGACACTATGAATAATTATACTCAGCAACAACTTTTTCTTTTAATGATGTTGCATGTACTAATGCATGATTTACCTTAATATTACATGTAGTTACTAAAGAATTTACCCACTTTTGCTGTGATTTTGCCATTAAACTAATTACTCAAGTTGATTTAAAAATGTATTTTAAATCAAATTTTATTTTACAGGTTTTTTATATGTACAAAACACTTTATCCCATAACGATAATCTCTTTGAATAGTTACATTTGGGATTGATGTGATGATAGGTATGATCTGCAATTGTTAACTAAATACCTAATACTTGTGGTAATACACCCATTTGAGGAAAACTTCCAGCATTTATCTACCGATTGCAATGACCTGATAGTTCAATATAAACCTTATATGCATACCATACATCATACTAATATGGTGTTAATTGTACACTAATTGCTGCAATTAGTGAAGGAACAATATTTGTAAGCAATATATCAATTGGTGATTGATAATAGGTCGATATTAAACTAGGAACAGTCCATACATGATGCAATTTATGATGGGATCTTAAGTATGATACTGTATGCATCCAACGATGTGTCCAATAATGTACAAAATCAAACACCACTTCATGTAAAAATGTTAACGGTATAAATGTTACAAAATCCCATATCAATGATTTTATTCCTTCATTCATCGATACAATATACCACATTATAACTGATGGTAATATGGAATTAAATATAAACATAAAATAAATCATTAGACTAGATCTCACTTCTAGCTTCTATTTTGGTGCAATTAGTGCACGTGATTTTAAAACTTTATCTAACCCTAAAAACAAAAACAGATTGAGACCAATCACTGCACATATTGCAGTGATTATATGTAATTTAACCATGTAATACAATAGTGTTCCAAGGATCCACAAAATAATCAAACCTCATAAGTATAAATATGATTTGATTGTAACCATTTTTTACCCGGATTTTATTAAAAGCTCTTCATGAAATCACCAAACTATTTTTTAGGTTTGATTTTATCTACACTATTCATAAACAACTATGTACGTCTCTTCTATGCTCTCTATGCATTGCGTTGTTTTTTAACATTGATTGGATCATTTATAAATAATCTTCCTCGTCCCTTAATAGGGATAATCATTTGTTTACCTGATTGATTAATAGGAATCGACACACCACCTTGTCTCTATATTATTCGTTGTTTCCGCTACATATACCGTTCTTTATTAATATCCTATTCATTCCAAGAAATCAATAATTGATTGTTTTGTGCCAGATATTTCACATACAAACCATTATCGTCCAAATGATATATTAAATAATTAACTAATACATCATGATCAAAGGGCGGATATCCATTAATATACATAGGTATACTAAATTTACAGTAAGTGATTTTTAATTCCTTATTAACTCTTTTAATTTGCGAGTAACAGTGTTCAAGTATCTATTCAAATGCCTTTAACTTTGCCCGTTCTCTGCTTTTATTTTCATATGTTAATTCTTCAAGGTTTAAAAATTTGTTCATGATCTTATGATTTAAGATGATTTTAAAATTTAGAAACCTCTACCCATGCACCACATTTAGCACGTACCAAAACACTAGGGGTTTTAGTTAAAATAATTTCATTTGGTGTACAACTACCTGTTAATGAATACGCATATTGTGTATAAATATGATGTGCATGAAATGTACATTTGTGTGTAATACTATTTCCATCACCATTAACAATTTGATCGGCCCATTGGAAGTTTAAATAATCTTCTGAATCCAATACAATACTTGCAAATTTGGAAATTGCCCATTTATATGCAAATTGTACACCAATTTCCTCATTGTCACACTCTATTTCTTTATATTGCCAAACATCCATATTTGGACAATTTTCAGTTGATTCATATAAGGTTACACAAATTTTAGTCATTTAAAATTTGTGTAACCAAATCAATTTTAATGTTCAGATTATTGTAAACTATTCAATGGTATACCATCAACATTACTTATTAAAGCATCCTTTAAAAATACTCCCAAATCTTTTAAAGTTGATCTTTTTAAACAAACATAATCACCAAAGTTTTGAGAAAAAGGTGCATGATAATGTTGCCACGATTGTGCACTGGGTGGCGATGGAGCGGTACTACTATTAATTAAATGAAACTTACTTTCTGGTATAATTGGATTTTCTACAGAGGTACGTGCCATTGTCTTATTAGCGAGAGACTACATTTCCTAGACACTCTGTCGAGGTACTGATGATTTAGTTGCCATTCCTTTAGCTTTATCTAATAAAGAAGCAAACATACCACCTGCACCTCCACCTCCACCTCCACCTGAGCCCGATTTAGCAGATGTAAACTTTGGTATTTTAGGTTTAGCTTTTGATCTCGCGCCACCACGTTGAGTTCGTTGATGAGTTCGTCGATGACAGGGATCATAACCAAACTACTTAATAAGTTTACGATGTGTCGGCCCACCAATCTTAATCTTTCTGTTTGTTAGTGGATTTATACAATACATATAGTCTTGCATAGAAAAACTACAATTATTTATCGTGTTAACCAAAAAGTACGGAAAAAATCAATTATCTTCCAAAACCTTATGTGTTTAAATGGATCAAACTCATTTCGTGCTTTACGTCTACGATTGCGTCTATTTCTTCTGCGACTTCTACGTCGTTTACGTCGATCTTTTCGTCTTTTCCTCCTTCTGCGTCTACGTCCACGTCTACCACCAATTTGTGATACAAGTTTACGTTTTGATTTGAGTATCCAGGCAACCACTAAGATTAATAAAAGCATAAATAGAAATGCAATTGCCATCTACTATAATGTTAACATACAAGTTTTTTCATATAGGTTAACCTTATAGATGTCATAGAATCGTGTTATTGGTGGTAGTATCGTTGCCAGTCGAGAAAAATATCCATGGTTTTGCAATATACTTAACACACAAACAAACTTTCATGCAGGTGGTGCTGTTTATCTAGGTGATAAATATGTATTAACCGCAGCCAACCGCCTCCTGATTTCATCAGATACAAGAGGTTCAACCGCAGCAGATGGTTCATTATATGCACTGGATACTCTTAATCCAAGTGAAATTACTATTAGAATGGGTCATTTAAGTCAAAGTGATACTTCCTTATTTCCAAGAGAATACAGTGTTGATTCAATCATAATCCATCCTGATTTTAGATATGATATCGTAGAACAACGCAGTGCAAGTGATACATTTATATCATTATATACTTTGTTTAGCAATGATTTAGCAATGATTAAACTAAATGAAATACCCTTTGCTGACAACTTTAAACCTATCGAATTGTTACCAAGTGATTTAATAAGTGATGCATATGAAACAGGTGCAACATTAACAGCACTGGGTATAGGTAATCGCAATATTACCTACACTGATCCAGATTTAGCTGCAATTGAAGCCCAAATACCTGATGTTCCTGTGATTTTAAATTAGAGTGATATAGTTTATGTTACCGCCAATAATTTTATCAGAGAGGTTGATTTACAAATCAAGGAAACTAGTGATAGTTTATGGGATAACCGTCTTAAAACACACGCTATTGTTTATCGTTAGTTTAATATCACTGGAAGTTTAATCACACCATCATACTTTCTAGATAAAACAAAAAATACTAATCTTGATTCATCTGATGGTGTAAAATCAACCATTCATGATTTATTAGATATTGGCTGGGTTAATTACTGGTTTGCCCGTTTACAAAGTGATGTTAATTACTAGTATTCTTCAGGCTTTGCCGCCTCAATTGTAATCTTTGTAAGAGATTCCCTTGCTCCTGCATTAAACCCATTACCTAGTGATATATTTTTAACTGGTAAGGTATTAGCCGCTGATTATGGCAATGACTTAGCCTCATCATTAGATAATAAAGGTCTACATTAGCTTGATCAAGGTGGACCATTAGTTTACAATCTCGATGGACGTGATTATTTAGCAGGTATTTATAACTTTGGTCCTAATCCAAATTTGGCTGATGTTCAATGGGTACAAGACTTTTTTCCTGAAATGATTACCAATGTTGGAGGTATTAGCTCTTATCGATCATGGATTGAAAGCACCATTGCTCCAACAACACTTATTAATAAAGATATCAACATCGCAAATAATATTATTCAATCTGCATTAGATTAGTATACAAGTGATATTGATGGGTGGCAAAATAGCATTAATACTTCTGATTTTGGTGGATTAAATAGTGATAATATAGATTTATGGCAATCAACTATCAATACTGCGACTACTGATCTAGCAGGATATTAGAACACCTTAGTTCTATGGAGCACTGATTTACAACTATTGCAAGATGCATTAGAATTATGTTCAAGTGATGGATCTGTTGAATATGCACTAACTTCTGATTTTTTAAATAATCAAGAACAATACAGTACCAATGCAGGTATTGTTTAGAGTGATTTGGTTATTATAACGAACAATTTTAGTTCGAGTGATATTAATTAGAGTGATGTATCAAGATTTACAAGCGATGTATAGGTATTTGATGGTTTAGTAGTTAGTTTATAGAGTGATATTGATTCATTGCATGGTCAACTTGGTGCATTTAACAACACAATTGTAACCAAAGCAAATACAGGGTAGCCAAGTGTTTATCGTGATGCTTTTTATCGATTAAGAGTTAGTAATCCTCAAACATTATTTGATACTACATCACACTATAATCCTTATAAGGATGAGGGCACGGATTTCTATTTTCAAAGCAAACTTGAAGGAGATGCTGAAATAATTCACTCCACAGATGGATATTACTCACTAGTTGTTACTAATAACAATGATAATGCTATCAGACAATCAAAAACATATATTCCTGATTAGTTAGGGAAATCTAAAATGGTTTTAATTGCAGGTACATTATCCCCTAATAATTAGGGAGTTTCATCAATTATTTCCAGAATTGGAATGTTTGATGAACTTTATGGATATTACTTTAGACTTGATAAAGATGGTATTAGTGTATGTGAAAGATCAGGTGGATCGGAACTTAAAGTTGCACAAGGTAGTTGGAACTTGGATGTAATGGATGGTTCAGGTAATTCAACAATTAACTTTTCTCAATATGTTGTTAGCAATGGTGGCATTCCGCACATTGTTGATTTAAAATACAGTCACTTAATACTTGTTATTGATACATAGTGGACAGGATTAGTTAGAATGGGATTTTTCATAAATGG
>Ga0222670_1000940_pt1 | contig 10941 bp, 13 predicted proteins | sample AntAcemetagen732_FD_181148 | JGI IMG/M metagenome (GOLD analysis project Ga0222670, IMG submission 181148) | Saline water microbial communities from Ace Lake, Antarctica - #732 | ecosystem: Environmental > Aquatic > Non-marine Saline and Alkaline > Saline | place: Antarctica: Ace Lake... | reverse complement strand
ACCCTCTGGTCCCAAACCAGATGCGCTACCAGGCTGCGCTACGCCCCGATTGAGGTACTAATACATTAGATATTGATAATTTCAAAGAATAAAGAACATCAAAAATAAAGCTTTTTTATAAGAATCGGATATACATCAATAATGATCATTACTTGTATTAATTGTAATAAAAAATTTGATATAGACTCAAATTTAATTCCAGACATGGGTCGATTGTTGCAGTGTGCTAACTGTGAGCATAAATGGTTTTTTAAAAATGAAGTTCTTAAAAATACTTTGAACCCAATTGTTAATGATATTAACAATGTTAGTGTTGATATTTTTGATCAAAATACCCCCTCAAATAATGATGAGATCAACCCATCAAATATACTGAAGGATGTAGTTGAAGTAGACACAGAAGAAAAAATTATCAAAGAAATCGAGATTAATACTGAAGAAGAACCAGAAAAAATTACTGAGGTTAATAAAGATGAAAACACAACAGTAAATGCTAAACCAAAAAAACAAAAAAAATTTAAAATATTAAATGTTATTATAGTAGCAATTATTTCATTCGTAACTTTAATAATTATTGTAGATACATTTAAGCATCCTATTGGACAAGTTGTCCCAAATATTGAAATTATACTTTATAATCTTTATGAAAGTATTAAAGATATCTCATTATTTATTAGAGATTTAACATAAAATTATGATCAAAAATCTTTCAAAACCTTTTAAATGGTTTTTTCAGTTAGAAGCAGCAAGTGGTCTTGTTTTGTTAATTGCTGCGATTATTGCACTTGTAATAAGTAATTCTAGTTTTAGTAATTTATATTTTGGTACTTTAAACCAGTACTTATTTGTTGGTATTAACGATTTTGGTTTAAAACTTTCCGTACATCACTGGATTAACGATTTATTGATGGCAATTTTCTTTTTTTTTGTAACATTAGAAATTAAACGAGAATTTATTCAAGGTGAGCTTTCTAATTTAAAAAAAGCGTTACTTCCAATCATTGGAGCTGTTGGAGGAATGGTTGTCCCTGCTCTAGTCTATGTTTTTATAAACTTTGGTAATACTGAAACATTGAATGGTTGGGCAATTCCCTCTGCTACTGACATAGCATTTTCACTGGGAATTTTATCTTTGCTTGGTTCAAGAGTTCCAATTTCTTTAAAAATTTTTTTAACGGCTCTTGCTATTATTGATGACCTTGGTGCGATATTGATTATCGCTTTTTTCTATTCTGGTGACTTAAGCATAAGTTATTTAAGTTTAATCTTGATCTCATATATTTTATTACTTACTTTAAATAAATTTGGAGTTAAAAAGTTTATTCCCTATTTAATAATTGGTGCCTTCATGTGGTTCTTCACATATAAGTCTGGAATTCATGCAACAATAGCTGGTGTTCTTTTAGCTTCGACGATACCTCATAGAATTAAAGACAAAGATTTCTCTTTATTAATTAAACTTGAGCATGCAATCAGTCCTTATGTTGCTTTTATGATAATGCCTATATTTGCATTCGCTAATGCAGGTGTGTCTTTAGAGGGGTTATCATTAACTTCATTATTAGAACCAGTTCCATTAGGTATTCTTTTAGGGTTGTTTGTGGGTAAACAAGTTGGAGTAATGTTGATTTCTTTCTTTGCAGTTAAATTTGGTGTGGCTCAAATGCCAGACAAGTCTAGCTGGTTAAGCTTATATGGAGTTTCAATATTAACAGGTGTTGGTTTTACAATGAGCTTATTTGTTGGAAACTTGGCCTTTGCTGATAATATTCAGTATATAGATGGTGTAAAAATTGGTGTTCTTGCAGGATCTTTATTGTCTACAGTATTTGGATATTTTATATTATTGTATGCATATAAAAAGTAAATCATGTTTTATAAAAGAAATTTATTAATACTACTAATTATATCTATGTTCACATTTTTTGAAAAAGTTGATGCTAAATATGAAAAGCTATTTTTTGATCACTCAATAAAAAATATTGATAATGAAACTATTGATTTAAATCAATACAATGGAAAAACTATACTTTTAGTAAATGTTGCTAGTAAATGTGGCTTTACTAAACAATATACAGGCCTTCAAGACCTTTATGAGAAGTATAAAGACAGAGGTTTCTATGTAATTGGTGTTCCATCAAATCAGTTTGGTGGACAAGAACCAGGGTCTAATTCTGAAATTAAAGATTTTTGTGAAACTAATTTTAATATTACATTCCCAATAACTGACAAAACTGACGTTAAAGGTGATGATGCTCATGACTTATATAAATGGGCAAAAAAAAATTATGGTAACTCGACCGTTCCTAAGTGGAATTTTCACAAAATTTTAATTAATAAAGAGGGAAAAATACAGGATACGTTTAATTCTTTTATTACACCATTGTCAGATAAAATAACAAAACAAATAGATTTAATTCTATAACCTAACAGTCAAACCATCAAAACCAGGAATAATATTTTTAGGTAATCTTTTCTTAATTTTTGCATAATCTAAATCGGTATGCATATTTGTTAATATAGTTTTTCTAGGAGTAAGGGTTTTAACTATTTTCAAAACTTGATCTAAATTGAAATGTGCTGAATGATTACGGTACCATAGACAGTCAATAATCAAGTATTCTAAATTTTTTAATTTTTTGTAATCTTTCTTAAAAAATAAACTAATATCACTTGCATAGGCTAATTTATTATTAATTAAATAGCATATACTTTTAATCTTACCATGCTGAACTGGTATTGATTCAATTTTAATTTTTTTGTTTTTATTTGTAAATCGATATTCTTTTTTAAGACTGTTAATATTTAAGGTAGATGGATAACCATAAGATGATTTAAAACAATATTTAAAAGTTGAAAGTAAATATTTCTTAGTATTAGTGTCTGCATAAACTGGAATTTGTTTCTTGTTTATTAAAAAAAATGGACGAAGATCATTAATACCATGAGTTTGATCAGCGTGTAGATGTGTATAAAAAACTTTGCTAATAGATTTAATTTTATTTTTTAGAAGTTGAGACCTCAAGTCTGGAGATGTATCTATTAAGATATTTTGATCGTTAAATTTAATTAAAGCAGAACATCTTGTTCTAAAATTTTTTTTATTTTTTAAATCACAATTGCCAGAATATCCATCCGCTCTAGGCACACCCATTGAGCTACCACTACCCAAAATGATAAATTTAAGAGACATTATAGGTTGAAAAGTTTATTAAAATTTTTAGTAGTTAAATCAGACATTTCCTGATTAGTCTTTCCTTTTAACATAGATAATTTTTCTAGAGTATACTTGATAAAGCTTGGTTCATTTTTTTTTCCTCTCATCGGTATAGGGGCTAAAAATGGGCTATCTGTTTCAACAAGCAGTTTATCTAAGGGAATATTTTTAAAAGTTTCCTGAACGTCTAAACTATTTTTAAATGTAATTATTCCACTTGCAGAAAAAAATGCATCTAATTCAAGTAATTGATTTACAAAATTTAATGAACCGGTAAAGCAATGCATTAAAATTTTTAATTTTTCTGATTTATATGATTTTAGGATTTCATATGTCTCATTCTCAGCATTTCTAGAATGTATGATAATAGGTATATTAAGCTCTATAGAAGCCTCTATATGGGCCTTAAAACTATCAATTTGCCTTTCTTTGTTGCTATGATTATAAAAAAAATCTAAGCCAGTTTCACCTATACCAATAATTCTTTCATTTTGATTTATTTGATTAATTATATAATTTTTATCAATTAAAAGACTTTCCTCAGTTTCATGAGGGTGAATACCAAACGTACCATAAATCATTGGATCTAATTTAATAATATTCTTTATTCTATCAAAACTTTCTACCGTAGTGCATATCGTTAATAGTTTTGAGATACCAACTTCTTTAGATCTTTTTATAACATCACTTAAATTCTCAAGTAAAGGTTCATGATCTAAATGACAATGAGAATCAATCATCTTTTTTTTCAATTTTTTTAAATAAAATATCTATTTTGTTAATAGGTTTTCCAGATACAAGATAGTCATGTTTGGCAATAGATTCAAAATTAATTGCATCTATATTTAAGTTAAAAATCTTTAAGGCTTTTTCTATTGAACTTGGGATTATTGGATAAAGCATGAATGATATTTTTCTGATCATTTCTAATGATGTGTAGACAATTGTATTTAATCTATCTTTATCATCTTTTTTTTTCCAAGGTTCTTGATCATTAAAATACTTATTTGCTTCAAATAAAGCACTAACAATGAAATTAATATAATAATTAATATTTTGATTATCAATTTCAGTACGTATTGCCGTTAAATTATCAGTAAATTTATTTAGCATCACTAAATCTTCATCATTAAATTTTTTATTGCCTGGTACTGATGAGGAGCAATTTTTCTCAGCAAATGCAGTAACTCTTTGACATAAATTTCCATAATTATTGGCCAAATCACTATTGATACAATCCTCTAACCTATCTTGTGAAATGTTACCATCATTACCAAATGAAACTTCTTTAATTAAATAATATCTTAAAGGATCAAGACCATAAATTTCAATAATATCTAAAGGATCAAGGATATTTCCTTTTGATTTGGACATCTTTTCATCACCAGATAAAATCCAGCCATGACCATAAACTTTCTTAGGTAAAGGTATTTTTGCAGCCATTAAAAATGCAGGCCAATATACAGAGTGAAATCTTAATATATCCTTACCTATTAAATGAACAGATGCAGGCCAAAATTTTTTAAACAGTGCATCATTTGTATCTGGATAGTTTAAAGCGCTTATATAATTAGTTAGAGCATCGAGCCAAACATAAATTACATGATCTGGACTGTTGGGTACCTTGATTCCCCAGGAGAATGCGTTACGACTTATAGATAGGTCTTTTAACCCACCTTTTACAAAGCTAATTACTTCATTTTTTCTAGATTTTGGTGAAATAAAGTCAGGATTTTTTTCATAATAATTTAGTAATTCATCTTGCCATTTAGACAGCCTAAAAAAATAAGACTCTTCCTCTATCCATTCAACTGGTGAACCAGATTCAGTTGCTATCTTAATGTTTTCTTTTTCAATAATTTCTTCATCACTGTAGAAAGCTTCGTCAGAAACAGAATACCAGCCTGAATATTTCGATAAATAGATATCATCATTTTTTTCAAGCTCGCTCCATAAATGTTGAACTGTTTTTTTGTGTCTCTCTTCAGTAGTTCTAATGAAATCGGTATTAGATAAATTTAATGTTTTTGAAAGATCTCTAAATGTTTGACTAATTTCATCACAAAAAGCCTGAGGATCAACATTTCTTTTCTCTGCTGCTCTTTGTATTTTTAAACCATGTTCATCAGTGCCTGTTAAAAAATGAACATCGAAACCATCTATACGTTTAAATCTAGCAAAAAAATCAGCAACAATGCTTGAGTATGCATGACCCATATGAGGTTTTGCAGATGGGTAGTAAATTGGAGTTGTAATATAATAATTTTTATCCATTTATAATAATTTTGTTTTAAATTCGAAAAATAAACTTTCCTCGTCCAGGTTAAATTTTTCTGTATTATAAATTTTTTTTATAAATTTATAATAAAAATTAATTAATGAACTCTTTGTATTTGTTATCATGAATTTTTTTAAAAGGAATAACTCAATTAAGTTTATTAATAAAACTTTAATAGGTTTATTTTTCTTGTAATAATTATTTTCTATTATTAAGTTTATAAAACTTGAAATAGTATGATCTTTTAAATTAATTGATTTTTCTTCAGCAAAATTAAATAAACTAATGATTTCACCAGGAGAATTATAATAACTTAGTAAGTCATAATTAACAAATTCAAGTACATTTTTTTTAAGTATTAAGTTTGAGATATTTATAGAATCATTAAATGTTAAGCTAATCTTAAATGTTAAACATCGTGATTTAAGAGTTGGTAGTATATTTTTTTCATTATTGCTTATTAAAATAAAAAAAACATTTTCATTTGGCTCTTCAATAATTTTAAGTAGTGCGTTAACAGAATTCTTATTTAGATTTTCAACGTTATCTATTAAAATAAATTTTGCCATATTATTAAATGTTGATTTATTTGTGTAATTAATCATTTCACGTATTTGACCTACATCAATGCTTTTTTTTTCAGTTAATAGATCTATTAAATAGAAATTAGGATGTGAGTTATTTTGTAAAAGTTTATAAGATTTATTATCCTTATTGATGCTAAAATTTTCTAAATTATATTTGCGCTCTTCATTCTCAGATAAAATATAATTGATTAAATGATAGGCCAATGTTGATTTTCCTGATCCTTTTTTTCCAGATAGTAAAATTTTATTAGGCATTTTTTTTTGTTTATATAGTCCAACTAACTCGTTAAGGATATCTTCCATACCATAAATCTTAGTATTTTTTGATGGCTTTAAATTCATAAATCTAAATTAAGTCGTTAATTTTATTTAATATTATATTTTCATTTAGATCTATATCTAGATTTGAATTTATTTTAATATATTTTTTTGGATTTTTTTTTAATATTTTTATAAAACCATTTTGTACCTTTTCATAAAACTTACTGTTAAATTTATCATATCTGTTAAGCTTTTTTCTTAGTCTAAGTCTTTTTTTCATATTTGATAAACTAACAGTATTCAAAAATGTAAAATCAACTTTAATATTTCTTAAAAGATGATTGTTGATATTTTTTATAAATTTTAGGTTTACACCCATTCCATAATGTTGGTAAGCTATTGTTGAGTCTGAAAATCTATCTATTAGTATGATTTTTTTACCATCATTTTGTTTTATAATTTCTATATTCTCACTTCTTGCAGAAAGATAAAGTAGTAAATCAGTTTCTTTATTAAATGTAGACTTGTTATCTAGAATAAGATTTCTTATTTTTTCTGAATTTGTACTACCACCAGGTTCTCTAATTTTAATAAATTTAATTTTTTTACGTGTTAAGTAATTTGCAATTTTTTTTATGTGATAAGATTTACCAGTACCCTCTATACCTTCAAATACTATTATTGGTTTTTTAGACATCGCCCCAAATTAAAAAATTAATTGATTTTATTAACCTTGAAAAAACATTTAATTTTTTAACATCTTCATAGGCAAGTAAATCATATTCTTCAATAAGTTCACCATCAAAGGTTAACTTTAATTTTCCCAAGATATCATCTTTTTTAATAGGAGCTTGAATTGGACCATTATAATTCAATGATACTTTCAATAGCCTTTTTTTTGCTTTTGGAATAGTTTTATAGATATCATTTTTTATATAAGTTTTAACAGTATCTTTTTTACCTAACCAAACATCTATGTCTTCTATTGGTGTGTTTGCTTTTGTGATTTCAACTAAGTCAAAATTAGTTAAGCCCCAGGTTAAAAGTTTAGCACTTTCGCGAGATCTATCATTTTTAGTATTGAAGCCACTGCCTACTGCTATTAATCGTCTTCCATTTCTTTCTACAGATGACGCTAGTGAATATTTTTCAACAGCTAAATAACCGGTTTTGATTCCATCGGCTCCTAGGCTTTTATATAATAAGGGATTTCTATTACCTTGAGTAATGGGGTCACCCCCTGTTCTATCCCAAGTAAATTCTTTTTCTGCAAAATACTTATACTCTTCAGGAAATTCTTTAATAAGATATCTGGACATAAGCATAATATCTCACCGTTGATACGTTTTCGGTATTATTAATCCCTGATGAATTAGCAAAATTAGTATTATCCATTCCTAATTCTTTAGCTTTAGCCGTCATCATCACTGCAAATTCATCCTCTGTACCAGCTATACCTTCAGCTAACGCAACACATGCATCATTACCAGATGCAATAATTATTCCTTTAAGTAAATTTTCCACACTAACTTCATCACCAACCATTATGAACATTGAAGAATAGCCAGCTGACGAAAGTCTCCAAGCATTCTCGGATATTAAAAATTTTTCATCTAGATTTAAATCGCCACTTCTAATTAAATCAAACGCAATAATGGTAGTCATAATTTTTGTCATTGATGCTGGATAAATTGATTTATCAGCATCTTTTTCAAATAATATTTCACCTGAAAGATAGTCTTGTAATATTGCTGTTCTAGCCCTTATATCAAACGCAGCATTAGAATTAGTCGTTAGTAAGAGTGTCAACAAAATTATTATAAGTCTTAATTTAATCATTTTTTATAATTTCGATATTTTCAAATTCAAGTATGCTTATATCATTAAATGATTTTTGTAGAGAGTTAATGTTACTAAAAGGACCTGCATATACTCTATATTTTTTTTCATTAATTTTTTTGATTTTAGCATCCTTAATTTTTGTTTCTTTAATGATTCTATCAACTAGCAATGATGCAGTATCTTTAAAATAAAAATCAGCTATTTTTATTTTGTAAGAAAATTTTTTACTTAATTCATTTTTGGTATTTATTTCTTTAATGTTAAGATCGCTAATATTGATATCGTTAACTGGAGCCTTGTTGGCAACTTTTTTTTCTTCTTCAAATGTTTTTGCTCTTTTTGCTACAAATACTGAGTCTACTAGGACTTCTAAAATTTCTACATAAGGTTGGTTTTCATCCAAACCTATTTCATCTGCTATTCTCAATGATAATACTGCATTATTAAATAAGGGATAATCAGCATTATTACCTACAGTGCCTATAATAGATTTATTATCTAAAATATTGGTAATTTTAACAATTGTATTTTTTTTTAAATTTTTTTGAAAAATAACCAGGCTCCGTTCGTCGATCCTTTTTGAAATAATCTTATTATCATAAAACTTATCACTATAAATAAGGCTAAATCCTTTATTTATAAATGGGTTATCCAATGAATTGGAAATTTTATTTTTTGTTAAGGTGGTTGCTGTACAGTTATTTAACAAAATGAAGCAGCATAAGATTAATAGTTTCTTATAAAGCATTTTCAAATTTTTCCTTTAAAGTACATACTGCTAAACCAAATCTTAAGGATCTATTCCATTGTAGAATTTTTTCATAATTTTCAAAAACTATGTAGGCTGGATCTAAATTTTGAGCATCAGGTATAATATCTTTATCTGGTGTTATTATTGATGCAATCAAATTTTCGTCAAGAATATTAAAACTATCCTCATTAATTAAATATTTTTTTAATAGTTTAAATTTATTTTTATCGTGAAGCTTTTTTGCAGAAGTGTTTAATATATTGTTAGGTATATTTTTTTTTAATTTGACTTTTATGAAGCAAGGTTGGTTTTTCTTCCATCCTATTTTATTTATATAATTAGCTGCAGAAGCAAATGAATCTATAGTTGATTTAAGCTCAATAATGTTGTTTTTATCATAGTCTATCGCATAGTTGTCTATAGTAGAGGGCATAAATTGAAAAAAACCGAAAGCTCCTGCCCACGAACCATATAAAATATCATGGTCTATTTTTCCTGCATCTATTAATTGAAGAATTGTAATTAACTCATTAGTAAAAAAATCAGATCTTCGTTGATCATAACTTAAAGTTGCAAGTGATGACAATATATCCATTTTTCCTACATAAGTTCCAAAATTAGTCTCTATCCCCATCAATGCTAAAAGTAACTCTTTCTCAACTGAAAATTTATTATCTATCATATTTATGAAATCTTTATTCAATCCATAAAGTTGAGCACCCATATTTACTTTTTGTTCAGAAGTTCTCTTGGATATGTAAGTTTTTGTATCCTCATAGAACTCAGGTTGAAAACGGTCATATTTTATTACCTTAGGTAAAAACACAACATCAGACATTGCTAGATTGAATGTCTTTTCTGAAATTTTTTTTTCTAAAGCATAAACTTTAAATTTTACCAACCACTCATTAAATTCTTTTTCATTGGCATTTAATGTTCCATGGATAATTGTGAAAAATATAATTATAAAATATTTAATTATTTTCATATAAATCTTTTAAATAAATAATTACAGCAATCCATATTAAAATGAAACTTAATGATTTATCAAAGGAAAAAGCCTCGTCATAATAAAAAAAACCTAATAAAAACTGAAATGTTGGAGTTATATAAAAAATCATTCCAGTAGGCCCAAGACCACACAGCTCAACACCTCTTACGTATAGAAATAGAGGTATGACAGTCATTGGCCCAGCTAACATTAATATAAACATCAACGAAGGATCATTCAAACTAAAGATATTTAAGTTATTATTAAAAAGTAAAAAAAATGCAAATAAGGCAAACGGTAATATGAAAAGACTTTCTATTAAAAGGCCAACATCAGTATCAACATTTACTTTTTTTCTAAGAAGATTGTAAAAACCCCAACTTAGAGCAACGATTATTCCAACCCATGGGATTGAATGAAAACTTTTAAATAAAAGAAATAATATAGACAATAAAACAAGAAGTATTGAAAGACCACATCTTTTATTTATTTTTTCACCATAAAAGATATATCCTAGGAATACACTTAAGATTGGCATAATAAAATAACCAAAACTTGCATCAATAATTTTTTCTGTACCTACAGCATAAATCCAAGTTGCCCAATTTATAAAAATCAATAAACTTGAAAAAAATAAATAAATTATACTTCTTTTATTTTTTATAATTTCAAAAAAAACATCCCATTTAGAAAAATAAAAGGTAGTTATTATTAAAACTACAGATGTCCATACGCAACGATGAATCACCACCTCTAAAGAACCAGCAAATGAAATATATTTAAAGTAAATAACCCCAATAACACCCCACCAAAAAGATCCTAGTGCAGTTAATCTTATACCTTTATTGAATTTTTGCTTTTCCATGGTGGTAAAATGATACCTATTAAATGATTATCTGTTTAATTTATCAATTATATTGTTGAATTAAAAATTTATAATAATAAAACGTTGCTAACGGAGAGATGGCAGAGCGGTTGAATGCACCGGTCTTGAAAACCGGCAAAGGGGCAACT
>Ga0222670_1000938_pt1 | contig 10946 bp, 3 predicted proteins | sample AntAcemetagen732_FD_181148 | JGI IMG/M metagenome (GOLD analysis project Ga0222670, IMG submission 181148) | Saline water microbial communities from Ace Lake, Antarctica - #732 | ecosystem: Environmental > Aquatic > Non-marine Saline and Alkaline > Saline | place: Antarctica: Ace Lake | collected... | reverse complement strand
TGCACGGGACCTACGGGGTTCACCGGAGCTACTGGACGCACTGGAATCACTGGCACAACAGGCATTACAGGCATCACCGGCACTACTGGCACCACAGGCCCCACAGGCAATACTGGACATATAGGAACCACAGGCAATACTGGACATATAGGAACCACCGGACGCACGGGACCTACGGGGTTCACTGGCACAACAGGCATTACAGGCATCACCGGAAATACTGGGTTGACTGGTGTCAAGGGCATTACTGGTTGCACTGGCTCTACTGGTCCCACCGGATATACAGGAGATAGGGGAAATACTGGACCTACTGGCTTTACAGGCCCCGCCGGTATCACGGGGTTTACCGGACCAACCGGATGTACGGGGTTTTTTGGAAATACAGGCATCACCGGTCCAACTGGCATTGCTGGGTACGTTGGGCCCAGCAGCTTTGAAGGACCTAGTGGTCCTACTGGGTATATGGGCGACACAGGCGTTGCGGGAATCATCGGATTGACAGGGGGTGCAGGCAATACTGGATTTATCGGAATCACTGGACTTACTGGACCCACAGGCAATACTGGAGATACTGGAAATACCGGCCCAACAGGTTACATTGGACGTACCGGTCCAACTGGAGTAACCGGAGATACGGGAAATACCGGCCCAACGGGATACACTGGAGACACTGGATGTACGGGTATTGTTGGTCCCACAGGAATTACTGGTGTTACGGGAAGTATAGGATATACTGGCTCAACTGGACTACTGGGAAACACAGGTTGGACCGGCCCTACTGGAATTGTTGGAGGTAGCACTGGACCCACTGGTCCGACTGGTCGCATGGGAGATACAGGGTACAATAGCACTGGTTGCACTGGCCCCCCCAGCGGCTCAACTGGTAACACGGGAGTCACCGGAAGTATAAATTTAAATTTTATAGATGATTATAGCACACCGAACGTGGCCCAAAGCTATAACATTTATTTGGATACTAGCGACAACGTCGTTATTACAAATAATTATACTCAACCGGTGAATCCGGTCATCTATCCACATTGGACATTTATTACGCCAATGATAAGCATTTTTAGTAACGTTTATGTAAACAGACCGACAACATATACGTCTGTGTATCATTTGGACATCAATGGTAGCGCGAGAGCTGGCACATTTCAGCAGTCATCCGACCAACGTATCAAAGAGAATCTTCGTGAGATAGACGTTTCCATAGACAATCTGCGCCCAGTGACATACTTCAACAAAATTACTAAGAGGCAGGACATTGGGTTTTTGGCGCACGAAGTGCAAGAAGAAATCCCCTTTATTGTGAACGGGACTAAAGATGGCGATCAATATCAAGCTGTCAATTATAACGCAATTATTGCGCTTTTGGCAAAAGAAATCAAGTGGTTGGTTGCGGAAATAGAAAAACTTGAAAATAAATAACGCCAGAAACATAATAAAATAGTATCTTTCTTTTTTAGAAGGTCATTATATGAGCAATTATAAAAAATATGGTGGTAAAGACAGGTCTGCCCGTAGCAATATTGTCACTCATAATTATGTAAATAAATCAAATGTCATAACTACCGACACCTTGGGGATGAATAATTCAAAAATTGTGACGCAGAGTGATATTGATTTAAGCGGTAACTCCGTGTTACGTGTAAATACACTTTATTACATGGATGGAACACAACAAAATACTGCTCTTTTAGGAACAGGGTTTACAGGCCCTACTGGTCCTACTGGGGATGCAGAGACTATATTTGGTATGACTGGACCTACTGGACCAACTGGCTATACAGGCGACTCTATAGTGAATAAACAAGGTCCAACTGGACACTCCGGTGTAATGGGTCAAACTGGTCCTACTGGCCCTACTGGTCCAAACGGCCTCACCGGCGTCTTTACTGGTAACACTGGGACCATAGGTCCAACTGGTCTCACTGGGCATACAGGGCCAACTGGTCTCACTGGGGCTACTGGTCACACGGGAACCACCGGCATTACTGGACTAACCGGTCGCACGGGATGTACAGGACGCACCGGTCCAACGGGTATCACTGGTCCAACAGGACCCACTGGAACTACTGGCATCACCGGTAATACAGGACTCACTGGCCCAACAGCCAACACTGGACCTACTGGAAATACCGGACCCACTGGAACTACTGGTATCACCGGTCTAACGGGTATCACTGGTCCAACAGGACCCACTGGCGCTACTGGCATCACCGGTCGTACGGGAACTACTGGACGTACGGGTGCAACTGGGTGCACTGGACGTACTGGACTTACAGGAACCACTGGTCTCACCGGTCCAACGGGTATCACTGGTCCAACAGGACCCACTGGCGCTACTGGCATCACCGGTCGTACGGGAACTACTGGACGTACGGGTGCAACTGGGTGCACTGGACGTACTGGACTTACAGGAACCACTGGTCTCACCGGTCCAACGGGTATCACTGGTCCAACGGGTATCACTGGGTCCACTGGCAACACGGGTATCACCGGACTTACTGGACCAACAGGTAATACTGGACGTACTGGACATACCGGACGCACAGGAAATACTGGTCTCACCGGTCCAACGGGTATCACTGGCCCAACAGGACCCACCGGACCCACTGGCAACACGGGTATCACAGGACTCACTGGACCAACAGGTAATACTGGACGTACTGGACTTACTGGACTTACAGGAAATACTGGTCTCACCGGTCCAACGGGTATCACTGGTCCAACCGGTCCCACTGGTGCTACTGGCAACACGGGTATCACCGGACTTACTGGACCAACAGGTAATACTGGACGTACTGGACTTACTGGACTTACTGGAACCACTGGACACACCGGTCCAACGGGTATCACTGGTCCAACCGGCCCCACTGGAGCTACTGGTAACACCGGTAACACAGGCCCCACTGGACCAATAGCCAATATTGGAGATACTGGACCTACCGGCCCAACAGGTGTCACTGGTGGCGCCGGTCCAATGGGTATCACTGGTCCAACCGGTCCCACTGGAGCTACTGGTAACACCGGTAACACAGGACCCACTGGACCAATAGGCAATATTGGAGATACTGGACCTACCGGCCCAACAGGTGTCACTGGTGGCACCGGAGTGACTGGTGTCACTGGACCAACAGGGCTCACTGGCGCTACTGGCAACGCGGGTATCATCGGATTTACTGGACCATCAGGTAATACTGGACATACTGGACATACCGGACGTACAGGAACCAATGGCATCACCGGATTGACTGGTATCACTGGTCCGACCGGTCCCACCGGCGCTAGCGGCAACACAGGTATCACAGGACTCACTGGTCCAACAGGTAATACTGGACATACTGGACTTACTGGACGCACAGGTCCAACGGGTATCACCGGTCCAACGGGTATCACTGGTCCAACCGGTCCCACCGGCGCTAGCGGCAACACAGGTATCACAGGACTCACTGGTCCAACAGGTAATACTGGACATACTGGACATACCGGCCCAATAGGTGACACTGGACACACCGGTCCAGCGGGTATCACTGGTCCAACCGGTCCCACCGGCGCTAGCGGCAGCACAGGTGTCACAGGCACTACAGGCGCCACTGGAACTACTGGACCAATAGGCAATATTGGAGATAATGGACCTACCGGCCCAACAGGACCCACTGGTGAAATTGGTACTACCGGTACAACAGGAATCACTGGTATCACTGGTATTACTGGGACCATTGGGACCACTGGAACCACAGGGGTCATTGGTCCTGATGGTACTAGAGGCACTACGGGAGTCACTGGGAACACTGGAGATACTGGGGTCAGTGGTATACGTGGGAGTACTGGTGTGACTGGAGAAACTGGCGCAACCGGAATGAGTGGACCTACCGGTGATATAGGTCCAAAAGGATTTACCGGAATGACAGGTAGAACTGGGCGTGTTGGTCCCATCGGTGTCACAGGACCTACTGGAAATTTCGGGGATGAAGGGTCGGTGGGAAACACCGGTTGTCGGTCTGATGGAAATATGGGAAACACCGGAGGTACAGGCAACACGGGTATTATTGGTATAACTGGAAACACAGGAGTAACTGGGATAATTGGCGCAACCGGAAGGCAAGGACCTACCGGTGATACAGGTCCAAAAGGAATTACAGGTCCTCAGGGCCCAACGGGAATAGCGCCGCGAGGTATTACTGGTAGTGTTGGTTTCAGTGGTTTCATTGGTAATACGGGTCTAACGGGAAATGATGGTTTTGTTGGAGACACAAACACGTATAGCAATCCTATTTTGCTTAGTAGATCTCCTCAAGTATTTGATCCAATAAGCGACAGATCCTTTTATTTAGATACATCTACAGCAACTCCTAGCGGTGCATTAACTATACACTCCACCAACAACATACATGTAGTAGATTTCAGTTCAGTGTGGATACAAAATAACATTGCTATTAATAAAGAAAATGTCCACCCAACCTACAACTCGCTAATTTCCACGGATGTGAATGGCAACGTTCTAGCAGCGTCATACCACGTTGTTTCCGACCATAGAATAAAGAAACAAATACAAGACATAGAAAAGGGGATTGACGATTTAAACCCAATTAGGTACTTCAACAAACGGCTTCAGAAAGACGAGCTTGGCTTTATTGCCCAAGAGGTGCAGGAAATATTTCCAGACCTAGTCATAGAAGAAAACACGGACGAAAAGATAAAATATCTGGATTACAATAGTTTGATTGCATTGCTTACCAAAGAAGTCCAGAAATTGAAGAACAGGCTGAAAGCTTTGCGTAATACTGCCAAGTGACGTAAAATCAAATGATAATAACGTGTGGGTATTATCATTTTTTAGCTAGTGATTATATGAGAAAAAGTTTTAGAATATATGGAGGTAGAACAAGATCTACCACTGGTAATAGTATTCAAAATCAATATGCAAATGAAAGAAATACTATCATCACAAACACACGTACTAGTTCTGGTCTGGAGACGTCTATTATGGAAAGCCATTTGGATATAAGTAATAATTACTTGTTGAACGTGCAATGTGTCTACTTCATGGATGGAACGCAAATGTGCGACTATGTAGCGCCCTTTAAAGGACCGCGAGGTCCGACCGGACCTACTGGTGTTTATCTGTCTTTTCCAGGATTTACTGGCTCAGCTGGACCGACAGGTCATACTGGTACCATTGGACCGACTGGACATACTGGCATTATTGGAGTAACTGGTATCACTGGGTGTACATCGGCAACAGGCATAACTGGTTTCACTGGACTTACCGGTAATACTGGACCCACCGGATTTCGTGGTACATCTGGACCCAGTGGATACACAGGGTACACCGGCAGTACAGGGATAACCGGATTAACCGGTTGCACTGGTTATACCGGTCGTACCGGTCCTACTGGCATCACCGGTCCGACTGGCATCACTGGTCCTACTGGTATTACCGGCATTACCGGACCGACAGGACGTACAGGACACACCGGTCCAACTGGTATCACTGGTCTAACTGGTCTAACTGGTCCAACTGGTCCAACTGGTCCAACTGGACCAACTGGTATCACTGGGGCTACCGGACCCACTGGACCCACTGGCATTACCGGACCCACCGGTCGTACAGGATGCACTGGTCGTACGGGAACAACCGGTCCCACAGGCCCAACTGGTCCAACGGGGACCACTGGGGCTACTGGGTCCACTGGGACCACCGGCATTACTGGACCGACAGGTCGTACAGGACATACTGGAACTACCGGTCCAACAGGATACACTGGACGCACTGGAACTACCGGTCCAACAGGATACACTGGACACACTGGTCCAACTGGTATCACTGGACATACTGGAACTACCGGTCCAACTGGTATCACTGGACACACCGGACCAACTGGTATAACTGGTCCGACGGGACTCACTGGATCCACCGGACTCACTGGAGCCACCGGACTCACTGGAGCCACCGGACTCACTGGAGCCACCGGACCCACTGGACCCACTGGCATTACCGGACCCACAGGTCGTACAGGATGCACTGGTCGTACGGGAACAACCGGACCCACTGGCCCAACTGGTCCAACGGGGGTCACTGGGGCTACTGGGTCCACTGGGACCACCGGCATTACTGGACCAACAGGTAATACTGGACATACTGGAACTACCGCTCCAACAGGATACACTGGACATACTGGAACTACCGGTCCAACAGGATACACTGGACGCACTGGTCCAACTGGTATCACTGGGGTTACTGGACCCACTGGACCCACTGGCATTACTGGACCCACAGGTCGTACAGGATGCACTGGTCGTACGGGAACAACCGGTCCCACTGGGTCAACTGGCTCAACAGGGGCCACTGGGGCTACTGGGTCCACTGGGACCAATGTCATTACTGGACTAACCGGTCATACGGGATGTACAGGACGCGTCGGTCCAACTGGTAACACTGGTCCATTCGGCCCACCTGGTCCAACTGGTTCACCTGGGGAGGATGGATACACCGGACTCACTGGGCCTACCGGACCCACTGGACCCACTGGACCCACTGGAACCACAGGTCGTATAGGATGCAGTGGTCGTACGGGAACAACCGGTCCCACTGGTCCAACTGGTCCAACGGGACCCATTGGGGCTACTGGGTCCACTGGGACCACTGGCGTTACTGGACCAACAGGTAATACTGGACATACTGGAAATACCGGTCCAACAGGATACACTGGACGCACTGGAACTACCGGCCCAACAGGATACACTGGACGCACTGGAACCACCGGACTCACTGGAGCCACCGGACCCACTGGACCCACTGGCATTACTGGACCCACAGGTCGTACAGGATGCACTGGTCGTACGGGAACAACCGGTCCCACCGGTCCCACTGGTCCAACGGGGGCCACTGGGGCTACCGGGTCCACTGGGACCACCGGCATTACTGGACCAACAGGTAATACTGGACATACTGGAACTACCGGTCCAACAGGATACACTGGACGCACTGGAACTACCGGCCCAACAGGATACACTGGACACACTGGTCCAACTGGTATCACTGGGGTTACTGGTCTCACTGGACCCACTGGCATTACTGGACCCACAGGTCGTACAGGATGCACTGGTCGTACGGGAACAACCGGTCCCACTGGTCCAACTGGCCCAACGGGGCCCACTGGGGCTACTGGGACCACTGGGACCACTGGCATTACTGGACCAACAGGTAATACTGGACATACTGGAAATACCGGTCCAACAGGATACACTGGAGATACTGGAACTACCGGTCCAACAGGATACACTGGACGCACTGGTCCAACTGGTATCACTGGAGATACTGGAACTACCGGTCCAACAGGATACACTGGACGCACTGGTCCAACTGGTATAACTGGATATACTGGACATACCGGCCCTACCGGCTACACAGGCACAGAGGGAATTGTTGGACCAGCATTAATAGGCGCCATAGGTGAGACTGGCTCCACGGGACCTAGAGGACCTACAGGATACACTGGACTCACTGGCGTTACCGGCGACACTGGCAATACTGGTTTGGTCGGAGTTGCTGGACCTACCGGACATAGGGGTGACACAGGAACAACTGGTCCAACAGGTAATACTGGTGACACTGGTACAACCGGTGTCACAGGTCCAACTGGCGCCATCGGTGATACAGGTTCCACGGGTTCCACTGGAGATACAGGTATCACCGGACCCACTGGGTATACCGGATTCATTGGGATGACTGGAGATACAGGTATCACCGGATCTAGCGGACCTTCCGGATCAACGGGTAATACCGGTCCGACTGGATATACAGGAACAAAAGGCATAACTGGGCGTACGGGTGTAATCGGCGATGCTGGAGCTACCGGTCTTACTGGCATCACGGGTCCAACTGGTATAACTGGAGATACTGGAGCTACCGGTCTTACTGGTCGCGATGGGTGGTATGGAAATAGTACGGGGCCTACGGGTTACATCGGAATTGTCGGATATACCGGACCTACCGGTCCTACTGGGCCGACCGGCGCTACGGGTATCGGTGGTGAGATGATAGGGTTGACAGGTGGGTCGCTGTTTATTTACGAACCTTCTCAACAAACCTCCGTGGATTTTGTTATGGGAACATACGATAAACTAAGCGGTAATGCTAGTATTGTGTATTCGTCAAATGGTACTACATGGACGAGTGTCTCTGGCGCGGCTTCTAAACTGGCCGATGTTTACATGAATAATATTGCATACTCGGCAAATCAAAATATGTGGTTTGCATCGCTATATCCCAAAAATCCAACTATTACGCTTTACGGAGCAGTCATTTACGCAACCAATCCTACACTAGATAGCACTTCTTCGCCAAGTGGATGGTCCTTTCCTGCATCGGACCCGTTAACCACAAGTAGTATGTACAACAATGTGCGTTATATGGACGAGGTACAGCTATGGGTTGTATGTGGGTTTACATACAACGCTCAGGTTACATTGGCGTTTTCTAGAAATGGTGTAAATTGGTCATCGCCTACAAATCATCCGTTCAGTGGAGCATCCACTGCAAGCACATATCAGTTTGGCTTGGGGGTAAATGATATCATATATTATAGCGAAATAACCACATACGTTGCGGTGGGCACGTCGCCTCCGCTCGTGAACAATAAGTCCAGCAACGGGTCAGTATGGTGCAGTGTTGGATACGAGCCAACCAACTGGAGCCAAGTAGCGGGAACCCAAGGGGTTGTGGGCATGCCTGTCTGTATAAAAATGTCCAAAGAAACCAAGGTGATCGTTGCAGGAGGTTACCATAGTGGCGTAACCGGCGAAGACAATTGTCTCATGTGGTGTTTGAACCCGTTGGTGCTGGGCAACCAAGGAGGATACAATCAAGGGTGGCAGGGAATCGGGTCTTCTCTCTTGAACTATTGTTTGGGCGTTGACTACAATCCGGAGCAAGACGTCTGGGTCGCTGTCGGGGAAACTGGAACGGGCAGCATCCCGCTTATTTATGCAAGCGACCCGACCTCCGTTGGGGGTGCAAGTGGTTGGAGCGCGGTGTCTGGATTTTCCGCATTGAACGCCACCAAATGTACACAGGTAACCTATTCTTCGCGCACAAAACTATGGATGGTCACGTGCGAATTATCAACGTCTCCGTCTGTGTTATCTTACCTTACCGCCACAAATCCCCGCGTTGTAGACAACGGCTCCAATGGGGGTTGGCGAATTGTTACGGACTCGTCTATATCCATTCCCGTGGGCGCGAGCGTTCAGGCGACGCTTGACTACAAGGCAACCGCTTCAATTGGCGCATACCCATATAATGGCATATCTTCCAATAGCGATCTAGTTATGCGGGCAGACGGCGGAGGTACTTATTTTGCAGAACAACTATACGTGATGTCTTCCACGGATGATGAAGACATTTACACGTTTGATACGTATGGGAACATTGTTCTTGCAACCAGTTATGTTACTTCCTCTGATTACAGACTCAAAGAGGACGTTCAGCCGGTGTACCAATCCGTGGACCAATTGAGACCGGTACAATATTTAAATACTATTACAAACAGGCAAAATATGGGGTTTATCGCACACGAGGTGCAGGAAATATATCCATATTTGGTGAACCACGAAAAGGACGGAGCTGAGCTGCAGAGCATCAACTACAATGCCATTATATCTATTCTGGTAAAGGAAGTACAAGACATGAAGAGAGAAGTCGCGGAGCTATCCCTCTCCAAAAAAAATGATTAGAATTTAGTTTTTGTGTTCCAGACAACAACACAACAACCGCATACAATTATGTCAAATCCAGTACTACAAGTTAACAACGCGCATCCTCGCGATGAGTTCATCGTCTTTCAGGAGGAGGGACACAAGTATACCATTACAAACGATATGGAAAGCAAGTACACCTCCGTCACTACATGGAATCATACACACTTTCCAAAATTTGATGCAGATGCCATCATTGATAAGATGATGAAAGGCAAAAATTGGAAGATTGGCCACAAATATTGGGGAATGACCAAGGAGGAAATAAAGACTCAGTGGAGCGATAACGGGAAGAATGCGAGCGGTGCGGGAACGGACATGCATTTCAACATTGAGTGTTTCATGAACAACGATGTTGTGGTCTATCCATACACGCATCTGGATTTACAGAAACATTACATGGAAATGGTTACGCAAAAGACATGCGAAGAAGACACAACCATTGAGTGGCAGTATTTCCTCCAGTTCATCAGGGAGAATCCGGAGTTAAAGCCATACCGCACAGAGTGGCTGGTCTACGACACCGAACTCAAATTGTCTGGCGCCATAGATATGGTGTACGAGAACCCTGACGGGTCCCTGATGATTTACGATTGGAAGCGTAGCAAGAACATCACCGCAGTGAATAACTTCAACAAATATGCCGAGACAGAATGCATTAGTCACATGCCGGACTCCAACTTCTGGCATTACTCATTGCAACTTAACACCTACAAGCGCATAATAGAACGGAACTACGGAAAGCAAGTCACCCACATGCGATTGGTGCGCATCCACCCCGAATGCGAGGATAACACGTACGAGATACTTGACGTACCTGACTTGAGCAAAGACGTGGACATATTGTTTGGAATGCGCATGAGCGAATTACATGGCGCCTCCAACAAAAAAGAAGGCGATGGCATTGTAAAGAAAAAAAATAAAAAACTCAAAATAATAGATTAGCGTGAAAGTATTCGTAGTAACTTAATTAAATACACCCACACCATATGTATATGGATTTTGTGTATTTTTTATTACTGCTTACGGCGTCGGGGGTATTTGCATTGTATCCTAATATAAGCGTGTCAAAGATGATGGCGTTTGCATTTCTGTCGTATGTGTATACTGAAAAGCACGAACCGATTGAAGAGCGACCCGAAGATATTCCTGAAAAAAAAGAGATTCCTTATCATGACAAG
>Ga0222670_1000929_pt1 | contig 10983 bp, 10 predicted proteins | sample AntAcemetagen732_FD_181148 | JGI IMG/M metagenome (GOLD analysis project Ga0222670, IMG submission 181148) | Saline water microbial communities from Ace Lake, Antarctica - #732 | ecosystem: Environmental > Aquatic > Non-marine Saline and Alkaline > Saline | place: Antarctica: Ace Lake... | reverse complement strand
GACCACTCTGGCTTAAATTCTTTGGCGCAGTTTTAATCCTTGCCGCGATCGGGATCACCTATTTCACGGTCCTCACCGGCTACTCGGGATCAAAGGCCGCGTGGTCAGACATAGTCGAGAACTCTCAGCCGGGGACCTTCGCTCCGTCTGACTAACCTTGAATGCTGTGAGACATAGCCCAACACACGAGTCGAATTGCAGACTCCGAAAAAAGCCCGATCGAGCCATAACAGCAAAAACATTAAAGGTTTATTTTTTATGACCGGGTTGCATATGACAGGAAGCGGAGGAAATAAAACTTAGCTCTCAACAAGCTGATCAAGAGCTAGATTGCGTCAAGTCTCGCCGAATACCGGACGTCACCCAATGTGTTGTCCATGCGGGTGCACCCACTTCGAATTTGAATTGATTAATTGGATCACCGTCGTCGGGAACCCAAGAGATAACCGTCTGGCCCGCGCTGAGGTTCATGCGCAGCGCGTGTGACCAAGCGGCCAGTCGCAAAAGTGATTTCCGGTGAGGCTCGTCAGTGAATAAACCTGAGTCATGTAAAACACTCGTGATCGTGATCGTTCGTTCATTTAGTCGGTGAACGGGTATCCAGCCGCGAAGATCGCCACGATAAAAAAGTTGATACGAAGATCCTGGTTCCAATTGAGGGTCAGCGAGCATCACGCTTCCCCATCCATGGCTCAAGGCCTGGCCTCCCGTCCATCCCTCAAGTAGCGGAGTGAGTGCTTCCGTGGACACCTGATGGATTGAAATCAGCTCAGTTGGATTGACCCCCGACGGGCTCATCGGCGCTATTGAACCCAATGCAGCGAGCAACTCAATGCGCGCTGCATCACGATTCAGATCGGGATCGAGGCAGCGGATTGTGAGCGCTTGACCATTTTCTGAAGGCCTAACGGTCAGACTTGCAATGACCCACTTTCTGTATGAGGTAATTAAACAGTCGCACGTAAAGCATCAGGGAATTACCGTGCTACCTCCGTGGTTGAGTCAGAGGGTGCCCCCAAGATACGACTACTTACATCGATGAGGAGATGCACGTGTCAGCTGAGAATCAGAATGCATTAGTGCTCGTGAAACAACTGTGTGCTCGAGCCAGCCAAGACGAGGAACTCAAGAGCCGGCTTTTCGCGGATCCGCGCGCAATACTGGAGGCCGAAACGGGCATCACATTTCCAGTCGGCTGGCAGGTTGTCGCAGCTGTTCAGGTGGACGGCAGAGTCACTGTCGATTTAGCAAACGAGGAAATTCCCAACGATTACTTAGAATTAGTCTCAGGTGGAGTGCCACCAGACTCGACAAATCCCGGTAATAGTTCCTGTTGGTAAATCGCGGAATACTGCTGCGGTGGGTTTCTACATCATGGCATTCTTTTAAATTCAGTACATGTGAGACTTGGTGTGTTATTTTGAGGAATGAAGTCCTATAAAGTAACGCTGGCATTGTGTGCCACATTCCCGCTTATTATGTTTGCTCCTTCTGTTCAAGCTGCGACCCCTATGACCAGTGTCACTCTCAATTTTGTAGGTGTGAATTGCGAAGGCTGCACCGTGGCCACTGAAGATGGAGATTCGGTCACAATTAAAAATGACATGGCCATTTTTAATATTGCAACCGCCGACACGGCAGGTACATACTTCTCCATCGACAACCCAAAATTTGGTTTTATTGACGCGGCGACCATTATCGTCATGCAATATCGCGGCGCGCAAGAAGGCGACGTTGTGACGCGCAAGAAGGCCAAAGCCAATAAGCGTGCAAGTGCGTGTTGGTCGGGTACGGATCAAAGTGCGGTGGCTCTCAAGATTCGGTTGAGCACTGTCAAAGACAAGGACATGTCAGGAAAGTCCACCAAATCGCTTCTTTCCTGGGCTCAACCAACTCTTGCCGCCAGTGCCGGTTTCATGAAGACATCTAAAGGTCGCATCATGATCAACGGAGATATCAACTGCTTCTAACTTGTCGACCAAAGGTCTCGACTCACTCCGGAGCTCAAGATCGGCCTGCAATTCTGGAGATAAGACTTAACACCAGAAAGGTGTGCCATAATCTTTTCATGGAAAATCTGACGTGCCCGTTCTGCAATGCCGTCTACGAAGAAGAACGTGCACTCCTAGATCACTTCTGTCCTGAGAGAACAAAGGAGAATTCCTAGGTCATCTGAGAGGATCACTTCAGCTGAGTCCCCGTCATTTTGAGATTCATGTATTCGGAGTTACCGAGTATTGAGGAGCGGACAAATGACCGCACCTAAGATAAAGCCCTACGGAGTTCAGTGGTGTCCTGACTGTCGGCTCAGCAAAGCTTTCTTGCACGATTAAAGAATTGAATTTGAGTACATAGATCTTGAACTTCAACCTGCTGAGCTGAATACATTGCTCGACTTAAATGATTGCAAGCAAATTATTCCCACCATAGTTTTTCCGGACGGAAGCCATCTGGCAGAACCAGACAACGAGGAGTTAGCGCAGAAACTGGGTCTCACTCGTGAGGCGGCAAAGAGCACTTACGACGTCGTGGTAATTGGTGGTGGACCTACCGGGCTAACTACTGTGATCTACGCCGCTCGCGAAGACCTGTCAACTTTAGTGATCGAGAAATCGGCATTCGACGGGCAAGCGGGGATCACCGAGCGGCTCGACAATTACCCCGGCTTCCCTGACGGCATCGAAGGAGCAGGTATTCACTTCTGTGCCACGTGCGACGGTCCCTTTTATAAAGATGCAGAGGAATTGGTAGTGCTCGGTGTAGGCAACTCCGGCCTCGAGGAAGGACTTTTTCTTACGAAATTCGCAGAGCACGTGACTGTTCTTGAGCAAAGTGACAAGGCTGCCGGATCAAAAATGCTGCTTAACAAGGTCTCCGCTCATCCGGACATGGAATTACGCCTGAGTTCAACGGTCACCTCATTCAATGCCAATTCGAATGGGCGGCTGGAATCACTCACGGTCACGGGATCCGATGCCGAAACTTATCAACATCTCGCGGCTGCCGTTTTTGTTTTTATTGGACTTGACCCCAATAGGGGCTGGCTTAATGGGTTGGTTGACCTCGATGAGCGAGGCTTTGTCACCACCGATCGCATGATGGAGAAATCCGTCCCTTGAATCTTTGCTTCGGGAGATGTACGAGCAGGGTCCACCAAGCAACTGGTCTCGGCTGTGGGCGAGGGTGCCGCCGTGAGCTTGCAGATTCGTCATCACCTGGAGTCAGATTAACGCAAATGATCTATTTTTTACTTTGCATGAGCTGGGTGTGAATTTCCACGCCCCTTGAAGCAATCACTCGAATTAAAAACTTCACTTACATGGGAAAAATATTTGCCGTCACGAGCTGCAGTGGCGATTAGGGTGATCCTGGAATTAATGATTGGCATAGTTTTCGAGTCCAAGCTTTCCGTGGCGCCAGTCTCGTGTAAATTTTTGAATAGTCTCTCCGCGCCAAGTCGCATTCGACTCAGTCTTTTTGTTACTTGCGCCGTCCCATTCTTCATCTCTGCAGATGTCTCGATTATCAACCTTGCCTTACCGTCGATTGCCTCTGATTTCCAAGCCTCCATTTCTGATCTGCAATGGGTCATCGTTTCTTACAACATTGCCATCGCGGGCCTGTTGCTTCTTGGTGCGGGTCTGAGTTCGACTCTTCCTCTTCTTATTGGCTCACGCGTGCTGATGGGAATCGGCGGTGCTTTAATTCTCGCCCCAGCACTGTCACTGCTTGCCGTGATTTTTCCTCCCGAGAAGCGCGCAAAAGCGATTGCAACTTGGGCTGCTGCGGGTGGCATGGGCTTGGTACTGGGTCCGGTTTTTGCCGGGGTGATCCTTTCGTTCGCATCCTTTCATTGGCTCTTTCTTGTAAATGTTCCCTTCATGTTCATTCTGCTAATTATTGGGCTAAAAGTGTTGCCCCCAGGGGCGTCCGGCAATGCCATTTCCCTTGATCTCGTGGGTGTGTTTCTTTCAGTCCTCGGTGTCACGCTATTCCTCGGGGGATTAATTGAAGCCCCTCGCGCCGGATGGACGAGCCCACTTATTCTGGGTTTACTCATTGGCGGAATTCTTGTGATCAGCGGGTTTGTCATATGGGAACTGCACCACAAAAACGCCATGATCGAGATACGGATTCTGCGCAGGCGTACAGTCATCGCAGGATCTGTGACACTCTTCGTTTGCTACGTATCTTTTGCCGGGAGTCTTTTCCTCGATACCCAGCAACTTCAGGTCGTCATTGGTGCGTCCACTATCGTCACGGGGCTTTGTGTAGTTCCGGCTGCACTCGTGTTTTGGATACTTTCCACCCGTTCCTCTAAAGTCACGCAGCATTTTGGCCATGCCAGGACGATGCTGACGGGAATTGCCCTTGCAAGTGCGGCCTTTGCACTTGCGGCTGCAACCACTCCGCTGAAATCTGCATGGATGGTAATTTTGTATCTTTGTGTTGCTGGCATTGGTTGGGCGCTTATTATTCCCGTTGCAACGACAATAATTGTTCATTTTCTTCCGTCAAAGTGGGTGAGCAGTGGCTCGGGCACAAGCTTGCTTGCTCGGTTCCTTGGGGCGTCATTCGGAATTGCAATTTTGGGCAGCGTAATTGCTTCGGTTACCGGACCCGGGCAAGCGCACACAGATTTAGCGCTTTTAAATGATGGCTTGAGGTGGGCTTATTTCGCTGGGGCAATAGTTGCGCTAATCGGGCTCTTGACCGCACGGCCCTTGCTGCGTGGATGGTCGCCTCCGGATGTGAGTTCCGGGAACGATGCTGAGCCGTACTGGTGAGGGGTCGCCCTCACGGATTCACTATTAACAAGGAAGACCTTTGACCCCAATTAACCCTGCCAGCTTATTCAGATCAGTGGGGCACTTCGTGGAGCCGGTGAAGTCAATGTTAAGGCCCCATTTAAATTCTTTCCAAGTAGATTGACCTAATCGTGTATTTCGCATGTCGCTCAACTTAAGTACATCCAGGCCCGTAAAGTTTGCTTGCGTAAAGTTAGATGAGGAGAAATCAACTCGATCCCACGCGGTGTCGTTCCACTTCGTTTTGTAAAAGTCAGTGTTCGTTGCTCTGACTGACATAAAAAAGGATCCTCTGAAATCCGCCTCACGAAAACTGCGAGCTCCAAACTTCAATCCAGAAAAACCGATTAAATCAAGATTTCTCATTCCCGCTGATTTGAGATATGCATTCGTCAAGTTTGTCCCATTGAGAATTGCGCCGTTCAACTGTGCACTCAGCATGTATGCGCCGGTGAAGTTCATGTCCGTGAGATCTGCACCGGAGAAGTCAACTGCCTTTAGGTTTTGTTTACTACAATCTGAGCCCGGTCGAATGAAACAGTTCTTGAAAACTGGGACTGCGTAGTCAAATTCTTGAGAAAGGGGAGGAGCGGCCATCGGTGGCCTCTGTCCAGCTCTGAAGCTGTTCCAAGTGTCGTTCAATCCCGGATTTTCGGGGTTCCACTGGACGCCCAGTAATGAATACGGCGTCGCTGTGTACTGGTACCAGAAGGTTGAATCAATACCCAGATTTTTTGAATCCTGGTACGTCAGTTTCATGAGTTCAGCTGATTCCTCCGCACTCCAGCTTGTGCCCGGGACGATTCCGGGGCCAGCGAGCCCGTAGTTAACCTCTGTGTCATAAATATCAATTTTTAGAGATGGTGAATGTGAACCTACTGCATCTACGAGTGCGTTCTGCCAAGACAAAATGTCGTCAACTCGCACATTCGCGGCTTCTCGCGGATCTTGAGTTCCATTGTCAAAGTCTTTTCCAGCAGCGCCATTTGGATAACTGTGAATTGTCCATGCGTCGAACGGACCTTTTGTTCCGGGTGTTATCTCCCCGGCAAATTCAGTGATGAATCGATTTGCTGAACCACGAAGACGCGTAGTTGTTGATGGTGCTGCAACGATGGCGGCTGGACTCACGGCTTTGATAATCGAGCTGGCTGATTTGGCCATTGAGTAAAGCTCCTGGGGCGTGCCTTGCCAAAAAGTTCTCAGATTGGCTTCATTCCATAACTCGTAACCGGCGATTCGGTTGCCATACCGGTTCGCAACTGCAGAAACATAGTTATTCCAATGTTCAATGCTCGTGGGTGGACTGGCGGTTCCCACACCCCACCGCGGATCACCTGCGGATGGATCTTGAGCCGCCCATTGTGGTGTCAAACCCAAGACTAAGAACGGCCTTCCGCCCCAGGATTCAATCAAGAGAACGCGCCTGTCAAGCACCGACCATTCAAAGAGGCCTGGGCTCGGGTTGACGTCCTTCCAAGCAACAGCCATGTCCCAGAGGCGGTAGAGAGGAGCAGCGGGGGGTGTAAGGTCTTCCAGCCCTGCATCCCAACCGACCTGCGGCGCAACGGAGAGGGAAAACTCGTTGGGTGAAGGAGTTAATGCCTGCAACTTTTGCAGTCCTGCACGCTTCTCCGAGTAGGGACCCTCGGGAGTCGCTTGTGCTGGTGAAGCAAAGGGAACGGTCAAGAGCGTCACAGGTAAAGCCGTCGCAGCGGTCAGAATAGCCAGGCGCTTGAGGAAGGAGTTCATAAATTCACTCTATCTATGTTCATAACCCTTAGATACACCAATGGACTCAAATGGTTGCCTTCCAGTCTGCCGAAGATTTAGCCCCACTCAGCGTTGGTTAGGGTACCCTTATTCACGGATAGGGTTAAGCGATCCAGTCGGTAATCCTGGGTGACGACCATTGCCTCGCCGTCTACCAATCCCACGCGCCACATATACCCGGCTTTCTCAATCCGTTTCTTTGCTTGTTCTAACGGCAGTTCGGCTTTGAGAAGCTCGGATCGAAAGTTTTTGCGAGCTTTCGCCGCGGACACCTCACATGCGACTCGGTTGCCATTCTTATCGAGTTCCTTATTTGCTAGATAAGCAGACGTGTTGATCGTGGACGGTCCGTAGCCTTGAGCTAACGCCGCATTTCGCGAAACCTGATTTTTCGACACTCCACGAGGAAACACTTTGCGTAGTTTCTTGCATGAGGTGTACCGCGTGGAATTAGTTGGCGCTTGAGAAGCAGAAGACTCAACAGTGGGGTGGGCGAAATTGACAGAAGCGAAACTGGGAACCGAGGTAGAAAGGAACACGGCAAGGGTAATTGCAATTGAGAAAGTACTTCTCCTAATCATTTGATCAGCATATGTCCGCCGTGCGCTCTTAGGTCTACTGCGACTCCACGATGCATGAACGTGTGTCACGTGAACAACTCAAATTTGTGATGCATTGATGTCCCTTGATGGATGACGTACTTGCGGAAAATGGGGACTGACATGTCAGCCGGTTGGGAAATTTTCTAAGGGCTCGGCGGACTCTACCGGCTCCGCTGGATCGACTGGTTCTTCCTGCTCGTCTTGCTCTGCTTGCTCTGCCGCCGGCTTTTTCGTCGGTTTACTTGTGGGTTGACTCGTCGGCTTACTCGTCGGTACGTTCGCGTCAGGTTGAATAGTGTTACCTGGTTCTTGGTTAGAAGGCTGGCTTTGATCAGGCGTCGACCCTTTCTCTAGGTAGGTACCCAAGCCACTAGTGGATAAAAACTTTTTAAGCGTCGATGACTTGAGGCTTGATTTCAGAATCTTGAAGGACTGACTGAGGTCCGTTGCATCAACGTCAATCTGGTCAGCGGAACCGGGCGTGAGTGAAGTTGGAATTGAAAACTCCACGGTACCTGAGTCACCTTTTGGATCTGCCAAAGTAATTAGTGATGTACCGTTTTGGCTCACTGGCTTTGCCGTGACCGTGACATTCGCACCCACGAAAAATCTGATAGTTACAAGTCCGTTGCTCACGGTGAAATGGGTTGCGGCACCACCAAGGCTCTGCAGAGAAACACCCTGCTCGGCACTTGCGCCGATCTGCAAAGAACCTCCCTGATTACCATCAAGTTCGGCTAGGAGCCTGGGAACACCGGGAACATCCAGCGAAGCCACCACCGACTCTCCCGAACTCGTTGTCCCCGGTTGATGGCCGATACCAAATTCAACTCGATCAACTTCACCCACATTCCATTGGGCAGTGAACCCACTTGCGGCCGGATCGCCGACTCGCAGTGGCGTATAGATCACCGGCGCATTGCTGTCGGACATAAGCTGCCGTGTCGTAGTTGATTTTCCCTCTAACGCCACAGAAACAAGCATTTTGCTTGTGCGTTGGGAAGAGGTGACAAGCACATGCGCTTGCTTTACCCCTTTTGTTGCGCCATCAGAATTGAAGTGGGTGGAGAAAGGGGGCGTTTGGGGCAGAGACCGAACTTCAAGGGGCGTAATGTCCAAAGTTCCGGCGCCTCCACCGATAGCGTCTCCGATCGAGGTTCCTGAGCTATCGACCGGCTGGTACGACCAAGTGTTGTCGACATTTGACAAATTCAGTGTTTGCTGGACACCGGGCACATTGTTGTCGTACAGACTTATTTCCCATCCAGACTGCACTGCAACTATTGAGGTCGGCGTGACCGTATGCCCCGCCCCGGTTTCGTCGTAGAGTCCCATTGTGTAGACGGTGCCTTGCGTTAGGGCAGATCGCAGTATCTCTGCGATGGCCCCTGGACCCGACCTACGTGACTCAGCAGCAGCTTCCAATGCGGTGGGAAGTAATTGAGTTGCCCAAAGTTCCTCGATACTGCGCTGCAAATCCTCGTTATTTTCATTCAGAGCGAACGTGAAAGGCGCTGATTCATTGAAGTTCTTAATTAATGCGATGTTTTGGAAAAACTGTTGCGACAAGATTGCCATTCCTTCACAGCGACCTGAAGTGAGAGCCAAATTTACTTGGTCGAGCCATTGAGCGGCGCTGGGTAGTAACTGGCAATCGCTGACGTTGCTATCAATGCATACACTTTGAGATCCAAATAGTGTGATCAGACTTTCTTTTTTCAGCGATCCAGTTTTTTTCCAGTTCGCGAAAGCAAAGCCATTAGGGTCGCTAAAAAATCCAGTGTTCACCTCAATTCCAGAGGCTTGCGGTGATGTTTTTGAGGCTGAAGCTGCGGCGGAGGCAAGAGTCGACGCAGTTTCCTGACTCCCGGCACATGAGGTGATTCCTAACACGAGCGCACCAATAGCGACAAACCGAACCGAGCGCCAACTGTTTCCGTTTGACATTAGCGCACGTCCTCTAACGACCTGATTATTTTAATACCGCCAATATCCGTTTGCATTTCAGCAACGTTCACTCCAAGGCTGTCCACCCACCAAAGGTATGCGCTGTCTACATTTATGGCTTCAAAATCAGCTAACTGATTAAAAATGAGTTTAATAGAAGCTGCGACAGACCTGCCTGAGACGCCATCAACCCCAGTACTGGCTGGAATCGTTGCTACGACGCATCCGCCTGTGGCCGAGCAGGAAGCTCGAGCTTGAGCCTCCGCTGTTCCATTCGGTGTTTCTAGCACGAAGACAACCGAGTAGCCAGTCGACGTTGCAGCGGAGTCGGGTATCCAAATCCGACTCACTTGATTCTGGGTTTCTTCCGAGTCTGCGGCGGGTATTTTTAGTGTTAAAAGTCTGTCCGGAAGCTCACCAACTTGAGTACCATCAAGGCCATCCGTTCCGGCGTCTCCGCGTAGGCCGGGAACTACTTCGTCCGATTGTCCGGTCGCCACGTCCATATTGTCTGGCGTACCCGCTTCCCCAAGCGTTTGAACAACAAGCCCACCGACTCCAACGACCAGCAAGGATGAAGCGGCGAGCGCCATTACCTTCCACAGACGCGGTGCTCGTGCTTTCTCCTGCCTCCGTTCGGTGAAGGACGGTATGTCATCACCCGGGCTAACTTTCGCTGAGCCGAGTTGCTCCAGAACCAACTGGACAAGACCTTCAGGAGGCTCAATTACCTCGTCGGAGTCAGGTTCAAGAAACGCACTGTAATCCGCGAGAAGCCACTGCGAGAATTCCTCGTCGCTAGCAGTTCCGGGTTCAACCGACTTGTCGCGATCTGCGTTAAATGGATCACTCATCTTTTGTCCCCTCTTGAAAAGGCTCTAATTTGCCGGCTGCGATAGTCGGCCGTAGGTGCTTGAGGTCTTCAGCGAGGGCTCGCCGCCCCCTCGACAGGCGCGACTTAATTGTTCCTTCAGCGCAACCTAAAATCTGAGCAGCATCTACCTGCGTGTACCCGTACATATCGACCAAAAGAATCGTTTGCTGCTGTTCATGTGACAAAAGTGCCAGCGAACGGGAGACATCTAAATGAGCGTCACTTGGATGGACAAGGTCAACTCTTGGTGCAGTACTCGACTGCACGTCGATGTCCTCTATGTCGGCAAGCACGGTGGTGAGGTTTTTCTGGCGCTTCTTGACGCAGGCTAGCGCAGCGTTTACCGCAATTCGGTGTATCCACGTGCTGACAGCCGAATCGCCTCTGAACTTCTTTGCGGCCCGATGAGCCGAAAAATACGTCTCCTGGAAGGCGTCGGCTGCGTCTTCTTCATTTCTGGTGATTTTTAGTATGACTGCCCAAGTTGCCCCAGATGTACGTCGGACGATTTCGGGAAAGGCTGTGTCATCCCCTGACACATGATCGTGCAAGAGTTGCAGGTCCGTCTTATCGTCTGCAAACATGTTAAAGACAGCGTAACTAATCGAGCGTCTTTGCCCGGCATCCCGTGCCCAAGCCGCATCCTGAAAACTGTGCCTGCTTGTATGGCGCCGGAGCCTTTTTTGGCATGCGGATTCGTTACCCTGTCGAGGTCTACAAGGACGCGGGTGAGCATGTGGGCACTGTCGGTTAGGGAGTCGGAGAGAGACAAGTCTTAATTCCGCGCCGATAAATGACGCTCGCATCAGGCCCGACTTGAGCGAAGTGTCTGAGTTATTTCTTTCTTGGTAATGGGAAAGGTTTTGCTCACCACGGTGGACGAATCCTCGAGCTCAAAGACGATCCTGTAGTAACCGGGCTTGACCTTGACTTCGGTAAAGGCTGCCATGTCCTGACCGTTTAATTGAGCGGAGTCGAT
>Ga0222670_1000928_pt1 | contig 11001 bp, 20 predicted proteins | sample AntAcemetagen732_FD_181148 | JGI IMG/M metagenome (GOLD analysis project Ga0222670, IMG submission 181148) | Saline water microbial communities from Ace Lake, Antarctica - #732 | ecosystem: Environmental > Aquatic > Non-marine Saline and Alkaline > Saline | place: Antarctica: Ace Lake... | reverse complement strand
GAAGAAAAACTTTTTGAGGAAATATCAGCACTAGCATGGCAACCCTTTGAACATTGGGAAGGTGAGGATATTTATAATGAGATTAATAAACTTGCATCTTCAGTAAGACAAAAAATAGAAAAGGAAACTAATGAGTAGAGTATCTAAAAGAAAAATAAAAAAGTTTTTAACTTTAAATTTCTATAAGAATAAAGATTACTATAACAAAGAACTTGAGTTAGCTATAGAGGTTATACAAGATTTTTTAAATTGTGATCCAGTTCATATAGGTAGACTACAAGGTAATACTTTTACTACAGTATACGAGATAGATAATGAGGAGTAGTATCTTCCTTATCTTTTTTTTGTTTCTAATTTCCTGCAAAGATTTTAGCTTTAACCCAACCACAACTATAATTAAACACATAATAACTAATAAAGATAAATAGTACTTGACAAGTACACATAAATCTGATAGGGAGAATCATGATGAAAAAATACAAAGTAAGAATATTTGGATTAGGTATAGATGCTAAGGCATTGATACCTTTTCCTTATGAGCCAACACTAGACATGATTGAGAATGCAGTTGCTGAATATTTAAATGAGGGGCTAATGAAAATAAAATCGGATAGTTTTTATAATAAAGAAAAATATACAATAACATACGAGGAAATGCACGTTGAATTATAAGCAACAGTTAGAAGTAATAGAAGGACTATTCATTCCACCAGACACCTCTATCAGAATGGATTGTCCTTTTTGTCATGGTAAGAATACTCTATCAGTAGACACAGCTACCAATAATATAAATTGGTTTTGCTTTCATGCTGCCTGTAAAGCTAAAGGTAAGTACACAGGTGAGAAAGATATGAATTATGTAAACTCAACATTCAATACTAATAATAAAACAAATGATGTACACTTTGAGATGCCAGATAGTTTTACAACTGTATATTCAAATGACAAAGCAATGAAGTACCTACACAAAAACAATTGCTGGGAAGCATGGAGTTTAGGTAGAGCCACAATTAAATTTGATGTTGCACAGAACAGGGTAGTATTCTGCGTTAAAGATCCAAAGACAGATGAGATTGTAGGTGCAGTAGGTAGAGGATTAACTTCCAGAGTATACCCTAAATGGTATATGTATGGTAACAAAGATGTACCATTTTCTTGTGGTCTACTGGAACATAAGGAAGCTATCCTTGTAGAAGATTGTGCCTCTGCTTGTGCAGTATCTAATGTATTGACAGGCATAGCCTTGATGGGTACGTCATTAAAAGAATCTCATAAGAAACACTTGACACAGTACGATAAATTGTATATAGGGTTAGACAGAGATGCAACAGTTAAATCATTTGGTATTGCTAATGAACTTAAATCTTATGGTATTAAGAATGTTCATGTTAAAACTTTAGAAGATGATTTAAAATATTATGGAACAAAAGAAATAGAGGAGATGTTTAATGACTGAGACAATGATGCAAGAAATAGTAGATGATTGGAAAGATTGGAAGTATGACATTATAGAATTAAATAATTCTACATGGACACAAAGAGATGAGCATAAACTTAATGCAATAACAGCAATACTAGAAGAACAATTAGAATTGCAGAAAGAAATAGATAGAACATGATAGAGAAACAGATAATAAAACTAATGTTAAACAAAGACTTTTATGCAGAGTATAAAGGTCAAGTATCTCGTAATGTATTTCAAGGTAGCTTTGGTTCTTTGTATGATACAATTCAAAAAGCACATGATAAGTATGATGCTGATATAAGTATTGATGAGTTGTATTCTCTACATACTGCAGTATTTAATCCTGCATTAACACGAGCAGCAAAGGAACAGTTCAGTGAATTGCTAGAGGATATAAAAGAAACACAAGAGCCATCAAAACAAATAGCAGATGACATAATTAAAATATTAATTGAGAGAGATGTTGCACAGAAAATAGCAATAGAGGCTACTGAAATATTTAATGGTAAACCTGCAGATTTTAACTTCATTACTAATCTTATAGAAAAACATAAGACAGGATTACCTGCACAAAAATTAGACGCAGTAACAAATGATATTACTGAACTACTTGAGGAGTTAAACGTTGTAAGCAAGTGGAGTTTTAATTTAACTGTACTAAAAAATAATATAGGTGGAATCGGTCCAGGAAATCTAATGATTGCATTCGCTAGACCAGAGACAGGTAAGACAGCATTCTGGGTTAGTCTTGTGTCTGCACCCTATGGATTTGCTGAGCAAGGTGCAAAGGTACATGCTTTTATTAATGAGGAACCTGCAGTACGTACACAGATGAGAGCCATCAGTGCTTTTACTGGACTTAACAAAGAACAAATTGTAGATGATATTGATAAGGCACATGATGAATGGACTAAGATAAAAGATAATATTAAAATGATTGACACAGTTGATTGGTCTATGGACGATATAGATAGTCATTGTGAAAAACATAAGCCAGATATTATTGTGATAGATCAATTAGATAAAGTAAATATGAGTGGTACATTTGCTAGAACAGATGAGAAGTTAAGAGCAATCTATACAAGTGCAAGAGAGATAGCAAAAAGAAGACAATGTGTAGTCATTGCTATATCACAAGCATCAGCAGATGCACACAACAGAGATCATATATCATTTGATATGATGGAAAACTCTAAGACAGGAAAGGCAGCTGAAGCAGATTTAATTATTGGTATAGGTAATAGAGCATCTAATGATCCTACTAATACTAGCAGGGTATTAAATGTAAGTAAGAATAAGATAACAGGTTGGCATGGAGATCCATCTTGCTTGTTAGATAAATACATAAGTAGGTTTACAGATTAATGTATACAAATTTTAAAAAAGACTTAGGTCGTGGTAGAAAAATAGAAAATATGATTCTATCAAATATACAAATAAAATACCCATCGGCAGTATTAATTGATGGTAAGTTTAGTAAGTATGATATATTTATACCAGAAAATAATTATAAAATAGAAGTTAAATATGATTTAAAAAGTCAGGAAACAAATAATATTGTTATTGAGTTGTTTATGTTTGGGAAACCATCTGCATTGCTAGCAACATCAGCACACCTATGGGTTATATATACAGGTAAAGAATATTTATGGATAAAACCAATTAAAATATTTGAGTGTATAATATTAAATAACATACAATCACGAGAAATAACTGGCAACGGAGATTCAAATACAAAAAAAGTTTGTTTGGTTAGACTTGACTTACTGAAAAATTACTGCTATAAGGTGCAGACAGAATTAAAATCAGAAGAAATAATATAAAGGAATCAATATGATAACAACAATAGATGTAGAAACTTCGTATCAAAAAACAGAGGCAGGTGGCTTTGACCCATCACCATTTAACCCAAGTAATATACTTGTTAGTGTAGGTATAGATTCTAAATATGGTGATGAGTATTATTTTTTAAATCATTCTGAAAGAGTTAGTAGGGGTGGTGCTGCAAGAATACAAGAAGTATTAGATGAAACGACTTTACTTATAGGTCACAACATTAAATTTGATTTAAGTTGGTTGCTTGAAGCAGGATTTAAATATACAGGCAATGTATATGATACAATGATAGGTGAGTATGTATTAAACAGAGGTGTTCGTAAAAGTTTAACATTACTTATGTGTTGCCAACGTAGAAAATTAGATTCTAAAGATGATGCAGTAAAAGAATATATGGATAGAGGCGTATCATTTGAAAATATTCCTGCAGATATTGTATTAGAGTATGGCAAAATAGATGTAGCTATCACTAGACAACTGTTTGATTCACAGATGGCAGACTTAAGATCAGATAAAGATAAAGGTTTATTAAAAACAATTAAAGTTATGAATGAATTTTTAATTGTGCTTACTGATATGGAACGTAATGGTATCAATGTAAACTTAGATGATCTTAAAGAAGTAGAGAAAGAATACAGAGCAGAGTTTGCTTATCTTAAACAGAAGATAGATAAGATTGTCTATCAAAAAATGGGAGATACTAAGATTAACTTAGGTAGTCCAGAGCAATTGTCATGGTTAATCTATTCTAAAAAACCTAAAGACAAGAATGAATGGGCTAAGATATTTAATACAGGTGTAGATAAGTTTACTAAGAAGAATAAGAAAAGACCTAAGTTTTCTTTTGCACAGTTTAGAACTTTAGTAGCCAATAACTCTGAGCCTATCTATAGAACTATGGCTAGCCAATGCTTACATTGTGTAGGTAAGGGTGTGATTAAAAAAATTAAAGTTGATGGTAGTCCTTACAAAAAATACAGTAAGTGTGATGAATGTCATGGAGAGGGATTTGTATATGCTAAGATGGCTAAGCTTGCAGGCTTTGATCAAAGACCTAGAAGTGTCTATGATGTATCTGACTCTGGATTTAAAACAGATAGGATAACTTTAAATAAAATTGCAGGAGAAGCAGAGGGAGAGTTCAAAGACTTTATTGATTCTATTCTTAGACACAATGCTATCTCTACATATTTAAATACTTTTGTAGAAGGTTTACAAAATTTTACAAATGCTAATGGTTTATTACACCCTAAGTTTATGCAAGCTGTAACAGCTACAGGTAGACTATCAAGTAGGGATCCTAACTTTCAAAACCAACCAAGAGGTAATACATTCCCTATACGTAAGGTTATACAATCTAGGTTTGATGGTGGGCAAATACTTGAGGTAGACTTTGCACAGCTAGAGTTTAGAACTGCAGTATTTCTTGCACAAGATAAGCAAGGTATGGAAGATATAAAAAATAATATAGACGTACATAAATTTACTGCTGATATTATTGGTGTGTCTAGGCAAGATGCAAAGGCACATACATTTAAACCTTTGTATGGTGGTACAACAGGTACAGATGCTGAGAAAAAATACTATAAAACATTTGCAGAAAAATATAAAGGTATATCTAAATGGCATGAGGAATTACAAAGCCAAGCTATAACTTTTAAAAGAATTAAATTACCAACAGGTAGAGAATACTCCTTTCCATATGCAGAACGTATGCCTTGGGGTGGCTCTAGTTATGGTACGCAAATAAAAAATTATCCTGTGCAAGGGTTAGCTACTGCTGACATTGTACCTTTAGCATGTATAAAAATATATAAGCTAATGAATGAGCAAAGGGTTAAGAGTTTACTTATTAACACAGTTCACGATTCTATTGTGGCTGATGTTTATCCTGGAGAAGAAGCTGTAATGAGTAAGATATTTGACCAGGGTACAGCATCCGTAATACCTGCATTGAAAGAGTATTATGGAATAAACTTTAATGTTCCACTTGACACAGAGATCAAAATGGGATATGATTGGTTAAACATGAAGGAGATAAATAATGACTGAGACTAATGTAATACTAAAAGTACAAACGTTTTCGCTTAGTGATCCATTAATAACTGTTGAGTTAGTTATGGATAAGCGATACCAAGCTATAGACATAGCAGATAAACTTAATGATATAGCTAAAGCAAAAAAAGAAAACACAACAACGTATTTCGTACAGACTATTAACTTACCAAATGGTGAAGAAAGTAGTGATGACGATATGCCATTTTAATATAGGAGAACTATGACGATACCCTTACTAGATAAAGAGTTGTGGGAAGACTATGCTGATGATGAGCAAGAAGAAGCTTATGATATGCTGCAGGATTTAAAAGCACAGTGTGATGATAAACCTACAATGTTATATATAAATGAAAATGAAGAACTACAAAGTTATTTAATGTGGTTTGCTCGTATGGAAGATTTATCCTGCGAGGTTACTGAAGGAGATACTAGAGTATGTTAGAAATGTTATTGGGTGCAGGATTTGTTGTATTAATTTTATTATTTGTGTGTGATATTTTTTATCCACCTTACAAAAAATAACACTTGACAAATCTATTAAAATATGGTATAAGGAATCAATCAACTAAGGAGGACTATGGAAAATAACATAGCAAATATAAGTGAGATGTCCAACGAGCAGATAATGGAAGCTATTGGGCAAGACGATGGTTCAAGTAAAGGAGTAAATATTCCTAGACTTGGCATCAACAGGTCACCAGAAGATGACGATGGCAATCAATTACCAGTAGGTAATTTATTTACATTTGATTCTACTGTAGGTCAGAATGTATATGGCAAACCAATTACATTTAGACCATTCATAAGTGCAATGCAATACATGCATTATGATCCAGATAAAAGTGAGTATGTAAACAGATCTATAATCTTTAAGAATTGGAAAGAGGAAGCTGTAGATATACTTGGTGGTACAAAATGTGGTAAGGTTCCATTCAAAGATAGGGAATCTTTAACACCAGAACAGTTAGCAGAACAGAGAACTATAAGATGTTATAGATTACTCTATGGTCTGTTATCATTCAAAGGAGTAAAAGCTAATGGCGAAGAACACACTGTTTCTAATCTGCCTAGTTTATGGAGGGTTACTGGTACAGCATTTTCACCAGTAGGTACTGCATTAGAACAAATAACTAAACGTAAAAAACTTATGTTTACAACAACACTATCAGTCGATACCAAGAGACAGAAGAAAGGTGGTAATGTTTATTACACACCAGAGATCTCTGTTAATGCTGAGGCTGGTTTGGAAATGTCTAAAGAAGATATGGAAACGTTAGGTGTCTTTCAAGAAGTTATTACTAAAGAGAATACAGAAGTAGTAGACCTTTATAAAGCTGCAAAGAAAAGCAACTACGAGCCAACAGATACAGACATGAAAAAAGTAGTAGATCAAGTTGAAGATCCTATTGACGTGTTGGCATCTTAATGAGTGATATCCTTCATAAAGTTCAATCGTATTTGGATAGAGCAAATAAAGATCCTGTTGAAGTATCTGATAAACTTCTTGAAGAGTTTGGTGAGGCATGTAAAAGTGCCTTACGCAAACAGTTCTCGGAGAAAAGAAGAGAAGGATTTAAACCAAGAATGTCAAGTATAGGTAGACCTTTGTGTCAGTTGCAGATGGAAGCAAAGAATGTAAAGGGAGAAGGTCAGCCATATAATGTTAAGATGAGAAATACTTTTGGAGATCTCATTGAAGCATTAGCTATATTTGTTTTAAAATCATCGGGAGTAGAAGTAAAAGATGAACAGAAAAAGGTTAAACTTAAATTTACTAACTCAGAAATTGAGGGTAGGCTTGATGTTAAGATCAATGAGAAAGTCTGGGACATTAAAAGTGCATCACCATATTCATTCACTAAAAAATTTGAAGGTGGGTTTGAAGAGGTTGCAAAGGACGATGCGTTTGGATATGTACCTCAAGGATATCTCTATAGTGAGAGTGAGAAGATGCCTTTTGGTGGGTGGATTGTAATCAATAAATCTACAGGTGAGTGGACAGTATGTGAAACTCCTATAGATGACAATGAATACAGAGTTAAAGCATTGGCTAGTGTAGAAGAAAACATTGCAGCTATTGAAAACAAAGTACCATTTAAGAGATGCTATGATGCTATAGAAGAAACATTTAGAACTAAGAAGACAGGTAATAAAATTTTGGGCATGGCTTGTACATTTTGCTCATACAAACTTCCTTGTTGGGGAAGTAAGTTGCAACTGTTACCACAACAACAGTCGCAAGGAAAGAACCCTAAGTGGGTTTGGTATACTGAGGTAACTAATCCTAAGAAAGAGGAAACTTTTGCTTAAAGATTATTATTTCAATTGGGTGGGAGATAGTATTGAGGGGTCTATTTTCCACCCTTGTTACGCATGACATTATATTTTGTGCTATTTAAAAATAAAAAAGACGAGGAATTTAGAATGTTTACAAATCTTATATTTAGTAAAGAGAGTGACGCAGAAGAATTTGCAAAGAAGAGTATGAAGAGAGGTTTTGAATTTAAAGCAGTAGAATATAATAAAGAAAATTATGAAAGGTATTGGTATAAATAATGACAAAGAAAAAAAAGATTGATGTATCCAATTCAATAAAAGTTTTAGTCACACCTTGGGAAAAAGGTTTTACTTGTGGTATCGTAATGGATAGTAAAGCTGAAATGTCAACAGAAGAATATGAAGTATGTTCTACTATTGCAAGAGGTATGATTAAGATGGCAACTGCAGATCCCCAAACTACATTTATGTATGGGCTTCGTGGTTTTGCTGATGACAAAAAGAGTAACAAAAAAACTCTAGCAATCAACTCTGTAGCAGAATTTGACAGTGAAGATAATGTTATTGATTTTATTGAATACTTAAAACATAAACGAGATAAGGAGTTAAACTAATATGGCAACACACTTAGTAATAGGAGACCCTCACTGCACTCCAAAGGCAAGCAATGACAGATTTTTATGGGCAGGTAAATTTGCACATGATCTGAAACCAGATACCATAGTATGCATGGGAGACTTTGCTAGTATGGATTCACTATCAAGCTACGATAAAGGTAAGAAATCTTTTGAAGGTAGAAGATATAAGAAAGATGTAGAGCATGTACATGATGCACTAGAACAATTTAACAAAGGTCTTAATGGAAGACGACCAAGAAAAATTATGTTACTTGGTAATCACGAAGATAGGATAAATAGAACAGTAGATGAAATACCAGAACTTGAAGGAACAATTAGTACAGATGACTTTAAATTTAAAAAGTATGGTTGGGAAGTTCATGAGTATCAAATTCCAGTTGTGGTCGATGGCGTATACTACTGTCATAATTTTCCTACTGGTGTTATGGGTAAGCCTATTAGTGGTGACAATATTGGGCGTGCCTTACTTATAAAAAATAAAGTATCTTCTACTGTAGGTCACATACATACATTTGATTATGCCATGTGTGCATTACCTTCTGGTAAAAAACTTATGGGATTATCTGCAGGATGTTACTTGCATCACAAAGAAAACTATGCTAAGAACACACAGCAAATGTGGTGGAGTGGATTGATAGTTAAACGTAATGTAGATAAAGGTGAGTACGATCTTGAGATGATGGAGTACAATACAATTAGGAGAAAGTATGGTAAAAAGTAAAAGAGTGTATGAAAAAAAAATAGATCATAGCCATGATATATCCTATGAAAATGAGGTAACATTTGATAATGTTAATTCACCATCACACTACAAGCATGGTAAGAAAGAAACTATAGATGTTATACGTGATTGTATGGAGAGTGATGAGTATCATGGGTACTTAAAAGGAAACGTTTTAAAATATGTTTCTCGTTATAAGTTCAAGGGAGAGCCATTGCAAGATTTAGAAAAAGCACAGTGGTATTTAAATAGACTAGTAAAGGAGGTCAAAGATGGGGGCAGTTAAACATGCGTTACAAGAAGTAGAAGACTTTGTATCAGAGTCTTTAGGAGAAGGTAGAACTTTAAACCAAACAATACGAGATGCTAAGGAGGCATTTAAAAAAATGAACAATACTTATTTACTTGATGCAGATTTTATTGAAGACAAGTATTATCAATTTAGGGGGCAACTATGAGAGAGATGTTTTTAGATGCGTTACATGATAAATATACAGCACAGATATCTGATGCTAAAGCTAAAGCTACTGTGTACTTAGATAACCCTGTTGCAATTGGTGAGCACCCACAGTTTATAGAAGAATTAGATAAACTTATAAATGTAATATCTACTGCAGAAGAGAATATAAAAACAATACATAAACAATTTGGAGAGCATAATGACTAAAGAGAAAGGAAAAGAAAGCACAGGATCTAGAACATATCTTATAGATTCAATACAATTACAGGACATAATGAGATACTTAATGACTAGACCTTATGCAGAAGTTGTACAACTTATGAGTATGTTAGGTAGATTAAATCAATTAGATCCTAGCATTGGTGCAGACTTTGTTAAGAAACAAGCAGAGGAAGCCAATGGAAAAAAATAATCTACACAAACACACAGGTCTATTGTTCGAGTTAAAAATTGGTCTTAATAAAGATAATGCAATAGTGATTGACTACGGTGGAAAACCTGTAGGTAAAATAAGAGAAGCACTTAAAGATTATAAGTATCAAGCTAATCTATGTGCTGCAATTATTAATCATGCTAACTCTGCAGGTAAAAAACTAGAGGATGACATTAAGCAGATGATACAGAAGATTTAGAGTTTTGGTATAAGTGTCGCCAAAAAAAAAGGCTCCCTTAAAGGAGCCCTGTTGTTGCCTATATGGGGGAAGTTAACGCTTCCCCTTTTTTTATGTCTTAGCTATTGTATTTTTATTAATACCTTTTTTTATTATATAATTCTGTGTGCCATTAGCACCTGTCTCTACTTCTTTTTTTAAAACTTTAAACAATTCTTTTTCTTTTTTATCTTTAGTTTGTTTTGCTATGTATGCATCAATAAGTTTTGTATCTCTCATAGTAATCCTTTTTTATTTTGGTATTTTTAATGCAAAATTTTTTGTAGCCTGTTTTACAGCTTCATCAGCAGCTTTTGGTTCACCATTTTTAGTATACTCCATATTTTGAAACAATTCTCTTAAAGACCCTTCATCATTTGACATAAGATCTCTTGCTACTATTTCTTTAGTTCTTTCCTTAGCGTATTTTTGACCATCTAAAGTAGTGAAAGGTTCATCAACAAATCCAGTAGAATCAATGTATCTTAAATTGTAACTTTTTGTATTACCTATTTTTAATTCTGGAGACTCATTATATGGATCAGCTTCTGTAAGTTCGCCTATGTATTTTTTATTAAAATAAATACTTATACCCATACCATCTTGTGTTTTTCTAAAATTAATTTGTCTCTGGATAAGACCATTATTAAATTCCTCCAATGTCCCACCCTCATCTTCAACAGCTTTTTTTGCTGCATCTACATCAGGAAAATAATCTTCCCAAGTTTGAATTTTATTTTTAATTTTTGGTACTAGCTCTTCAGTTTGCTTTGATATATTGTTATCCCCTATACCTCTTACTAATTTATCTGTTTGATCTGATACATCTTTATTTTTTTCTGGAAAATAACCAAATTCATTTACATCATTTTGATCCCAGTATATATCTTTTACTT
>Ga0222670_1000927_pt1 | contig 11003 bp, 11 predicted proteins | sample AntAcemetagen732_FD_181148 | JGI IMG/M metagenome (GOLD analysis project Ga0222670, IMG submission 181148) | Saline water microbial communities from Ace Lake, Antarctica - #732 | ecosystem: Environmental > Aquatic > Non-marine Saline and Alkaline > Saline | place: Antarctica: Ace Lake... | reverse complement strand
TCTTTAACTTTAATCTTATCAATATCATAATCTAGTGCTCTTGTAAAAAATCGTGAATATAAAAGGTGCAATATAGCATGTTCTACGCCACCTATATACTGATCAACAGGCATCCAATAATTAACTTCATCTATATCAAAACCTAACTCTTCATTTTTAGGTGAACAAAATCTTAAAAAATACCACGAAGAATCCACAAACGTATCAAGCGTATCCGTCTCTAACATGCATTCCTCATCATCAATAATAATTTTTCTCCAATTTTCTTGGTGATCTAATGGATTGCCATTGGTATTTAGATTTATGTTTTCAGGTAATTTAATTGGAAGTTTTTCCAAAGGAACTTTAATAATTTCATTATTTTTTTTGTAAGCAATTGGAATAGGGCAACCCCAGTATCGTTGTCTAGAAACTCCCCAGTCTTTTAATCTAAAATTTATTTTTTTTTTCCCTATTTTTCTTTCTTCCAGTATTTTAATTGTTTCTATAATTGATTGTTCAGGAACTTTTAGGCCATCTAAAAATTTAGAGTTAAAGATAACTCCTGGACCTGTATAAGCTTCTTTTAAAACCTTAAAATCATTTCCTTTATCAGAAGGTTTAACTACAGAAATGACATCTAAATTATATTTTAAAGCAAAATCTAAATCTCTCTGGTCATGCGCCGGACAGCCAAATACTGCTCCAAAGCCATAATCCATTAAAACAAAGTTCGCAAAATAAACAGGCACTTGTTTAGTTTCATCAAGTGGGTTTATTGCAGTTAAATTAGTTTTAAATCCAATTTTGTCAGCTTGTGCGATAGATTCCTCAGTTGTACCTGTTTTTGAACAAGCGGCTTTAAAATTAATAAATTCTTCATTATTTTCATATAGTTTTGATATTGGGTGATCAACTGATACAGCCAAAAATGAGAAACCAAATAAAGTATCCGGTCTAGTTGTAAAACAACTAATACTTTTAACTTTTGGATTACCTTCAACTTTAAAATCTATTTCACAACCAAAAGATTTACCAATCCAATTCTTTTGCATAACCTTGACTTTATTTGGCCACTCATTAAGTTGATCAAGACCTTGCAGTAGATCATCCGAAAATTTAGATATATTAAAAAACCATTGACTAAGTTTTTTCCTTTCAACAGGAGCTCCTGATCTCCAACCTTTTCCATCAATCACCTGTTCATTTGCAAGAACTGTTTCATCAACCGGATCCCAATTAACATAATTTTCTTTTCTATAAACTAGGCCTTTATCGTAGAGTTCCAAAAAAAATTGTTGTTGATGTTTATAATAATCAGGGGAACAAGTAGATATTTCTCTATCCCAATCAATTGAAAGACCTAACTTTTTAAGCTGAGCCTTCATTGTAATAATATTTTTTTCAGTCCAATCTTTAGGGTCTAAATTGTTTTGACGAGCTGCATTTTCAGCAGGCATACCAAAAGAATCCCAGCCCATTGGATGGAGGACATTATAACCTTGAAGAGATTTATATCGCGCAAGAACATCACCAATAGTATAATTTCTTACATGACCCATATGAATTTTCCCAGAAGGATAAGGAAACATTTCCAAGCAATAAAACTTTTTTTTACCCTCAATTATTTCTGCTTTGAATGTTTTGTTTTCAAGCCAATAATTTTGCCATTTTTCTTCTACAACTTTAAAATTATATCTTTCAGGATCCATATATAAAATGATTTAATTTATTAAATAATAAATCAATTTAAATTACTTAAAAATTTTTCCCAGGTATCTTATAATCCCCTGTTTCTTTTTTAATTGTTGCAACATCTTCATTCTTAATTTGCGCTGCTTTTTTTAAGATTTCAAATTTTATTTCACTATTTAAATTATTATCGATTTTAGTAATTTTACAATTATTTTGGGCGCTACAAACTTTTTTATGAATAATAACATTTATAGCATCAGATCTTATTTCGTTAGTTAAAAATCTAATGGTAATTTTAATTTCTTCGTTTGAATTTTCGTTACTAAACCAATCAGTTACAATTATTCCACCAGCGTAATCAACATTGTTTAAAGGGGCAAAATTTAATTTTTCTAATGAAGCCCGCCATAAAGGATTTGATGAAGCAAATTGAAAATCACCAGAACCACGACGGTTTCCCACATTTCCAATTTTAAAGCCTCTACCTTCTTTAACATTTTTTATTATTCTATCATTGGCATTTGTTGGAATTTCTCTAGCATCAGTTTTTCTGTAAATTCCACAAGAATTAAGAGTAATTAAGATAGTAAATAAAAGGCAAATTAAAGCTAAATTTTGAAATTTTAAAAATTTTGTCATGATAAATATTTTTTATTACCTATTATCAGTTTTATATTAAATTGCTGTAAAAATTAAAAAATCGAACATAATTATGTTGCATTTATACAACAATAGATAATAAAATAATCATAAAATACAACAATAAGAACAAAATTACAGAAATTTCATGTAGAAATTGATTATTCATATATGAAAATAATAACAAAAGGAAAAAACATGAATAATATAAAAAAAATAGGATTAACAGCATTAGCTAGTTCTCTTGTTGCAATCTCAGCACAAGCTGCAGAAATGACTGTAAGTGGTGCTACAGTGTTAACTTATACATCAGAAGATGGAACTGAAGTAACTGGTAACCCACTTGGTATGAAAACTAACATAGCCTTTACAGCTTCAGGTGAAGTTAACGGATACAATGTATCTTACATGCAAACATCTGCAGACCAATTCGCTGGTATGGATTCAGCTAGATTATCTGTTGATATGGGTGATATCGGAACACTTGCTTTTGACCAAGGTTCTGGATCTGGATTAGCTACAATCGATGATAAAACACCGACTGCTGCTGAAGAAATCTGGGATGGTTTAGATTCGACTGCTGCTGGTAGAGTTGGTGCAGCTGGAAGTACAGGTGTAGTTAACTACGTGAACACTTTCGAAGGTGTAACACTCAATGCAGCTTTTAGAAAAGGTTCAGGAACTGCTAACGCTGATGGAGCAAGTTCAGCTGCTGGTGAAGGAGCATGGGACTTTGCTTTAACTGCTGATGGATCATCTATGGGTGTTGATGGTTTAGCAATTGGTTTAGGTTACGGTGAAGCAGAAAATGGATCACAAGCTGGTACTAGTTATGGTGATGCAGAGCATATGACTGCTTTTGCTAACTATTCAGTTGGACCAGTAACTTTTGGTTACCAAATGTCGTACATCGAAGCAAATGTAAATGGTACAGATGACCAAGAAGTTAATGCATGGGGATTAGCGTTTAACGTAAACGAAAATCTTTCATTATCTTACGGTGAAAGAGATGTTGTAAACAAAGGTGCTGGTGCATCAGCTGACGTTACAGAAAAATTTGACGGTATTGCTGTAGCTTACACTATGGGATCCATGAAAATTGCTGGAAACATGAATGATGTATCTGACAGTGCTGGTGTAGCTGGAACAAATGACTCAATGACAGAAATTGCTGTTTCTTTTGCGTTCTAATACAATTTAAAAATTATAGAAAAAGCCCCAATTTATTGGGGCTTTTTTTTTGTCAAAAGTTAAATTAATTTATTCAAATCTGTTAGATAAGGAGCAAACTTTTCAAAAGAATTTTTTGAGCTTTTATATATTGGTTTTCTTGCTTGAGCAGTACTTAATGTCTTAATTGGTGTTTTATTATTATAAAATTTCAAGCAATCCTCTTCCCAATCTAGATCACAAAATTTTATCATATTTTTAATTTCATTTTCAGGATCTTCAATAATTTTTTCATATTGTGCGTTATAAATAGTGTTTGGAAATTGTTTTTCCCAAAAATTCATAAGATCTAAATAAAGATTATAATAAGTACCGAGCTCTTTCTGATTATAGCCAAAATCTAATCCACCCTCGAAGAAATTTTTAAAAATAGATAAGCAATTATCTTTAGGATTTCTTGAACAATGAATAATTTTAGAATTAGGAAAAAGTATTTTGATAAAACCAATCCATCTAAAATTTGAAGGAGCTTTATCAGTTATAAAAGGCTTAGATGAATTAAATCTTTTTAAATAATTATAATAATCCGTTCTTAATTGGTTAGTAAAATCTTCATTTTTAACTAAATTAAAAATATTTTCTTCAGATAAATTGTCATTAATCATAAGTTTGGTCTTAACTATTCTAGAAAGTTGAGGGAGTTCACCTGCCCCAAAAACACTCGAGTGTGAAGTTATTATCTGTTCTACTAAAGAGGTTCCTGATCTTGGCATCCCAAGAATAAATATTACTTTTCTTTCCTCAATGTTGTTTGTAAATTTTTGAGATAAATCAATTTTTGTAAAAATATTTTTTAATTGATTAAAAAAAGCAGTTTCATTGTTAATATTAAAGTTTAATGATTTTCTTCGTGTTGAGTTAGCAATATCTAAATTATTGAACGATTTTTCAATTAAACCCATATCCTCCTCTGCTTTTGCAAGCGAGAATAATAAATTAGTTTTTTGTTCATCATTTAATATTAGGTTATTTATTTTTAAATTCATTTCCTCATAATGTAAATCTCCAGCTTGATATTTTTTTGATTGAGAAATTAACATGTCTGCTTGAGTAAATTTTGGTTCAATCTCAAGAGTTTTTTTGGCATAATCAATTGCAAGGTCAAATTTACCTAAACCCTGATATGCAAGAGCTAAAGAATATAGAACAACTGGAATTTGTGAATTTATCTTTAAAGCTTTGTTGTATAGATCTATAGCAAATTCAAAATCGTTATTATCTCGCTTAAGATTACCATAATTAACATAGGCATTAATGTAATCAGGCTTCTTTTCAATTATTTTTTTAAATAAGTTTTCTGATAATTCAATTTCTCCAGTATTTTTATGTACATTTGCTAAATTATTCATGATGGCAATATTATTTGGCTCCATCTTATAACCCTTAATAAAGGTCTCTTTCGCTAATTTTAAATCACCAATATTTAGATAAGCAGATCCTAGAATATTGTATAAAATTAAATATTCTGGAGCTTTTTTGATAAGTTTTTTTGCTTTACTAATTAAGATATCAAATTTAGAACTATTAAATAAATTTAGTAAAATTTTAATTTCATTTTCAATATTACTCATTATTAATTTTATATATTATTTTGGTTAATAAAATAAGAAATTCCTGCAAAACCATAACTTTTTACTAAATTTAGTTTTTTAAAATTTGATTGATTAATACCACCTAAGGCAATTACTTTTTTTTTTGTTTTTGCCGCTAGTAGATTAAATTTTATAGGGTTTAAAAATTTATTATTTTTATTAACTTTAAATAATGGTGATAAAAAAATTAATTCTACACCTTGTTGTTCTTTTATTTTTATTTCTTGTACAGAATGTGCAGAGCCAATGATAGTAAATTTTTTTTTGAAATTACTTTTAATAAAATTTATACTTTTATTAAATGATGGTAAATACGCACCGTCCAAATCAAGTTTTATTGCTAATTTTAAATTATTGGATAAAAAAAACTTTCTACCTTGTTTTTGACAAGTTCTTTTAATATTAAGAATTAACCTTTCATCGTATTCTGTTTCATAATCTCTAAAAATTATTGCAACTTTTTTTGGTAATTTTCTGATATGATTTTTATCATATGTATTAATAAAAAAAAATAATTTAGGTAACTTACTATGCATAAAAGTGTTCATAATTTAATTCAGATTGAGAAAGAAATACAATCAAATATTATCAGTCTTGATACCACTACTAAATCACCGAAAATTATTGCTGTAAGTAAAACTCATCCTATGGCAAGCATATTACCATTGATAAATCATGGACATTTAGATTTTGGTGAAAATAAAGTACAAGAAGCAATAGATAAATGGAGTGATATAAAAAATAAAAAGAATAGTATAAAACTTCACTTAATTGGAAGACTTCAAACTAATAAAGTTAAATTTGCTTTAAAAATATTTGATTATATTCATTCATTGGATAGTGAAAAATTAGCTAATAAAATTTCTGATGAACAAATCAAACAAGGAAAAAAACCAAAGATATTTATTCAAGTTAATATTGGTAATGAAGACCAAAAATCTGGAATAAACAAAGAAAAATTGGATGATTTTTGTAAATTTTGTAAGAACTTAAATTTAGATATTATTGGCACAATGTGCATTCCACCAAACAATGGAAATACAGAAAAATTTTTCTTTGAGATGAGTAAAGTAAATCAAAAGTTAAATTTTAAAGAATTAAGTATGGGTATGTCAGGAGACTACTTGGAGGCAATTAAAAATAGTGCAACATATGTCAGAGTAGGTTCAAAAATATTTGGTAGTAGAACTTAACCTATTTTGATTTTAGTTTTTTGATCAATTAATTTTAATAATATTTCAAAATCTTTTTTTATTAAAGCAACACATCCTGCTGTGGGTTTATAATTGTTTGTTAAATGAATAAACACAGCACTTCCTTTGCCTGGAATTTTTCTTTCATTGTGACTAATTGAAATTATATAATCGTACTTATGATCTTTTCTGTGTAGATTTTCTTTAAGTCTTTTATTGTAAGTTTTAATTTCTTCATTATATTTTTTATGATTTGGATCATCGCACCAAGCCATATTTTTTTTAATAACTTTTTTATAGATTTTACACTTTGGACTACCAACACGATCTTTTCTAAAATATAATTTTCTTAATTTAAATAACCCTTTAGGAGTTGAATAATCATCCTCTTTTTTGTTGGAATTTATGCCTCTTTTTCCAATACAGCATCTTAATTTAAAATCATCAATTATAAGAGTGTTTTTATTTGGTACATGAATTATCATAGGTAATATTAAATATAATTATGCAAAATGTTTTTATTATAAATTTTAATTCACTATATGAAATTTTAGATGAGATGAAAGAAAATTTATCTTTTAAAATTATAAAATTTGAGAATGAAGAAAATTTTAAAAAGAAACTTGATCTAGATAGAATAGATTGTTTGGTAATTTCAAAAACTGATCATAAATTATTACTAAATGATAATATAACTGATAAAAATTTTTTAGATTTAAATGATTTGCCTTTATCTTTCAAAAAATTATTAGAACTAATCAATATTAAATTAATCAAATTAAAATTTAACCAACAGTCTAATATTATTATTAAAGGCTATGAATTAAATTTAAATTCTAAATTTTTTTCTAAAGGTAGCTTAAATTTAAAGTTAACGGAAAAAGAAATTGAAGTTATTTTATATTTAAATAATACAAAAATTAAACACAATGTTGCAGATTTACAAAAAAATATATGGGGTTACTCAGCAGATATGGAAACCCATACTGTAGAAACACATATATATAGATTACGAAAAAAAATAAGTGATTTATTTGACGATGAAAAATTTATATTAAGCCATAAAAATGGCTATTATATTGACTAAAATAGCTTAATCTAGTCTAGCACCAACTTTTTGGATTATCATTGAAGACATCTCAGTTCCTTTTTCGAGACATTCTTTTGTTGAAACATCATTAATTAGTCCATGAAGAAAACCAGCTGCAAAGAGGTCTCCAGCACCTGTTAAGTCTACAATCTTTAAATCAGGTTTACTTTTACATTCTACAATTTCTTTATTTTTGATAGCAATGCTTCCTTTTTCACCACGCGTGACGATTAAAAGCTTTCCTAGTTGTTTTCCAAATTCAATAACATCTTCAAAGCTTTTAGCATCAATTAATGCTCTAATTTCTTGTTCATTAGCAAAAGTAATATCAAGTTTATTTTTAACTAAATTTAAAAAGTCACTTTTATGTCTCTCCACACAAAATTGATCTGATAAGGACATTGCTTTAGTATTAGAGAGTGACATTGCCTTATCAAAGGCAGACTTTGGTTCTCCCTCATCCCACAAATATCCTTCTAAAAATATCATTTCACTTTTTTTTACAGCTTTTTCATTAATATCATTTTGGTTAATTTTTCCTGCAATTCCTAAAAACGTAACCATAGTTCTTTCTGCATCAGGTGTGATCAAGATTAAACAAGTTCCAGTTGGTGAAACTTCCTCTTTTTTATTATAAAAATATTGAACTTTTTCTTTAGTCAGACCTTCTTCATATTTTTGTCCCAATTCATCAGCATTAATCTTACCTATAAACCCAACATTATTTCCCAATTGAGACAGACCAACAATAGAATTTGCAACTGATCCACCAGAAACTGTTTCTTCAATTTTAAGAGTTGATAAAAGTTTTTTAAACTCACTTTCATCAACTAATTTCATTGTGCTTTTTGTTAATTGATTATTTATCAGATATTGATCGTCAACTTTGCAAATAACATCCACAATTGCATTACCAATCCCTAGTATTTTCATATTAAGCTTTTTTTATTTTAACTGGATTTTTTCTATTAGGATAACAAGTCGTACAAATTTTACAAGTCAAACCATAACATTCTCTAGCTTTACAAAATTCTCTTCCATAATAAATTATTTGTAAATGTAATTTGCTCCATGTTTTTTCTGGAAATATTCTTTTTAAATCTTTTTCTGTTTGAATAACATTTTTACCATTTGTTAAGCCCCATCTTTGAGCCAATCTATGTATATGAGTATCAACGGCAAAAGCTGGAATTCCAAAACCCTGAGACATGACCACACTTGCTGTTTTATGACCTACACCGGGTAGTTTTTCGAGGTCTTCAAAGCTTTTAGGCACTTTCCCCCTGTGTTTTTCTAGAAGCAGTTTAGACATTAAATAAATGCTCTTTGCTTTAACTCGAAAGAGGCCAATACTTTTAATCAATTTTTCAATTCTTTTTCTACCCAATTTTATAAAATGTTCAGGTCTATTGTATTTCGGATATATATTTTTAGTTACATTGTTAACATTTAGATCAGTGCATTGAGCTGATAAAAGAACTGACATTAAGAGAGTGAAGTTACTAGTATGATCTAGAGGGATAGGGGTTGTTGGATAAAGTTTATTTAAAATTTTTAGTATTTTTTTTGCTTTATCTTTTTCATCCATTATCTAAAGTTCAATAAATCTCTCATTGAATAAAGTCCTGGTTTTTTATTAATCAACCATTTTGCAGCAGTTAGAGCTCCATCTGAATAAAGTGCTCTATCAAAAGCCTCATGATTTAATTTTATTATTTCTTTTCCACTAGAAAATGTAACTTCATGTTCACCAATAATTTCACCTTTTCTAATTGAGTTAAAATTAATTTTTTTTCCATAAGGAAAAGTTTTTTTATTCAAAAATTTCTTACCCATTAAATTATAAAAATCTTTTTTTCTTCCATCGGCAATGCCTTTCCCAAGCATCAAAGCAGTTCCTGATGGGTAATCTTTTTTATGCTTATGATGCACTTCAAATACCTTACTCAAGTATTCATCATTTAAGGACTTAGAAGCAACTTCTGTTAAATACATTAGTAAGTTAACTCCCAAACTCATATTACCAGCTTTTAATATGGGGATTTTTTTTGAAAACTTTTTAATTAGGAGCTCTTCTTTTTGACTAAAACCAGTTGTGCCAATTACTAATCTTTTTTTTAATTTGGATGCAATTTTAAGGATGTCGAGTGTACAATTAGGTATTGTAAAATCTATTATAACATCTGTATTTTTAAAAGCTTCATTCGTGTTAAGATTAAGTTTTATTCCTGCTATTTTTTTATTAAGGATTTTATTTTCAGTGAGTGTTACTAAATTAAAATCTTTGTTTGCTCTTACAGATTTAATTAGCTGTTGACCCATTCTACCGAGACAACCCGATATTGCTAAATTAATTTTTTTCATCTAAGAAAATATTAACCTTTTTTATTTAATTAGTCTTTAGTTTTTCCAAAAACTTTTTGCTTTTTGGAAAAACTGCTTGATACTTGGATTAGACTTTTCGTTTTCAATTTCTCTAAATTTTTCAAGTAATTCTTTTTGTTCTTTATTTAAAGAAATAGGAACCTCAGTATTTACCTGGACATAAAGATCTCCATTTCCACTTCCTCTCATATAAGGCATACCTTTACCTTTTAATCTAAATTGTTTACCATTTTGAGTTCCGTCAGGTATTTTAATTTTGGCCTTTCCACCATCAATTGTTGGTATTTCGATGGTAGTACCTAAGGCTGCATCTGCAAAAGATATTGGAAATTCAAAAAATAGATTTTCATCAGATCTTTTAAATAAATCATGAGAGTGAACATTTACAAATAAATATAAGTCACCACTTGCCCCACCTTTAGTTCCAGCCTCTCCTTTGCCAGCTAATCTTATTCGTGTTCCATCATCCACACCCTTTGGTATTGTTACGGATATTTTTTTTGAAGCTTGTTTATTACCTTGGCCATTACAATCATTACATGGGTTTGTAATTTCTTCACCAGAGCCAGCACACTGAGGACAAGTTTGTTGAACAGTAAAGAAACCTTGGTTAGACCTTACTTTACCATTTCCACCACAAACTGTGCATCTATCTGGAGAATGACCAGGTTTAGAGCCATTACCTTTACAAGTGTTACATTTTTCAGTTGTTGAGAATTTTATATCTTGTTTTTTACCTTCATAAGCTTCTTCAAGAGTAATAGATAAATCATATCGTAGATCTGAGCCTCTATTGTTGGTTTTTCTTCTTCCCCTCGATTGTCCACCACCAAAATCTCCGAAAAAATCTTCAAATATGTCTGAGAAATCGGCTCCACCAAAACCACCACCTTGTCTTCCACCACCACCCTCAAAGGCGGCATGGCCAAAGTTATCATAATTTTGTTTTTTTTCTTTATCTGAAAGGATTCCGTAAGCTTCACCAGCTTCTTTAAATTTATCTTCTGAGGCTTTGTCGCCTGGGTTTTTGTCTGGATGATGTTTTACAGCTAACTTTCTATAGGCAGATTTTAGTTCTTCAGGGCTTGCACTTTTGCTTACACCCAAGACGTCATAAAAATCTCTTTTAGCCATAAGTTACTTAAGATGATAGTTGCTGTAAGTCTTAGGCGCTTTTTTCTTTATCTTCTTCTGTGCCTT
>Ga0222670_1000920_pt1 | contig 11068 bp, 9 predicted proteins | sample AntAcemetagen732_FD_181148 | JGI IMG/M metagenome (GOLD analysis project Ga0222670, IMG submission 181148) | Saline water microbial communities from Ace Lake, Antarctica - #732 | ecosystem: Environmental > Aquatic > Non-marine Saline and Alkaline > Saline | place: Antarctica: Ace Lake | collected... | reverse complement strand
TACTTTATGAAGAGTTAATGGAAAGTTCAAGAGTATCTATTGAAGTTGCTAATTCATTACGCAATTAATGTTTAAAAGAATTCAACTTTTATATAATACCAGTAAGTACTTGAAGGCTAGTCAAATATTGAACAGAGCTAAGCGCAAATTTATTAAGCCTAAAGTAAGTTTGTTCCATATTCCTAAAAAATCACTTCCTTATAATAAGATTAAACCTGTTATACAGTGTCCACAAAAAATATATGATGAGTGTAGTTTTAAATTTTTAAATAAAAAATTCACACTGAAGTCAGCAGAAGATTGGAACGCTAAAAGCCAAGATAAGTTGTGGCTCTATAATCTGCATTACTTTGATGATCTTAATGCTATAAATTCTGAACAAAGACTAGTCTGGCATAACAACTTAATCCAAAAGTGGATTGAAGATAATCCAGTTGGCCTTGGTAATGGCTGGGAGCCTTACCCATCTTCTTTGCGAATTGTTAATTGGATTAAATGGTTTTTACTAGATCTCAATTCACATAATAATATAAAGCAGGTGTGGTTAGATTCAATTGTTATTCAAACTAGATTTTTAAGTCAAAATTTAGAATACCATCTTTTAGGAAATCATCTATTTGCAAACGCTAAGGCACTAGTATTTGCGGGACTATTTTTCAAAGGAAAAGAGGCTGATTATTGGTATCAATTAGGAGTCTCCATTATAAATAAAGAACTTTCTGAACAAGTACTTTCAGATGGCGGCAACTTTGAATTATCACCAATGTATCATGCAATTTTTTTAGAAGATTTATTAGATTTAGTTAACATTAATAAAGCGTTTGATAAAAGTTTACCAAATAATTTAGAAAACAAAATTGTACAAATGCTTGAATGGTTAAAAATTATGTGCCATCCAGATGGAGGAGTAGCTTTTTTTAACGATTCTACTTTAGGTGTAGCACCATCTTTGATTGAATTATTAAGCTATGCGGATCGACTTGGTATTATCTTTAAAAAAAATAAAGTTAATCAATTAACGCATCTTGTGGAATCAGGCTATATCAGAGTAGAAAAAGAGAATGCAGTTATTATCGCTGATGTTGCAAACATTGGTCCAGATTATATTCCTGGACATGGACATGCCGATGCTTTGAGTTTTGAGTTATCCTTGTTTAATAAAAGAACGATTATTAATTCTGGAATATCAACTTATGAAATGGGTATTGATCGTGATAACCAAAGAAGTACTAAATTGCATTCAACTATCACTGTTGATAATAAAAACTCCAGTGAGGTTTGGAGTGCATTTCGTGTAGCAAACCGTGCCAAAGTATTTGATATAAAAAAACTTGAAAATCATAATGGTGACGTTGTATTTTCAGCTTGTCATGATGGATATAAAAAACTTAAAGAAGGAGTTTTGCATTGTCGTAACTGGAGTGTTTCTAAAAACACAATTACAATCGTAGATAATATTTTAGGCAAGGGAAAACATAAAATTAGCTCAGTACTTCCACTCCATCCAAATGTTGTGGTTGATAATGCTCAAGGAGATTCAATTAACCTCAATGTAAGTGAAAAAAAGGTAAAAATTAATTTTGAAGGTAAGGGAATGTTGAGGGTGATAGATTCAAAATATTATCCAGAGTTTGGTCGCTCTATTGACAATAAACACCTAATATATGATTATGATAGTCAACTACCATCAAAAATAACAATAAAAATATCATGGTAAAAATATTAGCTGTATTCGGCACTCGTCCAGAAGCAATTAAAATGGCACCTGTTATACGAGCGTTAGAAGGTAATTTTGATATAAAATTATGTGTAACTGCACAACATAGGCAGATGCTTGATCAAGTTTTAGAGTTATTTGAAATTAAACCAGACTTTGATCTTGATGTTATGCAACCTGGTCAAGACCTGTTTGATATTAGCAGCAATGTCTTATTAGGGATTAAAAAAGTTTTGCAAACAGAAAAGCCAGATCTTGTTATGGTACACGGTGATACAACAACTTCTATGATAACAGCTATGGCTGCTTTTTATCTACAAATACCCGTATGTCACGTGGAAGCTGGTTTACGTACACATAATATTAACACTCCTTTTCCAGAGGAATTGAATCGTCAAATTACTTCAAGAATTGCCTCTTTACATTTTGCACCAACTAAGATGGCTAGACAAAATTTATTAAATGAAAAAGTACCAGATAATCAGATTCATGTAACAGGAAACACAGTTGTTGATGCGTTACTCTCTATAGTAGAAAAAGCAAGAATTGTTAATTTTTCAGATAGTGTTTTAAAAAAAATGCCATTTTTGAAAAAAGAAAAAAAAGACCTGGCTCGTATTATTTTAATAACTGGTCATAGACGTGAAAATTTTGGATCAGGGTTTGAAGAGATTTGTCATGCATTAAGTATTCTTGCTAATGAAAATCCAAATATTCAAATTATTTATCCCGTACACCTAAATCCCAATGTGAGAGAGCCAGTGAATAGAATTTTATCTAATTTAAATAATGTTCATCTTATTGAGCCAATGGAGTATTTGACTTTTATTAAGTTGATGGATTTATCGTATTTAATTTTGACAGATAGTGGAGGAATTCAAGAAGAAGCGCCTAGTTTGGGTAAACCAGTTTTAGTGATGAGAGACACTACGGAGCGCCCAGAAGCAGTAGAAGCTGGAACAGTTAAATTAGTGGGTACAAATAAAAATGAGATTGTAAAAATGGTTAATCTATTATTAGCTGATAGTGATTTATATATGCAAATGTCAAAAGCATACAATCCATATGGTGATGGAAAGGCTAGCAGTATTATCTGCAATGTTCTAAAGAAGAGAGGTACTGTATGATTGTATCTATAATAGGATTGGGTTATGTCGGACTTCCAACGGCGGCAGTATTAGCATCAAAAAAGGTGAATGTGGTTGGAGTTGATATAAATCAAAATATTGTAGATATCATTAATCAAGGAAAAACTCATATTGTTGAGCCAGAGCTAGATGTCTTAGTTCATAAAGCTGTTAAAGATAATTATTTAAAAGCAGTTATAAAACCAGAAAAAGCAGATGTATTTGTGGTGGCTGTACCCACGCCTGTTAAAGATAATTATGAGCCAGACCTATCTTACATAAAATCAGCAGCCAAGACAATTGCTACAGTACTGGAAAAGGGTAATTTGATAATTTTAGAATCTACCTCTCCTGTGGGCACTACTGAAAAAATGATGGAATGGATAAAAGAAGAAAGACCAGACCTCTCTTTTCCTAAATTTAGAGATGATAAAATTAAAGTAGATATAGCAGTAACACACTGTCCAGAACGTGTATTACCAGGTCAAGTGGTACGTGAGCTTGTAGAAAATGACAGAATTATAGGTGGTGTTACTACTCAGTGTGCAGAGAAAGCTCGTAAGTTATATAAAATTTTTGTAAAAGCTGATTGTCTAATTACAGATTGCCGTACAGCGGAGTTAAGTAAGCTTGTTGAGAACTCTTTTCGTGATGTTAATGTTGCCTTTGCAAATGAATTATCTTTAATTTGTGACAAGCTAGATATTAACGTCTGGAAGATGATTCAATTTGCTAATAGACATCCTCGTGTCAATATTTTGCAACCAGGCCCTGGCGTAGGTGGTCATTGTGTTGCAGTTGACCCGTGGTTCATTGCTGATTCAGCGCCAGATGAGGCAAAATTAATTCGAACGGCTAGATTGGTCAATGATAGTAAACCATTGTTTGTTTTGAATAAAGTCAATCAAGCAGCTAAAGCTACAGGAAAAAAAATGTCAGAGTTAAGTATTGCCTGTTTGGGTTTAACTTTTAAAGCAAATATTGCAGATCTTCGTGAAAGTCCAGCCTTAAGCATTGCCCAAAAAATTGGATCTATTAATTTTAGTTCTATTTTTTTGGTTGAACCTAATATTGATCATATACCAAGTGGTTTTGATAGTGACAATGTAAAGTTTGTTAGTTTAGAAAAAGCAATAAAGGATGCTGATATAGTTGTTTTACTAGTTGATCATGCTTCATTCAAATCTATGGATTTAAGCTTACTATCTGGAAAACAAGTAATTGATACTCGTGGCATTTGGTCTTGAAAATAGTTTTTTTTACATTTTATTACCCACCTGATCTTTGTGCGGGCTCTTTTCGTGCAATTGCATTGGTGCAAGCATTATCCAAAAGAATGAAAAACGATGATGAGTTACATATTATTACAACACATCCAAATCGTTATGAAAACCACAGAGTAAAAGCTAGTGACATTGAAGTACATGGAAATATCACAATACATCGTATTTCTGTGCCTAGCCATAAAAGTGGAATGTTTTCACAGGCTCGCACATTTGTGACTTATGCACTAGCTTCTTATAAATTATGTAACAATCTTAATCCAGATTTTCTTATTGGAACCACCTCACGTTTAATGACAGGTGTATTGACAGGTTTATCTGCTCGTAAATTAGGATGTAAATATTTTATTGATTTAAGAGATATATTTTCAGAAACAATCTCTGATATTTTTTCTCAAAAAAATAAACTATTAGGGTCTATATCTAAAAAAACTTTTTCTTTATTAGAACGATGGTTATTTAATAAAGCTACAGGAGTTAATGTTGTGTCTGAAGGGTTTCCTGAGTATTTTCAAACTATGGGTATAGATACATCTAATTGGTCATTTTTTCCTAATGGTGTTGATAAGATATTTACTAACTTGCCTTTTATTGGAAATAAAAGGTCAAAAGAAATTACAACTGTATTATATATTGGAAATATAGGTACTGGACAAGGTCTTGAAAATATACTCCCAGCAACAGCAAAGTATATGGGTAACAAGTATCGTTTTTTAGTTATTGGTGGTGGTGGAGCTACTTCTAAATTAATCAATGCAATTAAAAATAATAATGTTGATAATATCGAAATATTAGCTCCAATTAAGCGTGAAAAACTTATTAAATATTATGAAGAGGCAGATATTCTATTTGTACATTTAAATGATATACCAGCCTTTCAGAGAGTATTGCCATCTAAAATATTTGAATATGCAGCGCTAAGGAAGCCTATAGTTGCTGGCTTAAGCGGATACTCTGCTAAATTTATATTAGATAATGTGCCGTATGCGACTATATTTAGTTCTGGAGACGTTGAAGGTTGCGTAGATGCTATTAAAAAAGCAGAAACTTTAGAAATAAAAGATAAAAATTCAGATATTTTTATCGAAAAATTTTCTCTTGAAAAAATTATGAACAAAATGGCAAAACATATTCTTTTATATTTATGATAAATATTTAATAAATTTGACAATATTGATAGTAAGAAAAATTTAAATTAATTGATGAAAATATTACTTACAGGTGCAACAGGATTTATTGGTAAAGCCCTGGTTTCAGAACTTATAAAACAGGATTTTGATTTATCAATTGCTGTTCGTCAAAAAACTAACTTATTTCCTAATAAAGTTAAACAATATGTAGTGGGAGATTTTGAAAGCAATCCAGATTTTTCAAATATTCTAACTAAAATCGATTGTGTTATTCATTTAGCAGGTAGGGCACATGTAATTGATAAAACTAAAGCCTCCATTTTAAATAAATTTCGTAAGCTAAATACTAAATTTACACTTAATTTAGCAAAGCAGGCTGCAACAGCGGGAGTAAAGAGATTTATATTTTTAAGCTCAATTAGAGTGAATGGTAATCAAAACACTAAACCATTCTTAGAAATTGATACTCCTAATCCACAAGAACCATATGCAATCAGTAAACATGAGGCAGAACAAGGGTTATTAAAATTAGCTGAAAATAGCTCATTAAAAGTGGTTATTATTCGATCACCATTAGTATATGGTAAGGATGCGCCCGGTAACTTTGGTAGATTAGTTCAATGGGCGAGTGCTAAAATTATTCTTCCTTTACCCTTAGGTGCTGTAAATAATGCTCGATCTTTAATAGCTATTGATAATTTAGTAAGCTTTATTATTCTTTGCGTTCTTCATCAAAAATCTGTTAATCAAATTTTCTTAATTTCTGACAATGATACCATTTCTACAACAGAGCTATTAAAAAAAATTGTTAAAGCATTTAACAAAAAAGCTTTGTTATTACCAGTACCTATAAATTGGATGATTTTTGTAGCAAAATTATTAGGCAAAGAGGCTGATGCGAAACGTTTGTTTTCTTCACTTATGATTGATAATAGTAAAGCTAGGGATTTATTAGATTGGCATCCTATAACAACAATAGACAGACAATTAAAAAAATTGTAGCAGATGAAAAAATTATTTGATTTAATATTAGCAATTTTTTTAATTTTGCCATTATTAATTCCATTTTTACTAATAGCAATTTTGATTATTATTACCTCAAAAGGTCCAGTTCTTTATTGGTCTGATAGAGTTGGAAAAAATAATAAAATTTTTAAAATGCCAAAGTTTAGATCTATGGTAATAAATACTCCTACATTAGCAACTCACTTATTGGATAATCCAGATTCTTATTTGTCACCAATTGGTCGTTTTTTACGTACAACAAGTCTAGATGAATTACCTCAATTATTTTGTATATTAAAAGGTAATATGAGTTTTGTAGGACCTCGTCCAGCTCTTTACAATCAGTATGACTTAATTTCCTTGCGTACTCAAGAAGGTGTAGATAAGTTGGTCCCTGGTATTACTGGTTGGGCACAAGTGAATGGAAGAGATGAGCTGTCAATTTCTGATAAAGTTTTATTAGATGTTGAGTATCAAAATCGCCAATCCATTTGGTTTGATATAAAAATTCTATGGATGACATTTTTTAAGGTTCTTAAAAAAGAAGGAGTGGATCATTGATCGAGAAATTACTATTACTATCAAGAAGTAATAAAAAGTTATTGTTGATAATTATAGATGCGATATTGCTGATTACAGTATTATTTATATCGTATTCAATTCGCTTGGATCAGTGGTATTTTCCACAAGACGATACAATTAGATTAATATTATTTGCACCAGTTATTGGTATTCCTATCTTTGCAAAACTTGGTTTATACCAGTCTGTCATTCGTTTTATAGACCTTAAGGTATTGTGGTCTTTAGTGCAGGCTGTATCTTTATATGCATTGATATGGGGTTTAGCTGGGTTTTTTGCACAGGCTGATATTGTAGTAGAAAGAGGATTTAATATAGGATTGGTTCCACGTTCAGTCATAGTTATTAATTGGTTATTATCTCTATTGGCAATAGGCGGGATACGTATTTTTGCACGTTTTATTGTTAATGAGAATATTAAATTTTCAATTTTTAATTATGAATTTAAAAGTACAACAAAAAATATTAACAGTGTTGGTAAGAGTAGAGTTTTAATTTATGGTGCAGGTCAAGCTGGAGTGCAGCTATCATTAGCACTAAATAATTCAAATGAATTTTATCCAGTTGGGTTTATTGATGATAATAAAGATTTGCAGGGAAACGATATTAATGGTTTAGAAGTATATTCTATAAATAATATTGAAGAATTAATTTCTAAATTTAAAGTAGAGGAGGTGTTAATTGCATTACCGAGTGCTTCTCGTTCAGATCAATTTAATATTATTGACAAATTAGAACGTTATCCAGTAATTGTGAGGTCACTACCTGGTTTGTCAGATATAGCACAAGGTAAGATAAAGATTGATGATTTACTTCAAGTAAGTATTAAAGATTTACTTGGGCGTCAGCCAGTAGAACCTAATGATAGCTTGTTAGGAAAAAATATTACTAATAAGTCTGTGGTTGTAACTGGTGCTGGAGGTTCAATCGGTTCAGAGCTGTGTAGACAAATTGCAGATTTAAAACCTAAGAAACTGATTTTATTTGAAGCAAGTGAATTAGCACTTTATACGATTGATAGAGACTTAACTAATGCTAATAAATACAGATCATTTGATATTTTTCCGATACTAGGTAGTGTTACTAATAAGAAGCAACTTAAAAGTTTGTTTGAATATTTTAGTGTAGATACAATCTATCATGCAGCAGCGTTTAAACACGTGCCAATGATAGAACTTAATAATATTCAAGGAGTTCAGAATAACATTTTTGGAACTCTTAGTTGCGCACAAGCAGCAATAGATTCTGGTGTAAAAACTTTTGTATTGATATCAACTGATAAAGCAGTGCGCCCAACAAACACTATGGGAGCGACTAAACGTATAGCTGAACTTATATTACAAGCTTTTGCTGTTATACAAAATGTTACAACATTTAGTATGGTTCGTTTTGGAAATGTACTTGGTTCTAGTGGATCTGTTATTCCTCTATTTAAAAAACAGATTATTGAGGGTGGACCAATAACTGTAACTGATAAAGATATTATTCGTTATTTTATGACAGTAACTGAAGCAGTTGAACTCTTAATTCAAGCAGGAGCCATGGGTACAGGGGGTGATGTATTTGTTTTGGATATGGGTAAGCCAGTAAAAATTAAAGAATTAGCAGAAAAAATGATTCGTTTGAGCGGTCTCAAGGTAAAAGATGAATTTTATCCCAATGGAGATATTGAGATTAAATATACAGGGTTACGAGCAGGTGAAAAATTATACGAGGAGTTATTAATAGGTGATAATGTTAGTGAGACCGATAATCCCCTTATTATGCGAGCAAAAGAGGAAAAGATTAGTTGGGATGAGCTAAAATTATTATTAGGAAAGTTAGGTGAAGCAAATGATAGCTTAGATTATGATGCTATACGTAAAATTTTAATTAAAATTGTCCCAGGTTTTGAACCACAGAACGAAATTAGCGATATTCTGTACAAAAATAAAATGGAACCTAATTAACATTTTTTAAATAAAATTTTTAACACGATGCTTCCCATTTAATAGCACTTTTAATAATTTTATTTATATTATTGTACTTTGGCTTCCATTTTAAAATTTTTTGAAATTTTTTAGTACTAGCATAAATTTGTCCTACATCACCATTTCTCTTAGGTAGATATTTAATTATTAATTTTTTTTTTAATATTTTATTTCTAGAAAATTTAAGATTAACGTCGTAGTAATCATTAATTGAATCGTAGCCAAGAATTTTATGTCCTTTCTTGAGTAAATTTAAAGCTAAAGAAAACCCAATGAAACCAGAGGCACCTGTGATTAATATTTTTTTATTCTTATTCATTTGTCTAATCTATTAATATAACAATATGATCGTTATAGAAATAGTTCTGTAAAAATTCTCATGGAAATAATACTTACCAAACCAACTGTTACCATTGCAATAAATCCTACAACAAAGGGTTTATAACCCATGGATTTTAGGTCTTTTAAGTTAGTTGATAGTCCAACAGCAGCCATTGCCATACTTAAGAAAACCTTAGCAGAATCTTTAATCATGGATACTGAGTTTTGCCAAATTGGTTGAGAATTTTCTGATAAAAATAGTTGATCTCCAATATTTCGAAATATAATCATTCCAATAAAACCTAATACAAAATATGGGAAAATATTAAGTATTGAATAGTTTTTAGTCTTAGTTTCGTTCCTATTATAAAGATAAGCAAAAAGAGGGATCATGATAACTAGAAAAGTATTTCTAATAAGCTTTGTAACTGTTGCAATATTTAAAGTTTCTGGACTATTAAATTGCTGATCATAAATTAATCCAGCTGCTGCAACTTGAGATGTTTCATGAATAGCGGTTCCTAAAAAAAGACCCACATACATTGGGTCTCCATTAAAATAAATATTTGCAAAATATGGATAAACTAACATTGAAATTATTCCAAAGACTGTGATGTTGGCAATTGCATAAGCAACCTCACCCTTATTTGCTTTAATTATTGGAGCAGTTGCCATGATTGCAGTTGTTCCACAGACAGTACTTCCAATTGATATCAGGTAAGCCATTCTTGTTGAGATTTTTAATTTTTTAATTAGTAATTTAATTACAATTAATACACTTATGATGCAGACAATAATTAATGGTATAGCAACAGAACCAAACTTTAAAAACTCAAACGGCTTTAATTGAATACCAAGACAAATTATTCCAAGTTTTAAAATATATTTTTGAGTAAAATTTATTCCAAGTAAAAAACCTTCTCTCATTTGAAAAATATTCCCAAGTACAATTCCCATTAGAATTGCAATCATGGCAGTTGATATTGGACTTTTTTCATAACCTAAAAGCTCAATACCAATAATGTTATTAAAACCTTGAGATAAACTGTAGAGAACAAACGCTAAAATAATACCTGGTGCAATGACCAGGTATTTTTTAAATAGCATTATTTAATAAATAAGTTTTTAAGCACTTCTGTAAAGTTTAGTCATAACAAACTCTTTATGACCTAAAGCTTCAGCACAAGTTAATCTACCGTTAGCAACTCTAATCATTGATTTGATTAATTCATCACCAGCTTGAGACATTGTCATCTCACGTGATAAAATTTTTGATACATCACAATCAATATGTTCACCCATACCTTTTACAGTTAATGGGTTGGCTGTTAACTTAACAACAGGTTCAATGGGATTACCTACAATATTACCTTGACCTGTCGGGAATAAGTGAATGTTAAATCCAGCAGCTGCTTGAAGTGTAATACACTCTGCTGCAGCAGATGAAGTATCCATAAAGTATAACCCTTTTCCTTTAGTAGGTTCTTCAGCTGGCTCTAATACGTCTATAAATTTACAAGATCCAATTTTTTGGAAGTTTCCAAATGCTTTTTCTTCAATTGTAGTTAATCCACCTGCAATATTTCCAGCAGTTGGTTGACTTTCAGAAAGATCATCTGTTGCTTCTTTTAGAATGAAATCGTTATAATCACTCCACGTTTTCATGAATTTTTTTGAGGCTTCTGGGGTTGCACCACGTGTAGCACAAACTTTTTCAGCACCAGTTAACTCTGAAGTTTCACCAAAACATAAATGAACTCCTAATGGCTCTAATTTATCCATTAAGTTTCCAACTGTTGGGTTAGCAGCAAGACCTGATGTTGTATCAGACTCACCGCATTTAACCGAAATCCATAAATCGCTTAAAGGACATTCTTCTCTTTGTTTTTCAGAAGCCCACATTGCAAATTCTTGAGCTTTTTTAGAAGCCTTCATG
>Ga0222670_1000914_pt1 | contig 11125 bp, 10 predicted proteins | sample AntAcemetagen732_FD_181148 | JGI IMG/M metagenome (GOLD analysis project Ga0222670, IMG submission 181148) | Saline water microbial communities from Ace Lake, Antarctica - #732 | ecosystem: Environmental > Aquatic > Non-marine Saline and Alkaline > Saline | place: Antarctica: Ace Lake... | reverse complement strand
ATATATAATTTAAAAATGTTTAAATATTTTGAGCTTAATAAAATTTTTGCAATAACCTCTAAAGCGCCAAAGTACGTTTTATTTTTATTTATTATTGTCTTAACAATTGGTTTAACCGAAGCGCTTATACTTTCACCTGAAGATTATAAGCAAAGTGATGCAGTAAGAATTATGTATGTTCATGTACCAGCTGCATGGATATCACTTGGAATATTTTCAAGTTTAGCTTTGTTGTCTGTTGGAAGTTTTGTTTTTAAAAATAAAAATTTTGCTCTAATTGCTAAAAGTTTAGCACCTTCAGGATTTATATTTAATATCATTGCATTAGTTACAGGTTCAATTTGGGGAAAACCAACTTGGGGTACTTGGTGGGCTTGGGATGCAAGAATAACTTCTATGCTAATTTTAGCTTTATTTTATGGAATGTATTTATTGGCTTGGAGAATTTATGAGGACAAAGAACAGGTAATAAAAGTTACCTCTTTGATTGCAATTTTAGGAGTGGTGAATGTTCCTATCATTAAATTTTCTGTAGATTGGTGGAATACACTGCATCAACCAGCTTCAATTAATATTTTATCAACCAACACAGCAATTCATCCATCAATGCTAGTCCCATTGGGTATTATGACTGCGGCATTTGCCCTTTTTTCATTACTCATTTTTTTGATGAAATATAATACCGAACTGATAAAAGTTAAGAATAAAGGATTAGATAGATTATGATAAATGAAATAATTTCAATGAATGGATATGGAGCTTACGTATGGTCAGCTTTTTTATTCACATTGATCAGTTTTACAGCCTTGTACTTTGTAACTAAATTACAGCTTTTAAAAGAGCAAAAAAGATTTGCTTCTAAATTTGGTTCTCTAAACGTTGAAAAAGCTAGAGCTGCAAGATCACAAAATATTAATAGAGAAATATTATCTAATACATCAAATATTTAACTAATAAACCATGTATGGTAAAAAGGTTAAATTACGATTTGCATTCTTAGCTTTAATCTTAGTCTCAGTAATTTTAACAGTTTTTTTAGTCTTACAATCTTTAAAAGAAAACGTTGTATATTTCCAATCACCAACTGAAATAAAGTCTTTAATAGAATTAAATAAAAAAAAAATAAGAGTGGGTGGGATGGTTAAAGAACAATCAATTTTTATAGACTCTGATAAAGTTAATTTTGTTATTACTGACTTTAAAAATGAAATTAATGTTGTTTATTCAGGGGCAGTTCCAAATTTATTTGCTGAAGGAAAAGGAGTGGTTGCTGAAGGTTTTTTAAAAGATAAGAATTATTTTACAGCAACTAAAATTTTGGCAAAACATGATGAAAATTATATGCCCCCAGAAGTTAAAGAAGCTATAGGAGATAAATAAATTGCTAGCTAATCAGATAGGTTATTATTCTTTAATTTTAGGGTTGTTACTTTCAGTATTACTTTGTGGAGTTTCAATTAAAGACTTTAATAATACTAATAAGCAGATTAACCAAAATATATTATCTCTATCATTTCTACAGTTAGTTTTTGTAATTGTGAGTTTTTTGAGTTTGATTATATCTTTTATAAACTCAGACTTTAGTAATGAGACAGTCTTTAATAACTCTCACACAACTAAACCATTATTCTATAAAATCTCAGGAACTTGGGGAAACCATGAAGGAAGCTTATTGCTATGGCTATTAGTATTAACTTTATTTATTTTTCTATTTTTAGTTAAATCAAGAGAACAGCCTAAAAAATATAGAATTTTAACTTTATTATTTCAACAAATAATAATTATTGGATTTTTCTTATTTGTATTAATGACATCTAATCCTTTTAATTATTTATTTCCAATTCCCAATGAAGGCCTCGGTCTTAATCCAATATTACAAGATCCAGCTTTAGCAATTCATCCTCCAATTTTATATTTAGGTTATGTCGGTACCTCTATAATATTTTCATCGTCCCTTGCTGCAGTTACGCAAAACTATGTTTCAAGACAATGGGGACAGCATATTAAAAAATGGGTTTTAGTTTCTTGGATTTTTCTAACTATAGGGATCATGCTTGGATCAATTTGGGCATATTACGAATTAGGATGGGGAGGCTTTTGGTTTTGGGACCCAGTTGAAAATGTTTCTTTAATGCCATGGTTAACATTAACAGCATTGCTACATTGTATTGTAGTGTTAGAAAGAAGAGCTGCCCTAACATCTTGGGTGGTTATATTGTCTATTACAACATTTACCTTAAGTATGTGTGGAACTTTTTTAGTAAGATCTGGAATATTAAACTCTGTACATACATTTGCTAATGATCCTGCAAGAGGTATTTTTATATTAGTTTTTTTATTTGCACTAATTGTTTTATCGTTAGGAATATTTTTTATATTTCACAAAGAAAATAGCAAAAGCTCAAATAATTTCTTTTGGCTTAGCAGAGAAACTTTTATCTTAATAAACAATTGGTTTATGATGTATTTTTTATCTGTTGTTTTAATAGGTACAGTATACCCAATTTTTCTAGATGTAATATCCAGTGAAAAAATATCAGTAGGGCCTCCTTTTTACCAAAAATTAATTGTTCCTTTTTTAATACCATTTCTGTTATTTATGTCTCTTGGACCAAGACTTAAATGGATTAAATCAAAAATTGAAAATAAGAACTCACTTATTATCACATTTATAATTTCGGTAATATTAACTTTTTTTATTATTAAAAATTTAACTACGGACTTACTTTTTTATACAGTTTTAATTTCAGCTGCTTTTTTTCTATTCTTTACAACTTTGAAAGAATTACTTATTAAAAAATTTAATAATATCTCTCAAACTATTTCACACTTTGGTTTTAGTTTATTAATATTAAGCATTCTGTTTAATAGTATTTTATCCTCAGAAATTATAACCAACATACAAATTGGCGAAAGATATGATTATGACAAAGGTGAAATTTTTTTTAAAAAGATAGAAGAAAAAAAAGAAAGTAACTTTAAATCCATCATCGCCTCTTTTGAGATAAAAGACAAAAATGGCAAAACTATTGAATTAAAACCTGAGATTAGAATTTATAATCAGCCTATAATTATCACTAGTGAGGCAGATATAAGAACAACATTATTAGAGGATAAGTTTCTAGTAATGAACCTTGTAAAGGGTAATGAATATTTTAATATTAGATATCAAATAAAGCCATTTATGGTTTGGATATGGATATCAGTTTTATTATTAAGTCTTGGTGGATTAATGAGTTTATTTAAAAGAAAGATATGAAAAATAAGTTTAGCTTATTTATTATAGTTATTTTTTTAAGCTTTTGTTTTGTTATTTTTTATAAAGGATTAAATACTCCAAATAATTACACACCCAAGATTAATGAGAAAAAAAACATCCCAATCTTTAAAGCTAAGGTCTTTAATTCAGATAGCTATATAAATTCAGATGAAATTTTTGAAGAGAACATTTTTTATATTGTAAATATTTGGGCATCATGGTGTGTACCTTGTAGAACAGAACACCCTTTATTAATGCAACTAAGTAAAAATGAGTCGATTAAACTAATTGGATTAAATTATAGAGATAATTTTGATAATGCAAAAAAATTTATTGATGACTTTGGTAATCCATATTCAAGAATTTTAATTGATAAAGATGGAACTTTAGGAGTTGAATTTGGAGCTTATGGAGTTCCAGAAACTTTTTTAATAAATAAAAATAAAAATATAATTAAAAAATTTGTTGGTCCGATCAATCAAGAAATTGTTAATGAAATTAAATTAATTATTAAATGAAAGTTTTAAAAATATTTATAATCCTATTTTTAGTCACAAGCTTTTCAGGGTTAAAATTTGCTGAAGCAAGTGATGTTTTAAAAAATAAAATTTTAAAAAATGTTCGTTGTTTAATTTGTCAGGGTCAGTCAGTATACGATTCGGAATCTGAGTTTGCTTCTAGTATTAAATTAATTGTTGATAGAAAAATTAACGAAGGATTAAAAGAAAAACAAATATACCAATTTTTAAGAGAAAAGTATGGTGATTGGGTTATTTTTGACCCCCAATTAAACAAAAACACTTATGTTTTATGGTTATTACCATTATTGTTATTTTTGTTAGGTGGTGCAATAATAAAAAAAAAATTAAAAAATTAATTATTCATGAAGTTAAAAAATTTATATTTATTATTTTCTTTGTTACTTTTTTTTACTCCAGCAAAAAGTGAAACAGAGTACAGTTTTTATGGGGGTACTTTTGATACTATAGATAAAGAAGGTGATGATAAAGCAACAATGTACGGCTTTGAACACAATAATCCAATATTATTTAGAGATACGTTTGTTGGTAAGTTTTCACCGATTACTGGTGGGTTTGTTACTGATAAAAGTTCTATTTATTTATATACAGGTGTTCAAGTTGAATATGAATTGGGTCCTTTAAATATTGTGCCTAGTTTTGCACCTGGATACTATGATGCAGGAGATGGAAAAGATTTAGGAATGGCCCTAGAATTTAAAAGTGAAATAAAATTTAGTTTTGATATTCTTCAAGATTCTAAAATAGGTTACTCTTATAGTCATATTTCTAATAATGATTGGGGAACTATAAATCCAGGAGTTAATAATCAAACAATTTCATTTTCAAAAACTTTTTAATTAAATGAAATTAAATGATTGTTACAATTTTAGAGACTTTAGAAAATTAGCAAAAAAAAGATTACCTTCTCCAATTTTTCATTACATCGATGGTGGTGCAGATGATGAAAAAACTTTAAAAAGAAATACAGATTCTTTTGATGATTGTGATTTAATTCCAAATATCCTTGCTAGTGTTGGAAAGCCTGATCTTTCAATAACTGTTTTTGGCAAAAAAATTGATATGCCTATTTTTCTTTCACCAACCGCAATGCAAAGACTTTACTATCATGAAGGTGATAAGGCCTCAGCTAGAGCTGCTGAAAAATTTGGAACTTTTTATAGCATGTCTACTATGGCCAACAATACGATTGAAGAGGTTGCTGCTATTTCAAATGGACCAAAACTATTTCAATTATATATTCATAAAGATCAATCAATTACGGATGACTTAATAGACAGATGTAGAGCGTCTGGTTTTAATGGTATGTGTTTAACGGTTGATACATTGGTTGCTGGAAATAGAGAAAGAGACCATAGAACTGGCTTTACCACTCCTCCAAAATTGACACTTCAAAGCTTAATGAGTTTTGCTATGAGACCCGAATGGGTATTTAATTATTTTACTCATAAAAAATTTGAATTATCCAATGTTAAAAATAAAACAGATAAAGGAACCAATATTTCAAAATCAGTTATCGAATATATTAATGAGCAATATGATCCAGCTATGAATTGGAAGGATGCAGAATATTGTGTAAAAAAATGGAATGGCCCATTTGCTCTTAAAGGCGTAATGTCTGTTGAAGACGCAAAAAGAGCTATAGATATTGGTTGTACAGCAATAATGATTTCAAATCATGGAGGTAGACAATTAGATGGTTCAAGATCACCTTTTGACCAAGTTAATGCAATTAGAGAGGCTGTTGGAGACAAGTTGGAAATTATTTTAGACGGTGGAGTAAGACGTGGAACTCATGTTTTAAAAGCTTTAGCAGCTGGTGCAACGGCATGCAGCTTTGGAAAAATGTTTTTATTTGCTTTAAGTGCTGGGGGTCAACCTGGTGTTGAACGTCTATTACAAAACATGCATGATGAAATTAATAGAAATATGGTATTAATGGGTTGTAAAACTTTAAAAGAATTAGATGCTTCAAAATTAATTTATAGAAAATAGTTTTTACTTATCAAAATTATATATAAAAAAAATAAATTAAATTATAAAATATTAATATTAGAATTAAATTATTATGAAATTAGCAAAAAATTTACAAAGACTAGGAACTGAATCTGCATTTAGTGTTTTAGCTGAAGCAAAAAAATTAGAAGCACAAGGCAAACCAATGATCCACTTAGGTCTAGGTCAGCCTGATTTTAAGACACCCCAACACGTAGTAGATGCTGCAAAAAAAGCATTAGATGAGGGTCATCATGGATATGTTTTATCAAATGGAGTTTTAGAGTGCAGACAAGCTGTTACTAGAAAAATTAAAAAACTTTATAATAAGGATATTGACCCTGAAAGAGTATTGATAATGCCAGGTGGGAAACCAACAATGTATTATGCGATACAATGTTTTGGTGAACCGGGTGCAGAAATTATACATCCAACGCCTGCATTCCCAATATATGAATCAATGATTAATTATACAGGTTCAACAGCAGTTCCATATGACTTAACAGAAGATAAAGATTTAAAATTTGATCCTGAAAAAATTTTATCTTTAATTACTGATAAAACTAGATTGCTAATATTAATTAACCCAAATAATCCAACAGGAAGTTTTGTTGAAAAATCTGTAATAGATGTTTTAGCAGAAGGGTTAAAAAAACATCCTCATGTAGCAATCCTTAGTGATGAAATTTATAGTAGACAAATTTATGATGGAAAAGAAATGCCAACATTTTTCAATTATCCTGATTTGCAAGATAGATTAATAGTTTTAGATGGTTGGAGTAAAGCTTACGCCATGACAGGTTGGAGAATGGGGTGGAGTGTGTGGCCAGAAGAATTAATACCACATGTAAACAAACTAATTATTAATAGTGTTTCATGTGTTAATGCCCCGTCACAATTTGCAGGAATTGCAGCTTTAGATGGACCAGATGATGCAATTCACGAAATGATGGTAAAATTTGATCAAAGAAGAAAATTGATTCATGAAGGTTTAAATAGTTTACCAGGTGTGGAATGTAGTTTGCCAGGAGGAGCCTTTTATGCATTTCCTAAAGTTATTGGAACAGGAATGAATGGTTCAGAATTTGCAAGAAAATGTATGCATGAAGCAGGAGTAGCAATAGTTCCAGGAACAGCTTTTGGTAAAACTTGCCAAGATTACGTAAGATTTAGCTTTGCAGCTTCACAAGACAACATATCTAACGCATTGGAAAATATCAAAAAAATGCTAGGCTAAGACTAATGAGTGAATTAGTTCTACCAAAGATTAATAAAGAAACGATTTCTAAAAAAGAATATATTTTTAAGAATCTTGCAAAATTAATAAATCCAGAAAATGTTTTAAGTCATGCGGATGAGATTAAGCCGTATGAAACTGATGGACTGTCAGCTTACACGCAAACACCGTTAGCAGTTGTGATGCCAGAAAATACAGAAGAAGTAAGTAATATCTTAAAATTTTGCTACAAAGAAAATATAAAAGTTGTACCAAGAGGCGCGGGTACAGGTCTTTCAGGGGGAGCATTACCATTAAACGATGCAATTCTATTGAGCCTTGGAAAATTTAATAAGATTATAGAAATTGATTTTGAGAATAAATGTGTAGTAACCCAACCTGGTGTCACAAATTTAGGAATAACTCATGCCGTACAACATAAAAATTTTTATTATGCCCCTGACCCATCAAGCCAAATTGCATGTTCGATAGGAGGTAATGTTGCAGAAAATTCTGGTGGTGTTCATTCTTTAAAATATGGAACAACTACTAATAATATCTTAGGTGTTGAAATTGTTATGATGGATGGAACTATTTGTAGAATTGGTGGAAAAACTCTTGATCAAGAAGGATATGATCTAATGGGATTAATTTGTGGCTCAGAAGGTTTACTAGGAGTAATTACTGAAGTGACAGTTAAAATTTTAAAAAACCCACAAATAGTTAAAGCAGCATTAATAGGCTTTCCAACAATCGAAGAAGGGGGAAATGCAACTTCAGAAATTATTGCTAGCGGAATTGTTCCAGCAGGCATGGAGATAATGGATAAAGTTTTAATAGAGGCAACAGATAATTTTAGTAAAGCAGGCTACCCAAGAGATGCTGAGCTTTTATTAATTGTTGAATTAGATGGAACAGAATCTGAGGTAGATGAATTATTGAAGCAAGTTAGTAGCATTTGTAAAAAAAATAATTGCTCAAGTTTAAAATTAAGCAAAAATGAAAAAGAAAGACTATCATTTTGGGCTGGCAGAAAAGCAGCATTTCCAGCATGTGGAGCTATGGCACCAGACTATTATTGTATGGATGGTTCTATACCAAGAGGAAAACTAACAGAAGCTTTACTAGAAATAAAAAGACTATCTGAAAAGTATGAATTACCAGTAGCAAATTGTTTTCATGCTGGTGATGGAAATTTACACCCACTAATAATGTTTGATGGAAGTGATAAAGAACAACTAAGAAAAACAGAAGAATTTGGTGCTGAAATTTTAAAAGCTTGTGTAAGATTAGGAGGAGTTATTACTGGAGAGCACGGTGTGGGAATAGAAAAAAGAGAACTAATGTGTGAAATGTTTAATAATGATGATATTCAACAACAATTAGATATCAAATCATCACTAGACGAAAAAAATTTATTAAATCCTGGAAAAGTTTATCCAATATTGAGAAAATGTGCAGAGGAAGGAAGGGTACATGTCCACAGAAATGAAGAAAAATTCCCAGATCTTCCAAGATTCTAATAATACCTATTATCCAGGGGATGAACTGCAAGTTTCAAGTATAGTTAAAGAGCTCTATAAAAAAAACGAACCAACAGAACTAATAGGCACTAATTCAAAAAGTTTTATTGGCAATAAAATTCAGTCAGCAAAAAAATTATCTCTTTCTAAATTATCGGGAATAATAGAATATTTACCAGAAGAACTTTATATTAAAGTTAAAGCAAATACTCCATTAGAGCTGGTTGAAAAAGAATTAGAAAAAAATAATCAAGAGTTAGCCTTTGAGCCTATTGATTTTGGATTTATTGAAGGTGGAAAATCAAACAAAGGAACTGTAGCAGGTCATTTAGCCTGTAATTTTGCTGGCTCCAGAAGATTTAAAGTAGGCAGTATAAGAGACCACATTTTAGGCTTTAGAGGTGTGAATGGCAAAGGTGATATAATCAAATCAGGTGGAACAGTCGTAAAAAATGTTACGGGTTATGATTTGTCAAAACTTGTTACGGGATCTTTTGGAACGTTAGTTGCATTAACTGAAATTACATTAAAAGTTTTACCTAAAAAAAAATTATCTAATACAATTATAATTAATACTGATGATAAAAAATTAGTTAATGAATTATTTGAAAAAATTTCAAGTTCTAGCAGTGAAGTTTCTGGAGCAGTTTATGTTCCAGAGGAGCCAAAAGATGAAAGTTACGATCATAACAAAGAAATGGTTTTTAAATTTAATGATTTAGAAAATAAAGGATCATTTGTAGCATTAAGAATAGATGGAGATAAAATATCAATAGATGAAAAAATAAAAGCCTTAACTGATGAATTAGAACTTAATAAATTAGATGCAACTATTTTAGATGTTCATCAATCAACCCCATTTTGGATAAAAATAAATAACCTTGAGTTATTTACACAAACAAAAAATAACCTACTGAGAGTAGTAATACCTCCTTCTCAAGGTAAAAAGCTAATGCAATACTTAGGCAATAAGTATAAATATTATATTGATTGGTGTGGTTCATTATACTGGATAGAAGTTCAGTCTAAGAAAAATACCAAGGTTGGAGAGATTAAAAATTTGATTAAAGAACTTGGTGGGTATTTAACAGTCATAAAGACATCAAATGAGTATGATTATGAAGAGACGATCTTTACTGTAGATGATACAAGACTTTTAATATCAGAAAAAATTAAAAAAAGTTTTGACCCCAAGAGAATTTTTAATCCCGGCAAGATGTATAGAGGAATTTAATGCAAACTGATTTTACAAAGAAACAATTACAAGATAACGACAACGCATCTACTGAAAAAATATTTAAAAAATGTGTTCATTGTGGTTTTTGTAATGCTACCTGTCCTACTCATCAAATATTTGGTGATGAATTAGATGGACCAAGGGGTAGAATTTATTTAATCAAAGACATGTTGGAAAATCAAAAAAAACCAACAGCAAAGACAGTAAAACATATAGATAGATGCTTATCTTGTTATAGCTGCATGACCACTTGCCCTTCTGGTGTAAACTACATGCATATTATTGATCATGGTAAAAAATACATTGAAAAAAACTACAAAAGATCTTTTTTTGATAGAACAATTAGGAGTTTTTTATCAGTAGTATTACCAAATACAGGATATTTTAGACTGGCTAGCTATATGGTAAAATTAGCAAAACCCTTTCAATTTCTAATGCCATTAAAAATAAAAGACATGATGAGTTTAATGCCTACAAGTTTTCCTAAAAAAACTTTAAAACAAAAAGAAATTTATTCTGTGACTGGTCAAAAGAAGATTGCAAGAGTTGCACTTTTAACTGGATGTGTCCAAAAAGAAATTTCTCCTCAAATAAATGAGTCAACTATCCGACTTTTGAACAGACACGGGGTTGAAGTAATTGTGCCTAAAAAAATAAGATGTTGTGGATCTTTAAATCATCATTTAGGAAAAGAAGATGATGCACATCAAGATTTTAGAAACAATATTAACACTTGGTATGACGAACATCAAAAGGGTAATTTAGATGCAATTTTATCTAACACATCTGGTTGTGGTACTACAATGAAAGACTATGGGTTTATCTTTAAAGATGATGAGGAAATGAAAAAAAAAGCTAAAGTAATATCTGAATTAACAAAAGATGTTTCAGAATATTTAAGCAAAAGTATAAAATTAAATTTTATAGCAAAAGATAAGAAGTATAAGATTGCCTATCATTCAGCTTGTTCAATGCAGCACGGACAAAAGGTACACGACCAACCTGTGTCCTTATTAAACAAAACAGAAAATGAAATCATGGAAATTCCAGAGGGACATATTTGTTGTGGATCAGCTGGTACATATAATATTTTACAAACTGAAATTGCCAAAGAATTACTAAGCAAAAAAGTAAAAAATATTGAAAGTTTGAAGCCAGATTTTATTTCAACAGGGAACATAGGTTGTATTACTCAAATTTCTAATGGAACCAAAACTCCAATTTTACATACTATTGAAGTATTAGATTGGTATACTGGCGGTCCAAAACCAAAAATATTACAAAAGAATTAATTATGAAAAAAATTATAATTACGAGAAGATTATTAAAGGCATCTGAAGAAAAAGCGTCAAAAAC
>Ga0222670_1000908_pt1 | contig 11196 bp, 9 predicted proteins | sample AntAcemetagen732_FD_181148 | JGI IMG/M metagenome (GOLD analysis project Ga0222670, IMG submission 181148) | Saline water microbial communities from Ace Lake, Antarctica - #732 | ecosystem: Environmental > Aquatic > Non-marine Saline and Alkaline > Saline | place: Antarctica: Ace Lake | collected... | reverse complement strand
TGGATGGTTAGCACCTCTATGTCCTAGTTTCATTTTTTTAGTTTTTGCACCAAGTGCTAGGGCTAGAATTTGATGACCAAGACAAATACCAAAAATAGGTAAATTATTTTTGATTAATTCTTTAATGATTTCAATTGCATATTTACCAGTTGCAGCAGGGTCACCAGGGCCATTAGATAAAAAGATCCCATTTGGCTTTAATTTAAGGATATCTTTTGCACTCGTTTTGCATGAAACCACTGTTACTTTACAATTAAGATCTGAGAAATACCTTAGGATATTTTTCTTAATTCCATAGTCAATTGCAACAACATGTAATAAGTTTTTTTTATTTTTTAAATAACCAGTTTCTTTTTTCCAAGTTTTAAAACCTGACCAAATATAATTTTTTTTAGTAGTTACTTGTTCTGCTAAATCTAGATTATTTAACCCACTCCATTTTGTTGTAATATTTGCTAATTTATTAATATTAAAGTTACCTTTATTAGAAAAAGAAATAGTGCCTTTTGGAGCTCCCTTATCTCTAATATAATTAGTCAAACCTCTAGTATCTAAACCAGTGATCCCAACAATCTTATTTTTTTTTAACCACAGGTCTAAATTAGCTAAAGATCTATAATTAGAAGGACTTGTTATCTCAGAGTTAAAAATTACACCTTTGGTCCAAACTTTATCAGATTCTAAATCTTCCTTGTTAGTTCCAACATTACCAACATGCGGAAAAGTAAAATTGATAATTTGCCCAGCATATGAAGGATCTGAAATAATTTCTTGATAGCCTGTTAGAGAAGTATTGAAACACACTTCACCAGTAGCAGTTCCTTGATAGCCAATACCAACCCCTTTAAAGATAGTTTTATTTTCAAGAACTAAAACGCCTGTGTGAATCTGTGAGATTTTGTTAGAGCTAATTTTTTTTGCTTTTTTGTTCAATTACAACTCATGAGTTAAAGGTTAATACAATAAAACCCTAATTATCGCAACAGAGATGTATTATAAAATTATAAAAAAACAATTTTTCTTTTGAAGAATTTTCACTTTGCAGTAGATTAAAAAATATTATGACATTGAAAGAAAAAATAGAAACTAACTATAAAAATTCTCTAAAATCAAAAAATAAGGTTGAAATCTCAACCTACAGGTTAATTTTATCTGGAATAAAAGATCTTGATATTATCAATCGATCTGGCGCCAACATAAAAGAAACAGACGATGAAGATATTAAAAAACTTTTAAAGAAAATGATTAAGCAAAGAACCGAATCAATAGAGATCTATCAAAAAAATAACAGAATAGATTTGTTAGAAGTTGAGCAAAATGAATTTGATCTTTTATCTATTTTTTTACCACAACAGTTAAACGATGAAGAAACTAAAAAGATATGTGTTGATACAATAAGTAAATTGGGAGCCACATCAATTAAAGATATGGGTAAAGTAATGGGTGAATTAAAAAAGTCATACCCCGACAATCTAGATTTTGCTAAAGCCGGACCTTTACTTAAAGAATTACTGAATAAATAATGAAATACCCAAAAGAGTATTTGGACGAAATTAAAACTCGTTTAAAGGTTTCAACAGTTGTATCAAAATTCGTCAGTCTAAAAAAAAGAGGTAAAGAATTTGTAGGCTTATCACCCTTTAAAACTGAAAAAACACCTTCATTTACTGTTAATGATGAAAAGGAATTTTATCATTGTTTTGCAACATCAGAACATGGAAATATTTTTGATTTTGTAATGAAAACTCAAAATTTAAAATTTGGAGAAGCAGTAAAATCACTAGCTAATCTTGCTGGAATGAGACCTTATACGTTTTCAAAACAAGATGAAGAACGTGAAAAAAATTGGCAAGAGTATTGCTCAATTTATAATCAATATGTTCAATTTTATCATGATGAAATTTTAAAAAATGAAAGCTTAACTATTGCGAGAGACTATTTAAAGAAAAGAAACCTTAGTAAAGATGAAGTCAAAAATTTTAAAATTGGATTTGTTGAAAGAAATTCGAATTTTTATGAAAAATTAAAAGATGAATTTAGTGAGAAAGTCTTAGTTGAAAGTGGTCTTTTTTATTTAGATGAAAAAAAGAATACCTACGTTGAAAGATTTAGAGATAGAATAATATTTCCAATTAATAATATTTCAGGTCAGCCTATTGGATTAGGGGGAAGAACTATCCAGGAAAATAGTTATTCAGCAAAATATATTAATTCCCCTGAAACACCTTTTTTTAAAAAAGGCTCTAATTTATATAATTTGGATTTAGCTAGAAGATTATCCAATAAAATAGACCATGTATATTTAGTTGAGGGATACATGGATGTAGTTGGTTTAAGTAAAAATGGAATTGAAAATGTTGTAGCAAATCTTGGAACTTCTTTAACGGATAGACAAATTTTAATGCTCAACCAATTCTTTGAAGACATCATTATTTGTTTTGATGGTGATGAAAGTGGATACAAAGCAGCCCTTAGAGCAGCAGAAAATTCAATTAAAGAACTACAACCAGAAAAACAAATTTCGTTTCTTTTTTTACCAGATGGAGAAGATCCTGATAGTTATGCAAATAAAAATGGTAAAGCAAACTTTATTGATTTTACTAAACAAGCAAAAATTTCAATTCATCAGTTCATATTTAACCATTATAAACAGCAAACTGATAACAATCCTTCATCAATGGCTATTTTTGAAAAAAAATTAAGAGCTATTGCTGCAACTATAAAAGATGATTTTATAAAAAAATATGTATTAGAGTTCTTCTTGGAGAAAATTTCATCTTTAACTCCACATAGTAATGTAGGGAAAAAAAATTTTTATACTAAAAAGATAAAATCATTACAGTCTACTCAAAAACACTTTAACGAAAGCAAATTATTGAGTGGTGTGGAGCTTAAAGAGTTCTCATTGCTTTATTTAATAATGAATAATTTAGATTTATTTCAAGAAAATATTCACATGATTGAAAATATAAATCTATTTAGTGAAGAAAATAAATTAATTCTTGAAACTTTGATAACTAAACTAAAAAGTGGAGAAAAACTTACCTTAGATCAAATTCCAATCGACCCTCAATTAACTGAAAAGATTTTTAAATTTGCCTCAATAAAGCATATTCTGAATAATCATCAAAATGATCAGAATAAAATGTTTGAATTATTAGAGGAGGTTTCTAGAGATCTTAAAAACTACGATTTAGAGTTTAGGATTGAAGAGCTCGAGTCGAAGTTTTCTAAAGATTTAAGCGAAAGCACTTTTAATGAAATAAGAGAGCTAAAAAAACAAAAAAATATCAATTAAATCCTTCAAAAAATACGTGGATTTTTCTCAAATTGGGCTTATATAAGTCATTTCAAATATACTATTGTGGAAAGAATAATTACAAAATCATTTGCTAGACTTATGGGTCGAGGGACTCATAGAGGATTTATAACTTTTGAAGAGTTAAATAAATCATTAGGTAAAAGAAATCTTTCAGACGAAAATTTAGAACAAGCTTTCATGCACATTCTTGATGAGAATGTGGCACTAGTGGAAAAAAAATCTGATTTTAAAGTTTTAAGAAAAAAAGAAGGTTCATCTAAAGAAGAAGGCAAGACTATCGAGAAAAGTGATGACCCTATAAGAATGTATTTAAGAGAGATGGGTGGAGTAGAGCTCTTATCTCGTGAAGGTGAAATTGCAATTGCCAAAAGAATAGAGGCTGGAAAAGATGTAATGCTTATCGCATTAGCACAAAGCCCAATTACTGCACAGCAATTTGTAGAGTGGGATGAAAAACTTCAAAGTGATGAAATTTTAGTTAGAGAAATTATCGATATTGATACTAACTACATGGAAGACGAAAATACAGGTCCAAGTGCTAAACAAAGAAATTCTGGTGAAACTGATAAAAATGATGAAAATAATGGAGATGATGATGAGTTTAATCCAACGCTTGCAGCAATGGAAACTGAAATCAAACCAAAAGTTTTAAAAACTGTAAATACTTTAACTAAAGAATATGCAAAATTAATCAAGTATCAAAAAGAAAAACTTAATTGCATTTTAAATGCAGTAAGCTTCTCAACCGCTAAAGAAAAAGGACATGATAAAATTGTAAATGATATTTTAGAAAATATTAAATCATTACAACTATCACCATCTGTACTAGAGGAACTGGTTCAAAAGCACTATGTAGAAAATAAGAAAATTGTTTCGTTAGAAGGAAATCTTTTAAGATTGGCAATGGATCAAAAAATTCAGAGAAATGAATTTATTAAGTTTTATATTGGCAATGAAATTAATCCAAATCTTAAAAAATTCCTGGATACTAACCCCATGTGGAAACAGTTTTTTTCTAAAAATAAAGATGAATTTAAAAACATAAGAGAGAGATTAATTGAGATTAGTCATAAACTTGGAATTTCCGTCACTGATTATAAAAAAATAGTTAGCAGAGTTCAAAAAGGTGAAAAAGAATCTAGAATTGCAAAAAAAGAAATGGTTGAAGCAAACTTAAGATTGGTAATATCAATTGCAAAAAAATATACAAATAGAGGACTTCAATTTTTAGATCTTATTCAAGAAGGAAACATCGGTCTCATGAAGGCTGTAGACAAGTTTGAGTATAGAAGAGGGTATAAATTTTCAACATATGCTACATGGTGGATAAGACAAGCGATCACAAGATCTATTGCTGACCAAGCACGAACGATTAGAATTCCAGTTCATATGATCGAGACAATTAATAAAATTGTTAGAACTCAAAGATTAATCCTAAGTGAATTTGGTAGAGAAGCTACACCTGAAGAGCTAGCACAAAAACTAAGAATGCCCTTAGACAAGGTTAGAAAAGTTTTAAAAATATCAAAAGAGCCCGTGTCTCTTGAAAAACCTGTAGGGGATGAAGAAGATAGTAGTTTAGGTGATTTTATTGAGGATACAAAAGCATTAGCACCTTTAGAGCAAGCTATTAAGTCAAATTTAAGTGAAGCTACAACTAAAATTTTATCAACTCTAACACCAAGGGAAGAAAGAGTTCTCAGAATGAGATTTGGCGTTGGAATGAACACAGATCATACTCTTGAGGAAGTTGGTTTACAGTTTTCAGTAACTAGAGAACGTATTAGACAGATAGAAGCAAAAGCTCTTAGAAAATTAAAACACCCAAGTAGATCTAAACAATTAAAAAGTTTTCTAGAAAGTTAAAATAAACTGAGTTTATTACGTACAATTAATTTTATTTATTTATTTTTAATAACTAAATAGAGTATTAAATTGATTTAAATGAATAACAAAATTCTTAATTCTTATTTTCTTTTACTATTTTCTTTTATACCTGCTTCAATAATTGTTGGACCAGCTATTTCATTGGTTAATATTCTAATAATTGATTTTTCATTTATTTTCTTAATTTTATACAAAAAAGATTACAAGTTTTTGTCTAATAAAACTGTAAAATTTATAATATTTCTTTGTTTGTATTTAATTTTTAATTCCATTATCTCGAAAGATTTTTCAATGAGTGCTTATAGAAATTTTGGATTTATCAGATTTGGGATACTTTTTTTGGCATTTAATTATTTTTTTTATAATAATAAGAATTTTGTTATTACTGTTTTAGCGACATGGTTATTAACATTATCTATATTATCTTTAGATGCTATTATAGAAAGTATTTATGGCAAAAATATTCTTGGTTATGGTGAAGAATATGGCAGAAGAATAGTTAGCTTCTTTAAAGATGAGCCAATCGTAGGTGGATATATTAATGGATTTTACTTGGTGATTATTGGATACTTATTTTTTTTAGATAAGAATATATCTAATAAGTACAAATATATTATTTTTGTTTTTTCTATTTTTTTTCTTATTGCAATAATACTAACAGGTGAAAGATCCAATGCAATTAAAGCTATTTTTGGTTTTTTTCTATTCTATTTTATTAATGATTATTTCAAATTTAAAGAAAAAATATTCTCAATTTTACTACTAATTTTAATGATTGTTTTTTTGCTAAATACTTCTGATTTTTTAAAATTGAGATATGGGGGTCAATTTTTCAAACCAATAGTTTCTATTTTTCAATCTAATAGCGAAATTAGCATTGAGAGAGAGGCAAATAAAAATCTATATCTTGCTCTTTATCAATCTGGATTTGAAGTTTTTAAAAGATATAAATTTTTTGGAGTAGGAAATAAAAATTATAGAGTAGAGACATGCTCAAATGAAAAAAATCCTAAATATGTTTGCAATACTCACCCTCATCAACTGTATTTTGAGTTTTTAGCAGAACATGGAATATTTGGGACGATGATTTTATTTTTTATTTTATTCAGCCTAATTTTTAGTAAAATTAAGATTATTTTTAATTCTAAAAATTATTTACAATTAGGTTGTTTAATTTTTCTAATTACTTCATTTATTCCATTCTTGCCTAGTGGAGCTTTTTTTGCTGATTATAATTTGACTATTTTCTGGGTGAATTTATCTATTATGTACGCAGTTGAAAAAAAAACAAATGTATATAACTAACTAAATATTAATTTATACAATGTACTTAAGGGACTATAGCTCAATAGTAGAGTACTACATTAACATTAAAGAAGTCACAACTAATTAACCTTTAACAACAATTATTTTATCACAACAGTAGATTAAGTTCAACAAATGTATAATAGTTGACCCAACTCAGAATCTATTCAGTAGTATTTGCTTTAAATTTTCTACAATTTTTTCTTTAAGTTTAATTCAAGGAAAAAAAGCTAACTCCAGATGAAATGATAATGAGTTTAAGTTTTTTTAAAAGTTTTTAAGAGTTAGCAAACCCATTTCAGGATCAGCAATTTTTTCATTAACAGGAGCGTTTTTTCACTTCCACATGCAATTACTATTAGTTTAGTTTTCTTTATTGTAACATTGATTATTGTAATTGATTATTACCATAGAATAATATTTGACGTTATGAATTACATTCTAATAATCTCTGGCGTATCAATTCCATTGATTTATCCAGAATTAAATCCTTAAAATATTTCATTTAAAAACTCAATATTAACTGGTCTTATTGGCTTTGGTTTATTTTTTAGCTTAAAAGCTCTATTTAAAAAGATTAAAGGTATTGATGCATTAGGAATGGGAGATGTCTATCTTATTGCCGGATTAGGGGTTTGGCTAGGTTTTGAAAAATTTTTATATATTCTTTCTATCTCATCGATCATAGGTATTTTTTATTATTTACTAGTTGATAAAAAAAGTGAAAACTTTGAAATACCATATGGATCTGCACTTGGAATTTCATTTATAATATTAATCTTATCTGAAAAATTCATACAGCAAGTAATCACACTACTGTAAGGACATACAGCTTAATATTAGAAAAACACGTCAATTATTACTAGCAGTCTAAAACTGGCTTTAAAGGTAATACTATTACCTCCCCTGAATAAAAAAAAGTGAGATTTTAAACTTTTAAAAAGGGGGTACACCCCTTATCTCAAATGGGACTCGTAATAGTTTACTATGTATGTCAGTTCCATAGAGCCAAGGACAATTTTTTTCAAATGAAGGTTTAAGTACCTAAGGCCAAAAAAATTATAATTTTGAAATTTGCATTACTATGGGATATTCTAGGATCAAGGAAATGGGGGATTAGCTCAATAGTAGAGTACTCGATTGACATTCGAGGGGTAGTTGGAGCGTAACCAACATTCCCCACCATTACACCACGAGGGCATTAATAAATTTCATGAGTGTTTATGCTAATATTTATATTTGAACAAGTTTTATAAGTAAATTTTTTTATCATATTTCTTTAAGGGAAAATTTCTTTTGTTCTATAATTCAATAATTTATTACAAAATTATTTTATTTAACACAAAGATATCTTAAATTACCTGAACCAAATCTTCTTTTAAAATACTTATCGTTTGAAAATGTATTTTGGGTAACATCTGCACCAGGTATACCATCAACTTTTTTTATTTTAGAAAAAGAACTTTTTAAAGTTTTCTCAAATGATTTCCTTGATACAGTTTTATATTCACCATAACTGTGGTCTAATATTCCTTGAAGTCTAAGAGGAGAAATTGAAGTGTTTAACTTATTAAAAACATTTTTAATGTCAACACTATTCATTACTCTTCTACAAAATTTCCAAAGATCAAGCTCTTGACCTCCATTACCAGCTATAAAAACAAAAAAATAACCCTCTTTTTTAATTACTCTTGAGTGATCTTTTATCATTGAAGAAAGGTTTGTTTTTGTATGATGCAAAACTCCAGCGGAAATTAATAAATCTATCGACTCATCTTTAAAAGGTAATTTATCAAAACGCGATTTAAAAAATTTCATATTTTTTAATTGTTTAAATCTTTTTTTATTAGCCTTAATTATATCTGCACCACTATCAATGCCTATAATTTCTTTTGGATTAAATCTATTGAGACTCTCCATATACCTTCCTGGTCCACAACCTGCATCTAAAAATTTTTTATTCTTAAAATATTTCTTGTCTTTATTAATCATTTTCATAAATTGATTTACCCTTAAATCAACCATAACTTTGGAAGCATTATATTTTTTTTTATTTGTATTTTTGGGCCACATGAAATTAAATGCTTTCCTTGTATTTGTCCAAACATCAGTATTTATCTTTTTTTTATTTGATAAATTAACCCATCCTAGTTTTTCAAAATCTTTAAAAATTGATAAAATATTAAACCAAAATCTAATACTTGAATTTAATTCATCAGGATTTCTTCTAGTTTTTGCTAGATAATCAAAATGCCATTTAATAGTTAAAATCATATAGATTTTTAAATCATCATAAATTCTACCATTACATTTTTTTGATAAATTAATTAAGGAGTTAAAAGAAATTTTTTTTTTTAAATAATCTTTATTTTTAATTTCTTTGTAGGCAAGAATTTCGTTTAAATTATTCATTAGTAATAATATTAATAATTAATTGTTTTTTCTAACTTATGCAATATTATATTTATGATGAAAACAAATTTAAAAACTTTTAATAAAAATATTAAAAAACATAGGAATTTTTTAAAAAAAAATGGATATTTAGTAATTACAAACATTCTTAATAAAAAAGATCTTGAAAATATGGAAAAATTAATCCTTAAAACAGCAAAAATATATATAAATTTTAATAAAAGAAAAATTTCTGGTCTTGATGATCCTTACTTTAATAAAGAATTAATAAAATTACGAAAAAAAAGTAAAAAGAAATTTGCATATTTTTTTGACACACTACAAACTTCTATCGCATCTTATCAATTATGGACAAACACTAAAATTATGATAATAGTTAAAAAGATTATGGCATGTGAAATTGATACGATTTCAGCTACTGATCTTCTGGTTAGAATTGACTCGCCAATTGATATAAGAAACAAATTAGAATGGCATCAAGACTCCGCTTTTTTCAGACAAAATAATAAAGGTTATAATGGCTTAAATTGCTGGACACCTTTAACTAAATTAACATTTAATATGGGACCCTTAGAGTTTCTTGAAAAATCACATAAACTTGGATTGGTAAAAGTAAAAAAAAAAAGACCTGGTAAATTTAGATCACTTCAAAGAAAAATAGACCCCAAGTTAATTAAAAACTTAGAAATTAAAAAATTTGAGTTAAATCTTGGTGACTTTATATTTTTAAACATGGATACAGTTCATCGAAGTGGAGAAAACACTAGTAAAATTTTTAGAATGTCTAGTATCTGTAGATATCACAAAACAAATAGTAAAGATTTTAATCCTGGCCTAAATATTTATAAATATAGCAACAAAAATTTAAATAAAGAGGTGCACGGATTTTAAGTCCTTTGTGTCTACCAATTTCACCACCAACCACGGCCCTTTATTTATTTTTATTTTTTATTTGAGCGTGGATCGCTAATTTAGCAGCAGGTGTTAGGCGTCAGGCAACAGGGAAATTATAGAGTAGCGTAAGTGGAACGGAAAGTAACAACTCACACTACTCAAGAAATTTATGAATTCATTGTACTAGTTATATAGTTTTATAAAATTAAACTTTACGTGCTGCTAAACAATCATTGTGTTTATAGATTAAACATTCATATGAATTTTTGTTTAAAAATTGAATTAAATTTTCTAATTTTTCTTTAGTCAAATTTTTATATTCAAAGTTAATGTACTTAGGTTTAAAAAAATCAATTTTAGAATTATATATAACTTCATCATCGTAACCCTCCGCGTCTACTTGCAACAAATCGATATCTTTATAATTATTTAAATCAAAGTTATTGTTTTTAATAAGATCGTACAAAGGAAATACTTCCAAATTAAATTTACTTATATAAGTATCAGGATTCAAATTAGCTTTAATTAATCTACGTGAAAGATTTTCTTTTACTAATGAATTGACACCATTATCGAACTTTAAATTGTTTTTTTTAGAAAATTCTTCATATTTACTATTAAAATAATAAAATTCATTATTACCTTTTTTTCCTACACACCCCTGTATAAAATTAAAATTTTCAAATCCTTGATAATTTTTTTTTAGTTTATTAAATGGTATTTGTTGAGGTTCTATTCCTAAATATAAAATTTTATCCTTATAATCATTATTAAATTTATTTAAAAGATCATTACCATCATTGGCACCTATTTGAATAATTTTAGTATTATTGCTTTGTAAACCAAAAAGTAATAAATACATGATTTCATATTTTACTGTGGTTATTTTACCTCTATTAAAACCATATTTACTAAGTATCTTTTTAATTAAATATTTAATTTTATTCATTTTTTTAATACTATAAAAAAAATTAATAAAAAAATACAAATTTTTGCTCACCTTGATGATGACGATATTCTGCTGAGTGAAGAATACAATTTGATGTACAACAAAAAGAAGTAATTTCTTTCTGTTTGTTTTCTCTTTTGTAGTGTAAGAATAATAGAAGGTCTTCTGTCTGTTAATTTAATCTTATCTGTCATTTCCGTTCCTTCTATTAAAGCAAGTGCTACAGAACGAGCCAATTAATATGGAAGGGAACAATAATCGTCTGCCCCTATGTTGACATTGCAGGGGTAGTTGGAGCGTAACCAACATTCCCCACCATTTTCATTATCTTTTACCTATGCTAGACATCGGTTACATTATAATATAATTAAAGTTTAATTTTTAGGGCCTGTAGCTCAGTTGGTTAGAGCAGTACACTCATAATGTA
>Ga0222670_1000907_pt1 | contig 11210 bp, 8 predicted proteins | sample AntAcemetagen732_FD_181148 | JGI IMG/M metagenome (GOLD analysis project Ga0222670, IMG submission 181148) | Saline water microbial communities from Ace Lake, Antarctica - #732 | ecosystem: Environmental > Aquatic > Non-marine Saline and Alkaline > Saline | place: Antarctica: Ace Lake | collected... | reverse complement strand
ATCTAAAGGATCTGCCTCTTCAGGCAACATTTTTACTTGAAAAGCATCTTTGTATCCTATCGCTTCAAAAGCCTGATTCCACCATCTACCTCCCTCTAAAAGTGCTGTTCTTACTGGTTCTGGAGTCCCATTGTCTAAATAATAAATAATAGGCTCAACTGCTTCACTCACTGTAGCATTGGGGTCTTTTTTTTCCAATCTATGTCTGGCTATATATCTTTTTTCAATAGGGCTACTCACAGCTGTGGCATAATCTAAATAAGAAAAGGAGTACGCTCCAGACCTAGGATCGTACTTTCTTTTTTCAAAATCCAATTCAGTTAAGGCCACAAATGAATGGTGTTGTGCTACAGTCACAAGGTCTGGACTAGGCACCACAGACCTTAAATACCTTCCTTTGGCTTTTCCCTTAAAGGTGAGCATAACATCTATTTCAATATTTTTCGGAAAAGCTTTTGTGCGTGCCATATTCATAGCACTTTTGGATTTATCTAAAGTAAAACTTCCCTGATTCGATTGTTGTAAACGATCGCTCACACCATGCGCATCTTGCATTAAAAAATCAGTAATATCTATAATATAGTTACCGTTAGACATGCTTTCAATCGGGAAACCAAATAATACGGAAGAAGCAAAAGCCTGCTTAACAGATTCCTTTTCCAGGGTATTGTCCGTAAGGGCCCTATATTGAAGGTTGGGCTGAATAAGCATGAGCTTATTGGCCATTTTCTTGAAGGAAACTACCCGCTCTCCGCCCAATTGACCTCTATCTAAACCAATATCATTACTACCAATACCACTACTTAAAGAATTTATATAAAGAAACTCTTTGTCTAATTCCGTTACCTCTAGGTAAATTTTATCTGAGTCATTGTCATAATAAAAGGGGAAATAGCCATCGAATTTTTGAAATTGAGTCTTGTTTAAATTGAGTTGACCAAAAACAAAACTACTCATAGCCAAGCAGCAAAAGGAAAGAAAAACACGCATAAGATTGGTTTTTAAGGCGGTTAATAAAAGAGACATCTGCCTGGAAAGGCCTTAAATTAAGTAAAAACTAAATTTACTAAAATTGATGGTACAACCAAGGGTAAATAGTATTTTTGCTCAAAATGATTACTATGCTCACTACAGATCAATATAAAGGTCTTTTAGATCGCCTTGGTGCGTTAAGGAGGTATCTTTGACGTAGATGCCAAGCGCATTGAAATAGAAAACGAGGAAGAAAAGACCCTCGCACCTGACTTTTGGGACCAACCACAGAAAGCACAAGCGCACCTCAAATTCATACAATCAAAGAAAATATGGGTACAAGGCTATGAAAAAGCCAAAACACTCATTGAAGACTTAGCTGTTATAATAGAATTTGCAGATGCAGGGGAAATCACGGAAGATGAATTAAAAATAGCCTACCAAAATACTTTGGATGTTTTAGAAGACCTGGAGTTTAGAAACATGCTTTCGGAAGAAGGCGACAACCTCTCTGCTGTGCTGCAAATTACCGCTGGTGCTGGTGGAACGGAAAGTTGTGACTGGGCTGCCATGCTCATGCGCATGTATATGATGTGGAGTCAAAAAGCAGGCTTTAAAATTAAAGAACTCAATTATCAAGAGGGAGATGTTGCTGGAGTTAAGACTGTGACCCTTGGTATTGAAGGCGATTTTGCTTTTGGTTGGCTAAAAGGAGAAAATGGGGTCCATAGGTTGGTCCGTATTTCACCCTTTGACAGCAACGCCAAAAGACACACCTCATTTGCCTCTGTATATGTGTATCCGCTTATTGATGACTCCATTGAAATTGTCATAAACCCTGCAGATATTTCTTGGGCCTTCGCAAGGTCTGGAGGCGCGGGTGGTCAGAATGTCAATAAAGTAGAAACAAAGGTGATCTTAACCCACCACCCTACTGGTATTATTATTCATAATTCAGAAACACGTTCTCAATTAGACAATAGGGAAAATGCCATGAAACTCCTCAAATCTCAGTTGTATGAAATTGAGCTCAGAAAAAGGCAAGAAGCACGGTCTGAGATAGAATCTTCCAAAATGAAAATTGAATGGGGGTCTCAGATTAGAAATTATGTGCTACATCCTTATAAACTGGTTAAGGACGTGAGGTCAGGCACAGAAACTGGAGATGTTGACGCTGTTTTAGATGGCCATTTAGACCCATTCCTTAAAGGGTTTTTAATGCTTATGGGACAAAACGAGGAAACAGAATAAATTGTTTTAACAAACCTTTAACTTTTTAAGACTAAACCAAGGTCTAATTTTAAAATCTAACAACCATCACTATGAAAGCAATTAAAACCCTTTTATTGATTTTACTCACTTCTTTAAGTACAGAAGCCTTTTCGCAATTTGGTATGGGCGGTATGGGAATGGGTAGAAATCCACAGACAGGTAGAAGACAATCCCTGGCTCCTCAGGCCCCACAAAGGCAAGAGAAACCAGAAAACCTTACAGCAGAGCAAATTGTAGACCTTCAAATGGACGCTTTCAAAGAGGCATTAGACCTCGGTGCTTTTGAGGTAGCTGTTTTAAGAACCATCCTAGTAAATTCTGTACAAAAGAGAATAGAATTACAGCTGCTTAAATTAACAGATGTAGACCAAATAAGGGCAGCAGTAGAAAAAATTGACAAGGAACAAGAAGAGGCCATGAAATCTGGTTTACCTGCTGAGAAGTATGACGCTTTCATTGCCCTGCAAGAAGAAGGTTTTAAGAAAACCAAAAAAAAGAAGAAAAAACGAAAGAAAAATAAATCTTAATGAAACAATACTCCCTATTTATCCTTTTATGCTTAAGTTCATTGTTTATGTGGTCTCAATCGAGACCAGAGGTAAAATCCTCCATTACAGTAACGGGCACCGTTATAGATAAAGATACCGGGGAGCCCCTAGAATACGCAACTTTAGTATTGCAATCTGTAGAGAATCCCAGCCAAGTAACTGGCGGTATCACTGACCAAAAGGGAGTGTTCTCGGTGGAAGCAAAAGCAGGAAATTACAACCTTAGTATTGAATATATTTCATACAAAACCTACACACTTAACAACCAAACTTTAAATACTGACATCAATTTAGGCACTATTGCAATTGGATTAGATGTGTCTCAATTAGATGAAGTGGAATTGGTTGCAGAGCGAACTACTGTTGAGCTTAGGTTAGACAAAAAAGTATATAATGTTGGGCAGGACCTTACTGTTAAGGGAGGATCTGTAACCGATGTTTTAGATAACGTTCCTTCTGTATCTGTAGATGTAGAAGGTAATATTAGTTTAAGGGGAAATGAAAGTGTTAGGATTCTAATCAATGGAAAACCTTCTGCCCTTTCAGGATTAAGTCCCGATGCCTTAAAGCAATTACCGGCAGACGCCATTCAAAAAGTAGAAGTCATTACCAATCCATCTGCTAGATATGACGCAGAAGGGACTGCAGGTATATTGAATATTGTTCTTAAACAAAATAAAACAGTGGGCCTCAATGGCGCAATTAACGCCACAGTAGGAACCCCAAAAAACAATGCGGGTACTTTGAACCTAAATTTAAGAAGGGACAAATTCAATCTATTCACCACCACTACTTTTAGAAATAATGAAGGACCTGGAAATGGTTTTAACAACCAAGAGAACTTTGATGAGAATGGTCAAACCTTAAGTTTTCAAGATGAAAAAAGGCTTTATTTAAGGGATAATACTAATTTCAACACCAATTTAGGCCTCGAATTTTTTATAGATGAAACCAGCAGTATCACTAATTCTGTAGTTTTTGGAAACTCTAATGGGGGGACTAAAACAGAGGTAGATTTTAACAATTACAATGCAGAAAGAATATTGAGTTTGTCTAGGGAACGAATTAGTGTAGAAACCGAAACAGACAATAACTTTCAGTATTCTGTGAATTACCAAAAGAAGTTTAAGAAAGACGGCCATCTTTTAACGGCAGACTACCAGTATTCTACTGGGGATGAATTTGAAGATGCTGAAATTTTCGAAACCATTCTTCAAGACAATAGTTTCCTTCCCACGGAACGTACCAGTACTATTGAAAACCAAAAAAATCAATTAGTACAAGCAGATTATGTGCTGCCTTTTGGGAGTGAAAATCAATCACAATTTGAACTGGGGTACCGAGGAACTTTCAATGAATTTACGACTGCTTTTGACTTTAGTGTAGAAAACACCTCTGGTAATTTTATTTCAAACCCTGACTTTAGCAACACCTTATTTTATAAAGAATATGTTCAAGCTGCCTATACACAGCTGGGATCTAAATGGGCGTCTTTTAGCTTACTTACTGGCCTTAGAATGGAACATTCTAATATAGATGTAAACCTTATTGAAACCAATGATTTAAAAAACAAAACCTATATAAATTGGTTTCCCTCTATTTTCCTAGGCTACGAAATTGGAGAAACCACCCAATTTACCCTAAGTTTCAGTAGAAGGCTTAGAAGACCTAGAAATAGGTTTATCAATCCTTTTGTATCTAGGTCTAGTAATACCAACCTCAGACAAGGAAATGCAGATTTAGACCCCACCTTTACCAATGCCTTTGACTTGGGTTATATCACCAGGCTAGATAATCTAACCTTCACAACTTCCGGGTATTTTAACCATTCTACGGGAGTATTTCAATACATTAGACAAGAAACAGGAGATGTTGTTACCATTGAAAACCCAAATGATTTATCTAATCCAGTAACGGTACCCATTATTCTTTCTAGACCTATTAATTTGGCTAATGAAAAAAGAGTGGGAATGGAATTTACCACTACCTATACACCAATACGAAATTGGCGTTTCACTTGGAATGTTAATATGTTTCAAAGGGCCCTAAGGGGAGACTACACCTATTTAAACAGCAATGCTGAAACTATAACGCAGAACTTTGACGCAGATAATTTTAGTTGGTTTACTAGATTGAGCGCTAAAGTGGTGCTACCCTATGCCATTGACTTTCAATCAAACGCATTTTACCAAGGCCCATCCAGAGATGCACAAAGTCGCAACAAAGGAATGTTAAGTGCTAATTTAGCCTTTAGCAAAGAAATTTTAAAAGACAAAGGGACCCTCTCTTTAAATGTGAGCGATCTTTTTAACTCCAGAAAAAGAATGAGCGAGATTAGAACGCCTAATGTATTTTCTGACAGTGAATTCCAATGGAGACAAAGACAGATTAACCTCACCTTTGCATACCGATTTAATCAAAAGAAAAATTTCAGCAGGGACCGATCAAGAGGCCAAGGAGATATGGGTGGTGATATGGAATTTCAAGGTACACCGTAGTTTTTTTTGTGAAACTAAATTCACTTAAGCCAATACCTCAAACAAAAAAAAGCACCTTATAGGTGCTTTTTTTATATATAGTAATAAGTCAGTTAGTCTGTTTTTGCCTTTTTAGCATCACGCTTCTCTTTTAAAAATTCTAAAAGTGATCCGCCCAACCAATAAGGAATAACAAAAGTCAATAAAAAAATCATCAACCAGAAACCAATGGTTAAAATGGTTAAAAAAGCGATAAATCCTAAATATTGGTCAAACTCAAACATGTGATATAAATTTTACACTACAAAGATAGGTTAGATTTTACAATTCTCACAAATCTGAACTAAAAAAAATGGCAAAAAAGAGGCAGGTAGTGTACCTTTGTTTACTAAGAACAATTTTATTATTTATCACACCAATAACCTAATAATATGAGCTTTAGAATAGAAAAAGACACTATGGGGAACGTAGAGGTTCCTGCAGACAAATACTGGGGCGCACAAACAGAACGCTCTAGAAACAATTTTAAAATTGGTACACCAGCATCTATGCCCTTAGACATTGTATATGGCTTTGCTTATTTAAAGAAGGCTGCTGCTTATGCGAATTGTGATTTAGGCGTTTTGGAAAGTAAAAAGAGGGACCTTATTGCAGCGGTTTGTGATGAAATTTTAGCTGGAAAACACGACGATCAATTTCCTTTGGTCATATGGCAGACTGGTTCTGGAACCCAAAGTAATATGAATGTCAATGAAGTGATTGCAAATAGGGCCCAAGAATTGGCTGGAGGAAAGATTGGTGAAGGAGAAAAAGTAATTCAACCCAATGATGATGTAAATAAATCTCAATCTTCCAACGATACATTTCCTACAGGTATGCATATTGCAGCTTATAAAAAAATTGTGGAAGTTACTATTCCTGGAGTTGAAAAACTCAGGGATACTATAGAAACAAAATCTAGGGCATTTAAAGATGTCGTTAAAATTGGACGCACCCATTTAATGGATGCCACTCCCCTCACCCTTGGCCAAGAGTTTTCTGGCTATGTTTCACAACTAAATCACGGCCTAAAAGCCCTCAGAAATACTTTGCCTCATTTGTCGGAAATGGCCCTAGGAGGCACTGCTGTTGGAACTGGTCTAAACACCCCTAAAGGTTATGATGTTTTGGTTGCTAAATACATGGCATCTTTTACTGGAATGCCATTTATTACTGCTGAAAACAAATTTGAAGCTTTGGCTGCGCATGACGCGATTGTAGAAAGTCATGGCGCCTTGAAGCAAATGGCTGTTTCCCTAAATAAGATAGCCAACGATATACGCTTGCTGGCTTCAGGGCCTAGATCTGGAATAGGTGAGATTATTATCCCTGCCAATGAACCCGGAAGTTCAATTATGCCCGGAAAAGTGAACCCTACTCAAGCAGAAGCCCTTACTATGGTATGTGCTCAAGTAATGGGTAACGACGTAGCGATCACTATTGGCGGCACTCAAGGGCATTATGAATTAAATGTCTTTAAGCCACTTATGGCTGCCAATATTTTGATGTCTGCCCAATTATTGGGAGACGCCTGTGTGTCTTTTAACGACCACTGTGCTCAAGGCATTGAGCCAAACCATCCAGTTATTGAAAAAATGCTCCATAATTCACTCATGTTAGTGACAGCATTAAACACAAAAATAGGGTATTACAAAGCTGCAGAAATAGCTAATACAGCACACCAAAACGGCACAACACTTAAAGAAGAAGCCGTTAATTTAGGGTATGTAACTCCCGAAGAATATGACCAATGGGTAAAACCTGAAGATATGGTTGGCGGTTTATAAGTACAACTTTTAAGTATAAAAAAGGCCCGCTATTAGCGGGCCTTTTTATATTGATAAGAAATGATCCTTATTTCAATGTGAAAGTAGACGTTCCTAATAACTGTAAATTAGCGTCATATACATTAACCATATAGTTTCCTTTGGCAAAATCTCCTTCTGCGTTTACATAGTCACATACGTCAATTGAAGCGTTTTCGTATAAAAACTCAGTAGATTTACTGTAATTTAATGTCGCTCCACTATCTACAGAAGCAGTTTGAGCGTCTCCCATAACATTTCCTTGTGGATCTAATACTTCAATGTAAAAATTAGTGTCTCCAGCGGTTGTTAATACATTTTTACCAACAGTGTAACATACTTTAAAAGCGTCTGCTCTTCTAGCCCTTTTAGTGTCAGTGAATTTACCAGAATTTCTCTCTTTCACTGCTTGTACAGAAAAAGATTCTAAAATTAATGAAGACCCTCTTTCAACAGCGTCTGCCAATTTAGTGTTCTGCGCTACCAAAGTTTGGTTTTCAGCAGTTTGAGCTTCTAATGCTTCAAAAGTTTTGTTTCTTTCTTCTGTTAATTTTGCATTGTTCGCTGTTAAAGTAGCTACTTGCTCTAATAAAGAAGTACGCTCTTTTCTAAGTCTATACACCTGATTTCTGTATTTTCTTAAACTTGCAATATCTGCATTCAAAACAGTTACTGAATCTATGAAAGCAGTAATTTCTGCTTTAGCAGCAGCCAATTCCTGATTTACAGAAGCATTTTGAGAAGTTACATTTTCGTAATCAGATTTTAAACTGTTTAAGTCTTCTATAACAATGGCTTTTTCTTCTGTAAGTGCAGCCTCTGTATTTTGCTTGTCAACAAAAAGTGCAATTGAAAAAATTAAAGTAGCGGCAAATAATACCCCTAAGGCAATGGTGATTCTCTTTAAAGAGTTGTTTTCTTGATTTGACATAATATAATTAAAATTAAGTTTTAAAGTTATATATACGGCAAAGCGAGACGTTTGGATTTTATTTTTATATATTTTTATATAAAATTTTTCATTTTATCCAATACATCCCTATAATGTTAGCCTCCCTAGAAATTATTCCTTTTGAAAAAAATCACGCCAATGCATTTAAAGCGCTAAATATTAGGTGGTTAAAAGAATTTTTCAAGGTTGAGCCCATAGATGAAAAAGTATTGTCTAATGTAGATGAATACATTATTAAAAAAGGTGGATTCATTTTTATGGGAAAAATACAGCAGGAAATTGTGGGATGCTTTGCCATTATACCCTTAAAAAATGGTGATTTTGAATTGAGCAAAATGGCTGTAGACCCAAAGTTTCAGGGAAATAAAATTGGTGAGACTCTCTTGTCTTATGCCATAGAATTTTCAAAAAAACAGGCTTGGCCAAAGATTATACTCTATTCAAGCAGACAATTAGAAAATGCCATACACTTGTATAGAAAAAAAGGGTTTGTAGAAATTCCTGTAGAAAAAGAAGTACATTATGAAAGATGTGACATAAAAATGGAATTAATATTCTAAATTGAAAACTATGAAAAATACCCTATTAGCCAGAAAATTAGTTGTTCTAATATCATTTGGATTTATATGCTTTTGGAACAATATCGCAAACGCTCAAGAGGTTGAGATTATTCCAATAGAGCATGCCTCCACCCTATTACTCCATGGTAACACTACTATTTATATAGATCCAGTAGGGGAAGCAGAATGGTATGCCAATTATCCTTCACCAGACCTAGTGCTCATTACAGATATACACTGGGACCATTTTAACCCCAAAACATTGGGTGCTTTAATTCAAGAGGGCACTACCATTATTGCTCCCCAAGCCGTAGCAGATAAAATGACGCCCGCATTATTGGCTAAAACTAGCATATTGGCCAATGGTGGTGTAATAAATAGCAACGGAATAAGCATTGAAGCCATTCCTATGTATAATTTAAGGGAAGAAGCCCTTGACTTTCACACCAAAGGAAGGGGAAATGGCTATGTGATTACTATAGATCAAAAAAGAATTTACTTCTCTGGAGATACTGAAGATATTGAAGAAATGAGAAGCCTGAAAAATATAGACATGGCTTTTGTGTGCATGAACTTACCATACACCATGACAGAAAACTCTGCAGCAGCCGCAGTGATCACTTTTTCTCCAAAAAAGGTCTATCCTTATCACTATCGTGGAAAACCAAATGTTAGTGACGTTGCCCTCTTTAAAACACTTATTGAAAAAAGCAATGCAAAGGTTGAAGTCATTCAATTAGATTGGTACCCAAGAGACCAATTTTAACTTACGGACAAAAACGAGCATTATACCTTATGTTAAAATACTCATTTTAGTTATTTAAAAAAAGCCCCTAGAATAATCTAGGGGCTTTTTAAATATTGGAAAATCAATACTATCTGATCAGTTTTTTATACTTGATGCGCTTAGGCATGAGGTCACCTCCAAGGCGTTTTTTCTTGTTTTCTTCATAATCAGAGAAAGAGCCTTCAAAAAAATACACTTGAGAGTCCCCTTCAAAAGCAAGAATATGCGTGCAAATCCTATCTAAGAACCAACGGTCGTGAGAAATAACTACGGCACAGCCTGCAAAATTCTCAAGACCTTCTTCTAAAGCCCTTAATGTGTTCACATCTAAATCATTGGTTGGCTCATCTAAAAGCAATACGTTACCTTCTTCTTTTAAGGTCATTGCCAGGTGCAAACGGTTGCGTTCACCACCAGATAACATATTCACTTTTTTATTTTGTTCAGATCCTGAAAAATTAAACCTACTTAAATAAGCCCTTGAATTCACTTGCTTATCTCCCATCATAATGAGTTCTTGGCCATCAGAAAAATTCTCCCAAATACTCTTGTCTGGATCTATATTACTGTGGCTTTGATCTACATAGGCAATCTTAGCGGTATCACCGACTTTAAATGATCCCTTATCTGGAGTTTCCTCCCCCATAATCATTCTAAAAATAGTTGTTTTTCCTGCTCCGTTTGGACCAATAATACCGACAATACCTGCCTGTGGTAAATTGAAATTTAAAGATTCATAAAGGAGTTTGTCATCATAACCCTTAGAGATATCTGTAGCTTCAAGAACATTCGTGCCAAGTCTAGGACCATTAGGAATAAATATCTCCAATTTTTCATCCAATTGCTTTTGGTCTTGACTCAATAATTTATCGTAATTATTTAACCTGGCCTTTTGCTTGGTTTGCCTTCCCTTTGCACCTTGCTTTACCCATTCTAACTCACGTTCTAATGTTTTTTGACGCTTGGAAGCTGTTTTACTTTCCTGAGCCATTCGCTTGGATTTTTGGTCCAGCCAGCTAGAATAGTTGCCTTTCCATGGAATACCCTCTCCCCTGTCTAATTCAAGAATCCATCCAGCTACATTGTCTAGGAAATACCTATCGTGTGTTACTGCAATAACGGTTCCTTTATAAGCAGCTAGGTGATGTTCTAACCAATGAACAGATTCGGCGTCTAAGTGGTTGGTAGGTTCATCTAATAATAAAATTTCAGGCTCTTGAAGTAGCAACCTACACAAAGCCACACGTCGTTTTTCTCCACCGGACAAAACCCCAATTTTCTTTTCAGAATCTGGAGTTCTTAAAGCGTCCATGGCAATATTTAATTTGGTATCTAATTCCCAAGCATTGGATGCATCAATCTGATCTTGAATTACAGCCTGTTTGTCCATGAGTTTCTGCATTTTATCTGCATCTTCATAGACTTCAGGAAGCCCAAACATATCATTAATTTTATTGTATTCATCTAAAAGTGCAACGGTCTCTGCGACCCCTTCTTTAACCACTTCTAGTACTGTTTTTTCTGGATCTAATTGCGGTTCTTGCTCTAAATAACCCACTTTGTATCCTGGAGAGAAAACAACATCTCCTTGAAAGTTTTTATCTACTCCTGCAATAATTTTTAACAAGGTAGATTTACCAGAGCCATTAAGACCTAAAATTCCAATCTTAGCACCATAGAAAAAACTGAGGTAAATATTTTTTAAAACGGGGGTATTTGCTGTTTTATAAGTTTTAGTCACTCCTGACATTGAAAAAATGACTTTCTTATCGTCTGACATATTGTGTAAAAATTTTGT
>Ga0222670_1000906_pt1 | contig 11210 bp, 9 predicted proteins | sample AntAcemetagen732_FD_181148 | JGI IMG/M metagenome (GOLD analysis project Ga0222670, IMG submission 181148) | Saline water microbial communities from Ace Lake, Antarctica - #732 | ecosystem: Environmental > Aquatic > Non-marine Saline and Alkaline > Saline | place: Antarctica: Ace Lake | collected... | reverse complement strand
TTCATATTTTTTACTTATAGCAGTATTGGGCATGATCTCATTTTCTTTATCAGAAAATTTTATCACTCTTTTATTATCAAGAATTTTAATTGGAGTAGGTGTGGGTGCTTGTTTGATGGGTCCATTAACTGCTTATAGAATTTGGTATCAAGACGAAACACAGCAAAGAGCAAACTCATGGATGTTAATGGTAGGAGCAATTGGAATGCTCTCTTCTAGTTTACCTGTACAATTTTTTTTACCAATAGTTGGATGGAGAATGATATTTATCACTTTAGCTCTATTAACTATATTTTGTATTATCTTAATTATTTTTTTTATACCTAATTGGAATAAAGCAAACACCCAAAGTAACTCAAAGGATAATGGTTCTTTAAAAGAAATTTGGAATAATAATTTTTTTAAAAGTTTAGTTCCAATGGGATTTTTTAATTATGGTGGATTATTTGCTATTCAGACACTTTGGGCAGGACCATGGATGGTTAAAGTTTCTGGATATACACCTGAGCAAAGTGCAAATGGTCTTTTCATAATTTATTTTTCTCTTTTAATATCATTCCTATCTTGGGGTTATTTAGTTCCTAAAATTTCAAAAAATGTTTCAGATGCAATAAGATTATTGAAATTTGGTGCGCCGTTAAATTTAATTGTACTAGCTTTTATAATTTATCTTGGACCTAAAGCAGGGGCATATCATTGGGCTTTTTTTGCAGTAAGCTCTGTTTTTTTATCCTTAACCCAACCAGCGGTAGGTATGGCTTTTTCACTTTCAAATGCAGGAAAAGCACTGACTTCGTTTAATTTACTTCTTTTTATTGGGGCATTCGCACTTCAATGGATTATTGGGGTTATTATTGATTTAACAATGAACTTAGGTTTTTCAGAAATTTCAGGCTTTAGATTTGCTATGATATTTTTTTTATTAACTTCTTTTTTTTCTTACTTATTTTTCTTAATAAAAAATTATAAAAATTAATTTTAATTTAAGTGTTTGTAAATTGTAGTACGTGAAACACCAAGCTTTCGGGAAACTGCACTAATATTTCTAGTTTCTAAAAAGGCAGATTTAATTAAAATACATCTGTCTTCCTTAAACCTTGATCCTTTGCAGTTATTACATGCATAATTTTTTATCTTTGTTTCTTTAGATATTTTTTTCTTAAAATTTTGACTTTTTATTATAAAAACAGATGAACCTAAATGATCAGAAATTTTCATTATTTTGTTTTGTAAAAGTTCATTCGCAATTGAAGAAAATGAAGTTGTAAAAATATTATTAAAACTTTCATTCTTTAATGTTACTAGTCCATGCAGCATTATTCTTGCATTTGAATTTGACCCCACAACAAATCCATCACCATTAATTGCAAGTAGACCAACACTGTTAGTGCTCAGGTATTCTTGACGTGGATGGAATGATAAAATTAATTCATTATCAAACTGATTTAAAAATAATTTTGTTTCAATACTTTTTGTAGCAAGCTTAACTAGAGCTAGAGTGTGCTGCTCTCTTGAATGTACATCGGTAGAAGCATCTATTATACCAATAGTTTTTCCCTCATAATTTAGTATTGGACTCGCAAAACAAGATAACTTTCCATGTGACTCAAAAAAATGTTCCTTACCTGAAACTATAGAATCTTTATTGAGAGTAACAACTTGTCCTAATCCATTTGTACCTCCAATTTCTTCTCTCCAAATTGAACCTGGTATTACAATTTTTCCAACATCAGTCTTTAGGCAGGTTTTATCATAAATAGTATCCATAACGGATCCAGTGCTGTCAGAATAAGCCACCATAAAGTTTGTCCCAGCTATTTGTGAATATAGAAGTTCAAGTTCAGGGTTTACCAGTCTTCTGATATAATCATTTTTTTCTTTAAGCTCATCAAGCTCTTTAGAAGTAAGAATTGTTCTCTTTGGGTTTTTAAGTGGATCTAGTCCAGTTGAAATACATCTTTTCCAGCTGTCAGATATATCTTTATCAATTAAAGAAGGTAAAAAGCCTCTTCTCTTAGTGAGGTCAGAGAATTCTTTTTCAACAGAAACTAAATTTGACATATCTTATATTACGATTTTATTAAAAATGAACAACCAACCATAAGTTGTATTTTGTTAACTTTATGAACACTTTTTTGCGCAGTTGACTCTCTGTTGACCTCAATATTGGATAGGGTTTGTTATTAAAAAAATTAACAAGCTAAAGAATAGAGATAAATTATGAAAGCACAAGTTTTACATAAGTATAATCCAAAAATGGATGAAAAAGTTTGGGTTACTGAGCAAGAAATGCCAGATCCAAAATTAGAAAAATCATCAGATGTTATTGTTAAAATTGGTGCTGCGGGAGTTTGTAGAACTGATCTACATATTATTGAAGGTGTTTGGGAACATATTCAAGATCCTAAAGGAGATTTGTTACCTATGGTTATGGGTCATGAAAATGCTGGATGGGTTGAAGAAGTAGGAAAGGATGTTGTAGGATTTAAAAAAGGTGATCCAGTAATTTTGCACCCAATTATTTCAGGAACTGATGGAACTTGTTTGAGCTGTCGTAGAGGTTTAGATCAACATGCAGAAGATGGAGCATTTCCAGGTTTGAATATTAAAGAAGGTGGATATGCGGAATTACTTAAAACAAGTGTTCGTAACTTAATTAAACTGCCTACTATATTGGCACCAAAAGATGTTGCACCCTTTTCTGATGCAGGACTTACTGCTTATAGAGTTGTTAAAAAAGCTACTAGACATTTATTACCAGGTCAGACCTGTGTAATTATTGGAGCTGGTGGACTTGGCCATATTGCAATTCAATGTTTAAAAGCAATGTGTGCTGCAAATATTATTATTGTTGAAAAATCTGCTGAAGCATTAAAACATGCAATGTCACTTGGTGGCGATGAGGGAGTTTTAATTGATGGCAATGAAGTTGAAAGAGTTCTAGAGCTTACCAAAGGTAAAGGTGGTGAGGCTGTAATTGATTTTGTAGGTGAAAAAGGATCAACTGCAATGGGCATCAAAATGACAGCAGGTAGTGGATATTATTATATCGTTGGTTATGGTGAGGAAATCAGAGTTCTAGCGGTCGATGTAATTATTTCAGAAAAAACAATAGTTGGAAATTTAGTAGGAACGTGGTCTGAGTTATATGAGCTGATGGAGTTAGCTAACAAAGGGTTAGTTACACTATCTATGCAAGAGTATAAATTAGGCGATGCTAATAAAGCGCTTCATGATCTTAACGAAGGTAAAGTTAAGGGAAGAGCCGTTTTAGTTCCATAATAATAAATAACGAGAGGGATAAATGAAAATAATAAAAACTTGCTTAAGTGCTATGATATCAGGAATTCTGATATTTAGCCCAGCTTATGCAGATAAGTGGAGTGATCAATTTCCACATATCAAAGCAACAGGAGATATTTCTGGTGACTGTTCTTATGAAGAAATTTCAAAAAAGAACTACAAAGGAAAAACTCTAAAAATAAATACGCATGCAGTTCCAGTAATTGGACAACCTACAGCTCTTCATGCTGAACAGTTTGCTAAATTAACAGGAGCAACAGTAGATGTAACACATACACCAGCAGGTGATTTGTATGCAAAAGCTATGGTTCCTTTTAAAGCTGGTCAATCTCCGTACGATATCGTATTTGGATTTTCTAACTTTATAAATGACTGGAGACAATATTTAGCACCAGTCCCAAAAAAATACATGAACACAAAAGAGATGAAAGATGTAACAAAATCTCATGTGGGCGTTTCTTCTTGGGATGGAACTATGTATCAATATCCAGTTGATGGAGACAGGCATTATCTAAAATACAGAAAAGACGTAATTGATAATCCTGATATGCAAAAAAAATACAAAGCAGACACTGGTAAAGAGTTAAAAGTTCCTACAACTTGGAAAGAATATGGCGAAATGGCCAAATACTTTAACGGTTGGGATTGGGATGGAGATGGAGAAAAAGAATACGGTTCAGCTGAAGTTATGAAAAAAGATGACTTAATGTTCGCAGCTTTTTTCAGTAGATCGGTAGCGTATGCTAAAAATCCAAGAACTCCAGGTGGTTTCTTTTTTGATTTAGAAACTATGAAACCAAATATTAATAATCCAGGATTTGTTGAAGCTTTAACTGATTGGGTAGAAGCTACTAAGTATGTTCCTCCAGGAGGAATTAACTTTGGACTAGGTGATGAAATTGGATCATTTGGTGGTGGCCAAACTTTATTTAGTTTTTCATGGGATGATGCTTTTATTGCAGCGATGCAAGATGACAGTCCTATTAAAAATAAAGTAGGTACAGCTCCTCTTCCAGGTGCAGATAAAGTTTGGAATAGAGTATCTGGCAAATGGGATAACAAATACAACCAAGCACCATACATTGTATGGGGTTGGGCAGTAGGTGTTGCTAAGCAAAGTAAAGTACAAGAGATGGCGTTTGACTATCTATGTTTCTTTTCTAACGGAGCAAACCACCAAGCTGACTTAGCTATTGGTAACTTTGGTGTTAATCCATTTAAAAACTCTGATTTCGATCCAAATCTTTACATAGATACAATGGGTTGGGATGCAGATATTGCAAAATCATATACTAAGACGCTTAAAGATATGGAAAAAAGTAAGAATAGAGTTTTCCCTTTAAGAGTTCGTGGTGTGTTTGAATTCACTAGTGCAGTTGCAACTGGAACTTCTAAGGCTTTAGCTGGTCAGCTATCTCCTCAAGAAGCTTTGAATGAAGTTGCTAAAGAGTGGGAAGCAATTGTCAAAAGAGTTGGTAAATCAGCAGTACAAGAAGACTATGCTGTTGGTGTCAAAATGGAAGACAACAAGTTATAAAAATAACTTTATGTGGCCGCTTTTAATTAGTGGCCACATACATTACATTCAAAATTCAAATACATGAACTTTAAACATAAATACGTTTTTTTATTTCCAGGTTTATTTGTTCTTATAGGTATCTTAATTTTTCCAATAATATTTGTAGTTCGTTTAAGTTTATCAGGTTGGAATAGTTACAATGGTTTAAACTTTATAGGTCTCGAAAATTATGTCAGATTATTTACTGATGATCCACGATTCTGGGAGTCGTTTATTAGATTAAGTTTTTTGTCAGTTACAACTGTTGTTCTGCAATATGTAATTGGCTTTACACTGGCTCATATGGTTTGGAAGGAAATCAAGTTTCAAAGATTTTTTAGAGTATTATTTTTAATACCTATGATGACCACCCCAGTTATTATGACCGTTATTTGGAGAACTTTTTTTCATGAGTCACTAGGACCTGTTAATGATCTTTTACAAATTTTTGATATTGCACCAAAATGGCTTACCGATCCTACTTTAGCTAAAGTTACAGTTATTATTGTTGAAGTTTGGCAGTGGACACCTTTTATGTTCTTACTATTGTTAGCTGGTCTTTTATCACTTCCTAAAGAACCTTTTTTAGCAGCTGCAATTGATGGAGCAAGTCCAATTAGAAAATTTATTTACGTAACATTTCCATTAATGGCACCAATATCTATTGGAGCAATTATCATAAGACTAATTGAAGCTTCAAAAATAATGGATACTGTTTATGTCTTAACCTCGGGTGGTCCAGGAACCTCAACTGAGACATCAAGTTTTTATATCTTTATTAAAGGATTGAGAGAATTTCAAATGGGCTACGCTGCTTCAATGTCATTCACTTATTTAATAATAATGATCATAAGTTTAACAGTTATTGCAAAAGTATTAACCAAACTATTACTCAAAGATTAAATATGGGAAAATTATACACATTCTTAAAATATTTTTTTATTACAGTTTGGACTGTTTTTGTTGTGGCACCTTTTCTTTGGGCACTTACAACTTCTTTTAAAGATTTTAATTCAGTAAATGGAGGTGTTACTTACATCCCGTGGGTTGATTTTGAACCAAACTTAGAGGGTTGGAGAGTTTTAATTAAATCTCCAGCACAAGGAGGAGTAGACATTGTTGAACCTTATTTTAATAGTTTGTTTGTAACATGCACTGCAAGTTTAGTTAGTATTATACTTGGAACCTTATCTGCTTATGCTCTTTCTAGATATACATTCAAAGCTGGTCCTATAAAGAATAATGACATTACATTTTTCTTTATTTCTCAAAGAATTATGCCACCAATTGTTTTATCCATACCTTTCTTTTTATTTCTTGGTGCGGTTAATTTATTGGACAGTCTATTTGGACTAATAGTTGTTTATATTGTTTTGTTAATGCCAATAGCAGTTTGGATTATGGTTGATTTTTTTAATAAAGTTCCAAGAGAGATAGATGAAACGGCATTGATAGATGGATGTAATCCTTACCAGGCATTTTATAAAGTTGTATTACCAAATTCAATACCAGGGTTAATTGTTGCTGGAATGTTTTGTATTATATTTGGATGGATTGATTTCTTTTTTGCTTTTATTTTAACCTTTACTGAAGTGCAGTTACTTCCTGTAAAAATTGTAGCTTTAAACTCTTCAATAACACCATGGTGGAGTTTATCAGCCTCAGCACTAGTTTCTGTTGCACCATTAATTGTTGTTGCATTTATTGTTGAGAGATATTTATCAAAAGGAAATCTATCAGGAGCAATTAAATAATGAATTTAGTTGGTGAAAACTTATCGTATAAATTAACTGAAGAACTTCAGTTAAGAAAAATCTCTTTTAATTTTGAAAAAGGTAAATTGTATACAATTTTGGGAAGAACACTTTCTGGGAAAACCACTTTATTAAAAACAATAGCAGGGCTACTTATGCCAGATAGTGGATCGATTAGATTTGAAGATAAGAATTTTTTAGAGATACCCGTGTGGAAAAGAAATATTGCCATGGTTTATCAGCAATTCATTAACTACCCTCATTTAAATGTTTTTGAAAATATAGCTTTTCCTCTAAAACAAAGAGGTTTAGACCCTCAAAAGATTAATGATGAGGTTTTTAAATCTTTAAAATTAGTAGGACTAGAAGGTTATGAAAAAAGAAAAATCCAAGAATTATCAGGTGGCCAACAACAAAGAGTTTCAGTTGCAAGGTCACTTGTAAAAAATGCAAAGATTTTACTACTAGATGAGCCACTAGTTAATTTGGACTACAAGTTAAGAGAGCAGTTAAGAGAAGAGTTTAAAAATATATTTGTTAATGGTTTATCAAAGGAAAGTATTGTAATTTTTTCGACAACAGACCCCAGGGAAGCAATGGAACTTAATGGTGAAGTCATTGTTCTTGATGAAGGTAGAGTGCTGCAAGTAGGAGCAGCAAAAGAAATATTTGAAAATCCCAAAGATTTAAAGGTTGCTGCTATTTCAAATGACCCACCTATGAATATTTTGAAAGCTGATTTAGGTTCTAATAAAATAAAATTTGAAGATATTGAAATAGATATTCCAAATCATTTATCTAAATTAACAAATAAGAATTTTAATTTTGGTATAAGAGCATCCGATATTGAATTGAATGATAATGGCTTTGAATTTGAAGTGGTGCTTGCAGAAATTAGCGGTTCAGAAACTTTACTACACCTTACTAGGGGAAATTTAAAAATTATAACCAGTATAGAGGAAGTGATGGATTTTAAAATTCGTGATAAAGTTAAAATTAACTTTAAATCCAACAGAGCTTATGCATTCGATGAAGTTGGAAATTTAGCTTCATCACCATTTAGAGGTGGTAATGTCTAAAATTAATTTAAATAAAATATCTCACTCATATAATCCAAACGATGCTAATCCGACATATGCATTAAACCCATTCTCGATGGTTTGGGAAGATGGAAAAAGATACGCAATTCTAGGACCATCTGGGTGTGGAAAAACAACGATGTTAAATATTGTGTCAGGCTTAGTAAGACCCTCATCAGGAAAAATATTATTTGATGAAAAAGATGTTACAGAGCTTAAAACTGAAAATAGAAATATTGCACAAGTTTTCCAATTCCCAGTGATTTACAGCACCATGAGTGTATATGATAATTTAGCTTTCCCTTTGAGATGTAGAGATTTTTCTAAAGAAATAGTGGAAGAAAGAGTTAATTCTGTTGCAGAAACATTAAATTTAAAATCTTTTTTAAAATTACCAGCTAGAAAACTTACTGCTGATCAAAAACAATTGATTTCACTTGGTAGAGGACTTGTAAGAGAGGATGTAGCAGCAGTTCTAATGGACGAGCCATTAACAGTTATAGACCCTGATTTAAAATTTAAATTAAGAAGAAATCTTAAGGAAATAAATGAGAAATATAAAACAACCCTTGTTTATGTAACTCACGATCAAAACGAAGCTATGACTTTTGCTGATAATATAATTGTTATGAGTGAAGGCGAAGTGGTTCAAACAGGAACACCCAAAGAATTATTTGAAAGACCAAATACTACTTTTGTTGGATATTTTATAGGCTCTCCTGCAATGAATTTATTTGAAACTGAAGCATCATCTGACAATAGTGTTAAGATTAATGATACTTTAATTAAAACAAGTACAGATTTATCAAGATTAAAAGATAAGAAAATTAAATTAGGCATAAGATCAGAATTTATTAAGATAGCAAAAGATCAAAAAGAAAACGTAATTAGTGCGAATGTAGAAAAAGTTGAAGATCTTGGAAACTATAAACTGCTTACAGCAAAGATTGGAAGTCTTACGATAAAATCTAAAATAAGCAGAGAAACAGAAGTTCCATTAGATAAAGTAGACCTCCATATACCTGAAGATAAGTGCTGCATTTATGAGAATGAAAAATTAATTTAAGCAATAAACTTATAAAAAACTACAATTTACAGTACATATTTCCCGTATTAATTAAGAGCTTCTTTAGATAAAGTTTAATATGAAACATTCTTATTCTAACAGTCTAAAAAATTATAATTTCAAATTTTATTTATGCTTCCAATAAGCATTAATGATGAGAGTTTACTAAGAGAGAAAAGAATTCTTAAGAGATTAAACCTAAAAAAACTTCCTTTTGAACCATCAATGGATGAATTTTGTGGCATGTATATCGAGATGATTGCTGATCTTAAAGATAGCTTTACGTTTGAAGACGACAAGCCTGGCATGCAATGGTGTGTATCTACAATAAAAAGATTTAAAGTTTTTTTATTAATATTTGAAGCAAATGAAATTGGAAATGAAATTTATAAAGAACTTTTATCTGCTAAATTGCCAGGATATTCTTACAAAACAATTGCTCAAATTGTTGATGAAGGATTGGAAAAAGGATTTTTTATAAAATTACCACCACGTATTAGAGAAAAACATGATTTAAAAATTAGAAACATTAGACCTTCCGAAGATCTTACTGTTGAATTTATAAATGCGAATATAGATATGATATCTTCGTTAATGAAATTTTTAGGAAAACATAAATAATATTTTTAAATTAAAAGGTCAGCTTTTAAACTGACCCAATGACATTTTAAGGGTCTTTAATAATATTAATTAAGTGTTATTTATTAAAAAAAGTTGACTTTAAAAACTTGAATTATTTACGGTAATTTTTTACTTAAAATATTAAAAAAATAATCTTTGGATAAACCAATAAAAGCCAATCGATGCAATAATCATTGAAATCGGTTTAGTAACTCTATTTTGGTACCATGATTTTTTTTGGAATAATAGTGCAATTAAAATATATGACAAAATAATTACACTGATTTGACCAAACTCAACTCCAACATTAAAAGAAATTAAACTTGAAATAAATAGGTTTGTTGAAATTCCAATTTCATTTAAAACTCCCGCAAAACCCAAACCATGAAGTAGACCAAAAATAAAAATTATATAGGGTCTTGTTCTTCTTATACTTTCAGTGAACAAATTTTCAATTGCTATAAAGCAAATAGATAGAGCAATGATTGGTTCAATAATAATTGCGGGAATTGTTATTATTTTTAGTGCACCTAAGAACAAGGTAATTGTGTGAGCTAAAGTAAAAATTGAAACTTGTAAAACTAAAGGCCTCAGTTTTGGAGATAAAAGAAATAGCGCTAGTACAAATAAAATGTGATCCAAACCTTTTGGTATAATGTGTTTAAATCCTAGCAAGGTATATTCTTTAATATTTTGAAAAAGTTCCACCTCTATTTTATTCTTTATACTAAACCATTTAGATTGCTTACCCCCCTCAATCAATTCAGTATAGAGTGGTTTATTATGAATTGAATTAATACGTAAAATAATTGATCCTAAATTTTTATCCCAATAAAATTTAAATCGTTCTTCTTTAATATTTTGAATATCAAAAGTAACAATAGTGTCTCTAATTATGTTGGTATTACCCACTTCAGGTATGACTACGCTTATCATGGTTAAGTTTAAATTTGAAATATTGGATGTTAAATTAATTTTATTACCAAAATTTTTGATCTTAGAGTTAAATTGATGCAGTAAAACTGTTGGGTTCATCCTCCTTAAATCCTTATATTCTTCAGATTTTTCAGAATCTTCTGCGTTAGAATGTTTTGTTTCTATGCCTGCAATAATAGCTTCTAAATTTAATTGGATTGATAGATTTGCGTTTGTGATATTATCTTCCTCATAAATATTAAGATTTGCAATTGCTGGACGTAGTTCGTGAGCATAAGATGATTTAATAAAGAATAGTATGAATATAAATATCTTAAAAAACATTAATTTATTAAAGCAGGTTATATATTTATTTGTAATCATATTTTTAGTAACTTTTTTAAAAATTAAAGTGTATGCGCATGAGTTATGGCTTGAACCAATTAATTTTAATTTTAATAATAAGGAATTATTTAAAACTAATATTAATATTGGTCAAGATTTTATGGGCTCTCCTTTTGGGTTTTATAGCCCAAATAAAAAAAGCCTATATTTAGAAAATAGAAATAAAGTAACAAAATTATCACAGAGGGATGGAGACTTTCCAGCAATTCAAATGTTAATTTCAGAGCAAGGATTTCATGTTTTAAACTATGAAACTAATAATGAATTCTTAAAGTATGACTCTGTTAAAAAGTTTGAAGATTTTGTAAAAGAACAGGGCCTTCAAAGCACTATAGATAAGTTTGATAGAAATAAAATTCCTACAGAAAATTATAGAAGGTTTGCAAAAGTATTAATTACTGATGGAAACAAAGGTTTTTTTATTCAAAAATCAAAATTAGATTTTGAAATTATTGCCTTGAGTACACCTTACAAACTTAAGAATAGTTTTTTTGAATTTCAGCTTTTTG
>Ga0222670_1000904_pt1 | contig 11247 bp, 13 predicted proteins | sample AntAcemetagen732_FD_181148 | JGI IMG/M metagenome (GOLD analysis project Ga0222670, IMG submission 181148) | Saline water microbial communities from Ace Lake, Antarctica - #732 | ecosystem: Environmental > Aquatic > Non-marine Saline and Alkaline > Saline | place: Antarctica: Ace Lake... | reverse complement strand
TATAATTTTCTTTCTTTCTTTAATGGGTTTTATTTTTATCAATATTTTTTTTTACAGAATAAGCGAACATGGAACTGATAGATCGGCTCAAATTTTAATATTCTTATTAATTATTGAATTAATAATATTAATAAATGTTGACAGTCAATTTAGAGAAAACAGTACAAAATTTTTTGTTTTATTGATTTTTGTAATTTCTCTTAAATCTTTTTATATACTTTATTTAATTTTATTATTTCCACTTCTTTACTATTTTATAAAAGATAAAAAAATTATCTATCTGAAAGATTTTTTAAAAAACCCCTTTTTTTATTTATCTGTCTTAACTTTTATTTTTATTTTGTTAATAAATTTTTTTAATTCAGGTTGTTTAGTTTACCCAATAAAAATGACTTGTTTTGAGAATTTTTCATGGACGATACCGCTTCAAGAAGTTTCTCAAATGAATAATTGGTATGAGCAGTGGTCTAAAGGAGGTGCTGGTCCTAATTTTATAGTAGATAACCCTGAAGTATATATCCAAAAATTTAATTGGGTGGGTAACTGGATGACTGTATATTTTTTTAATAAAGTATCAGATTTTTTATATGGGATAATATTTCTTAGTGTTATTGTACATGTTATTTTCTATTCAAAAAATAACAAGGTGGAGATTTCGTATAAAGGAATTATCTTAATTTACACGATGCTAATTTTATTATTTGCTGAGTGGTTTTATAATCATCCTGCCTTAAGATATGGTGGTTATCCTTTAATTGCTTTATTATTATTTTTGCCAATTGCTCAATATTTGAGTAAAAAGAATTATTTAAATTTTAACATAAATATTAGAGTTTATTTTCTTATCTTTTTAACATTATCCGTCTTTGTTGCTAGGAACTTTAATAGATTACATAATGAGGATGAGAAATATAAATATAAACCTATAAAAAAAATTAATTATCATGTTGATAATTCTTATTTTAGAATTCAAAATACTTTTAATGATATAATAAAAATTAATAAAAGTTGTTTAAATAAATTAGTTTATTGTGACAAACATAAAAACTTTAATGTAAAGAAAAAATTTAATTATATAATTTTTTTTAGAAAATAAATGATAAAATATCTAACTCTAAAAATTTTAAATATATTTGATTTTTTCCATCAAAGAAGAATAGTTAAATACTTACATAAAAAAGGATTTAAAAGTTTTGATAATATTTTAGATGTTGGTGCGCACAAAGGTGAGTCCATAAATCTGTTCTTGAACAATTTTAAAACTAAGACTATTTATTCTTTTGAAGCAAGCCCAACGACATTTAAAATTTTATCAGATAAAATTGTTTATTTTAGAAATAAATTTAAAAGTTCAAAAATAATAATTGAAAATTATGCAATAGGTGATGTTAAAAAAAAAGTATCATTAAAACAGTTAAAAGAAAGCTCATCTTCTACAATTAGAAACCTCAATGAGAATTCAAAATATTTTAAAAAAAAATTGTTTTTTTTACAAGGTGATAAAAAAGGTTCTTTTTTTAAAGAAGTAGAAGTAGAGCAAATTACATTAAGTGATTATTTAATTAAACATAATATAGATAATGTTGATTTTCTAAAAATTGATACTGAAGGATATGAATTTGAAGTTTTGATTGGTGCTAAAGATGTACTCTCTGAAATAAGCATTGTTTTATTTGAGCATCATTATGATGATATGATAGCTAAAAATTATAAATTTTCTGATATACACAATTTTTTATTAACAAATCATTTTATCCAATTATATAAAAGTAAAATGCCTTTTAGAAAAACGTTTGAATATATATATATTAATAAATCAAAAAAATAATCTTATAACAAGATCAGTATAATTATAATTAGACTTAAAATATTAATTAAATTAAACTAATTAAGATTTATGAAAAAAAAAGTTGCTTTAATTTTTGGTATTACTGGACAGGATGGTTCATACCTTGCTAAATTCTTAATTGATAAAGGGTATATTGTTCATGGTGTTAAAAGAAGGTCATCATCATTCAACACAAGAAGAATAGATCATTTATATCAAGAGCCTCAGGTAAAAAGTAGAAATTTTATCTTACATTATGGGGATATCACAGATTCTCTGTCTGTTTCAACTATAATTAAAAATATAAAACCAAATGAAATTTATAATCTAGCTGCACAATCACACGTAGCAGTCTCATTTGAGGTTCCTGAATATACAGCAAATGCAGATGCTGTCGGAGCATTAAGAATATTAGAGACTATTAAATTTCATGGGTTTCAAAAAAATACAAAATTCTATCAAGCAGGAACTTCCGAGATGTTTGGTAAAGTCCAGCAGGTTCCTCAATCTGAAAGTACACCTTTTTACCCAAGAAGTCCGTATGGTGTTGCTAAAGTTTATGCACACTGGATAACAGTAAACTATAGAGAAGCTTATAATATATTTGCATGTAATGGAATTTTATTTAATCATGAAAGCCCTGTCAGAGGTGAAACATTCGTAACAAGAAAAATAGTTGTAGCCCTTTGTAAAATTAAATTAGGATTACAGAAAAAACTATACTTAGGTAATTTAGATGCAAAACGAGATTGGGGACACGCTAAAGACTATGTAGAAGCTATGTGGAAGATGATGCAAAAGAAAAAACCTTCTGATTATGTAATTGCTACTGGGAAACAATACACCGTTAAACAATTTGTAGATTTAACTCTTAATCAGTTAGGGATAAAATATTATTGGAAAGGGTCAGGAATAAAAACAAAATGCTTTGATATGAATGGAAGATGCATAGTTCAATGTGATAAAGAATATTTCAGACCTTTAGAGGTAGACACATTATTAGGTGATCCTACTAAAGCTAGAAAAGAACTTAATTGGAAGCCAAAAATTAATATAAAAATGCTTGTAAAGGAAATGGTTGATACTGAGATTTCAAAAATAGAAAATGATTAATCTAAAATCAAAAATATATGTTGCTGGTCACAAGGGCTTGGTTGGAAGTGCAATTATAAGAAAACTCAAAAAAAAAGGTTATAAAAACATAATTTTTAGATCCAAAAAACAACTGGATTTAAAAAATCAAAAAAAGGTTCTTAGTTTTTTAAAAAGAAATAAACCTGATTTTATTTTTATAGCTGCTGCAAAAGTGGGGGGAATTTATTCAAATGACAAATATAGAGCAGAATTTATTTTTGATAATCTGTCTATTCAAATTAATTTAATTCACTCTGCATATTTATGTGGAATAAAAAACCTTATCTTTCTTGGCTCTAGTTGTGTTTATCCTAGAAACTGTAAGCAACCTATTAAAGAAAGTTATTTATTAACTGGAGAGCTGGAAAAAACTAATGAGGCATATGCTATTGCTAAAATTGCAGGAATTAAAATGTGTGAGAGTTATAATATTCAATATAAAACAAACTATAAGTGCTTGATGCCAACAAATACATTTGGACCAAATGATCATTATAATGCATTAAATTCACATTTTTTACCGGCCTTAATTAAGAAAGTGCACGATCTAAAATTAAATAACAAAAAAGAATTAACACTATGGGGAAATGGCCTAGCTAAAAGAGAAGTTATTTATGTTGATGATTTAGCTAATGCCTGCATCTTTTTTATGAAAAAGAACTTTTCTGGAACAACACTTAATATTGGCACTGGAAAAGATTTTTCAATTAAACAGTATGCAAAGATAATATTGAATAAAGTTATTCCAAAAAATAAGATTAAAATAAAATATGATTTATCAAAACCAAATGGCACACCAAGAAAAGTTTTAGATATTAAATTAGCAAATAAACATGGTTGGAAACCTACAACAAAATTAGATGAGGCAATAACAAAAACTTATAAAAACTTTTTAGAAAATAATAAAATTGCAGAATAAAAAAAAAATAATAGCAGTCACTGGTGGAGCTGGATTCGTTGGCTCAAACTTAATTAAATATCTATTAAAAAAAACCAAGTTTAATATAATAAGTTTAGATAATTACTCTACTGGAAATAAAAAAAATCATATCAAAAGTAAAAGAATAAAATACATAAAATCACATACTAAAAATATTTCAAAAATTTTAGAACTATTTAAAAAAGATATTCATTCACTCTTTCACTTTGGTGAGTTCTCTCGAATATATCAAAGTTTTTTAAAGATGCGTGATTGTATTGACTCAAATACAATTGGTTCAAATGAGGTATTTAATTTTTGTCTTTCCAACAAAATAAAACTTATATATTCAGCAACATCAGCTAGCATTGGAAATAAAGGAGTTGATAAAAATTTATCTCCATACGCATTTACTAAAGCTAAAAATTTAGAATTACTAGATAATCTCAAAAATTGGTTTAATTTTAAATTTGAAGTAATTTATTTTTATAATGTTTATGGACCAGGACAAATAAAGAGTGGTTCTATGGCTACTGTAATAGGAATATTTGAAGATCAATTTAAAAAAAAGATACCATTAACAATAGTTAAGCCAGGAACACAATCTAGAAGATTTACGCATATCCTTGATACAGTTGAAGCTTGTTATTATGGATGGAAAAAAAATAAGTGTAGACACTATAGCATATCTCATAAAAAAAGTTATACGATTACCGAAGTTGCAAAAATGTTTAATGGTAGAATTAAGTTTCTTCCATCTAGAGCAGGAGAAAGATACGCCTCTGCTTTAACAAATATGAATTTATCAAATAAGGTTTATAAAATATTTGGCAAAATCAATCTTAAAGATTATGTCGAAAATATAGTTAAAAAGTCACAAAAGAGACAATAATTCTTTGTTTACAATATATTTATATTAGGTATAACACTCTCGCCGGTGATTATTGCGAAGGGGTAATACCCGATCCCATTCCGAACTCGGAAGTCAAGCCCTTCAGCGCCAATGGTACTTTGTCTTAAGACATGGAAGAGTAGGACATTGCCGGCTAAAAAAAATTATGAAAATTAAAAGCTCGTTAAAATCATTAAAAAAAAGAGACCTTAATTCTAAACTTGTTAGAAGAAGAGGAAGAGTTTACATAATTAACAAAACAAACCCAAAATTTAAAGCAAGACAGAAGTAGTTTTTATGGAGAACCAAGACCATAAAAGTACCTGGAATAATTTTACCAAATTTGTATTGTGGGGAACTGTCGCTGTTATAGGTGTTTTAGTTTTAATGGCAATATTCTTGCTATAGGGTTTACTCTATGAGAATCGTTTCAATTTTAGAAAATCAAAAAGTAGAAAAAAGAATAGCAATCACTCCTGATATTGCAAAAAAATATATAGCTCTTGGTTTTGAAGTCTCTATTGTTGAAAAATATGGAGAACACTTGGGATTTAAGGATAGTGACTACAAAGAGTTGGGTGTTGAAATTTTATCCAATGAATCTGAAGTTTTAAATAGTGGTGATATCATTATTCAATTAGGTTTATTATCAGATAAAAATATTTTAAGCTTAAAAGAAAATCAAACCCTAGTCGGAATGTTTAATCCTTATGCTAATAAAGAAAAAATAGAAAATTTAGCTAAAAAAAAAAATATTAATTTTTTTTCTTTAGAAATGCTACCTCGAATAACTAGAGCTCAATCAATGGATATACTTTCTTCTCAAGCTAATCTTGCAGGTTATAAAGCGGTAATAGAGTCATTTGCAAATTTTGAAAAAGCAATACCTATGATGATGACAGCAGCAGGCACAATTCCAGCAGCAAAAGTATTAGTAGTAGGGGCAGGAGTTGCTGGTCTTCAGGCTATTGCAACAGCAAAAAGAATGGGCGCTATTGTATTTGCAACAGATGTAAGAATGGCCTCAAAAGAACAAGTTGAAAGCTTAGGTGGAAAATTTTTAACAGTTGAAGGGTCAGAAAATTTTGAAACAGAAGGTGGCTATGCAAAAGAAGCCTCTGAAGAATTTAAGAAAAAACAAGAAAATTTATTAGCAGAAACTTTAAAAAAAATTAATATTGTAATATGCACAGCTTTAATTCCAGGCAAAAAAGCTCCATTAATTATTAAAGGCTCCATGATTGATAATATGCAATCAGGCTCTGTTATTTATGATTTGGCAGCAATTCAAGGAGGCAATGCAGAGTTTACTGAGATTGATAAAATTGTAATTAAAAATGGAGTAAAAATTATGTGTGAAACAAATATTCTTAATAAACTTCCTGTTTCAGCCTCAAATCTTTATTCAAAAAATGTATTTAATTTTGTGTCAAATTTATATGATAAGGAAAATAAAAAGATTAATATCAACCTTGAAGATGAAATAATTAGTAAAACATTAATTAAATAGATTTATGGAAATAGACCCTTTTATATTTAGATTGAGTATATTTATTTTATCAATTTTTATTGGTTATTATGTTGTATGGAGTGTAACTCCATCTTTGCACACACCATTAATGTCAGTTACTAACGCAATATCATCAGTAATTATTGTTGGTGCTATAATTGCAGGTTTAGCAGGAAGTGCAGACAATATTTTTACAATCTCGAACATTCTTGGTTTTTTAGCAATATCTCTTGCTGCCATTAATATATTTGGAGGATTTTTAGTTACCCAAAGAATGCTTCAAATGTACAAAAAAAAGAAGAAAGATAAATAACTATGTCAGCAAACTTATCAGCAATATTTTATTTAATTTCAGGGGTTCTATTTATATTGGCATTAAGAGGTCTTTCATCACCAGAAACTTCGAGACAGGGCAATTTTTTTGGAATTTTGGGAATGGTGATAGCTATCACTGTCACTTTTTTATCTGTTGGAAGCTTTTCTACTGGTTTGATTTATGTATTAATTTTTTTATTAGTAGGTGGACTTATAGGGGCATTCATAGCTTACAAAATACCAATGACTGCTATGCCAGAATTAGTGGCAGGCTTTCACAGTTTGGTTGGTTTATCAGCAGTTTTTGTTGCAATCTCAGCTTTTTTAAATCCAGAAGCATTTAATCTTGGGACACCTGGAGCTATAAAACTTGCAAGCTTAATTGAAATGTCAATTGGTGCAGCTGTTGGTGCGATAACATTCTCAGGCTCAATAATTGCTTTTTTAAAACTTCAAGGAATAATGTCAGGGTCACCAATCACATTTAAAGGACAGCATTTTCTTAATGCTTTATTGTTAATTTCAATTTTATTTTTTACTTATTTGCTTTGTTCATCCCAATCACCTAACTTTTTTTGGACACTAATAGCAGTTTCATTTTTAATAGGATTTTTATTGATTATTCCAATAGGTGGAGCTGATATGCCTGTGGTGATTTCAATGTTAAATTCATACTCTGGCTGGGCTGCTGCAGGAATTGGTTTTACTTTAGAAAATACTGCATTAATTATAACAGGTGCCCTTGTTGGATCTTCTGGTGCAATCTTATCTTATATAATGTGTAAAGGTATGAACCGTTCTTTCTTTAATGTAATTTTAGGGGGATTTGGAGCAACAGAACAATTAGCGTCAACTGGAAATAAAGAGCAAAGACCAGTTAAAAGTGGTAATGCGGAAGATGCAGCCTTCTTAATGAAAAATGCCTCATCAGTTATAATTGTTCCAGGTTATGGTATGGCTGTAGCTCAAGCACAACACGCACTAAGAGAGATGGTAGATACCTTAAAGAAAAATGATATTAAAATTACTTATGCAATTCATCCTGTTGCAGGAAGAATGCCGGGCCATATGAATGTATTGTTGGCAGAAGCCAATGTTCCATATGATGAAGTTTTTGAACTTGAAGAAATTAATAATGATTTTGCTAATGCAGATGTTGCATTTGTAATTGGAGCAAATGATGTAACAAATCCAGTTGCAAAAACAGATCCACAAAGTCCAATTTATGGAATGCCAGTATTAGATGTTGAAAAATGTAAATCAGTATTATTTGTAAAGAGAAGCTTATCTCCAGGATATGCTGGAATTGATAATGAGTTATTTTATAAAGATAACACACTAATGTTATTTGCAGATGCAAAAAAAATGACTGAGGATATAACTAAAAACCTTTAAAAATTGATGACAACAAAAATATTTTGTGACATTGCAGAATTAGATTTAATAAAGAAATTTAATAAAAAAAAAATCGTCAAAGGTTTTACGACTAATCCAAGCTTAATGAGAAAAGCAGGAGCAAAAGATTATAAATCCTATTCAAAGAAAATATTAAAAATTTGCAACAATAAACCTGTTTCCCTAGAGGTATTTGCTGATGAATATAAGGAAATGAAAAAACAAGCTCTTCAAATTAATACTTGGGGAAATAATGTTTATGTAAAGGTGCCAGTTGCAAATTCTAAAGGTATTTTTATGGGCAAAATTATTAAAGAACTTAACAATTTAGACATTAAACTTAATATCACAGCAATATATAGCGCCAAACAAACAGAAAAAATTCTAAAATTAATTAACAAAAAAACTAAAGTTATAATTTCAATATTTGCTGGTAGGGCAGGTGACACTGGTAAAGATCCTGTTCCAGAATTTAAAAAAAGTATAATTTTAGCTAAGAAGTTTAAAAATGTAGAAATACTTTGGGCAAGCGTTAGAGAGCCTTATAATTACCTGCAAGCAAAACAACTGGGTTGTCACATTATTACTATCCCACCAGCAACTATTGAAAAAATAGAAAACTTTGGAAAAACATTTGATCAACTTACTAAAGAAACAGTTAAAGCATTTTTGATTGATAGTAAGAAATCTAGGTTTAAAATTTAATTAATCTTTCGAGAGGATTGGTTGCGGGGGACGGATTTGAACCGCCGACCTTCAGGTTATGAGCCTGACGAGCTACCAGACTGCTCCACCCCGCGGTATATTTAAATTCTATTTTTAAGCTTATTAAGTTTTTTAACTCTTTTAATATTTTCTTGTAAAATTCTTTTTTTCTTTTCAGATGGTTTTTCGTAAACACTTTTTAATTTTACTACTTTAAAAAAACCATCTCTTTGCAATTTTCTTTTAAGAACTCTAAGTGCTTGTTCAATATTGTTATCTTTAACTTCTATTTTCATAAATATTTTTTAAGAATGTTTAAGTACCATCATATAATTTTGGTGTCTATTAAAATTATTCAATGTTCGAAACTTCTCTTGCTAGTTTTGCTTTCTCTTTCTCTTTTTTTTCCCTTTTTATTCTTCTTTCAGCTTTTTCAATAGCTTCAATTAGATCCTTTTGAGAAAATAATCCTAATGCTACTGGGTCTTTAGGGTTTAAATTATTATAATTCCAATAACTTTTATTTTTAATTGCAGTAACAGAAGCCTTAGTTATTCCAACTAGTTTTGCTATTTGTGAATCTTTTAATAATGAATGATGCTTGATTAACCATAGTGCTGAATCTGGTTTATCTTGTCTTTTAGATAAAGGAATGTATTTTTTAATTTTTTTATCTTCAGTTGAAATTTCAATATCAATATTTTTTATCTGTAATTCTTTATTTTCATCTTTAGATGCTAGTTCAATTTCTTCTCTAGTAAGTTGACCTGATATAATCGGATTATAAGCCATTATTCCCTTTGCAACTTCACCATCTGCAATACCTTGCACTTCAACCTCATGTAAATTACAAAACTTTGAAATTTGTTTGAAAGTAAGTGTTGTATTTTCTACTAACCAAACAGCTGTTGCCATTGGCATTAATGGTACGTTTGACATTTAATCTTTCTTTTCTGATCTGAAGTTTTGGAATTTTTTATTGAATTTGCTTACACGACCCTTGTCCATTAGTTTTTGTTTTCCACCTGTCCAAGCAGCATGCGATTTTGGATCAATTTCTAATTTTAAAACTTCTCCTTCTTTTCCCCAAGTTGATCTTGTTTCAAATTGAGTTCCATCAGTCATTTCCACTTTAATTGTATGGTAGTTTGGGTGTATGTCTCTTTTCATATCGAGACTTATAGCAAAAGAATTTTATAAAACAATTAAAAGTTCTTTAATTTTTCGAGCATTTTGTCATTAATTGCCATACTCGAAGCTCTTATTTTGATACTTTTATTTTGCGAGAGGTCAATTTCATTAATTAAGCCACCTGCCTCTTTTACTAATATTATGCCAGCAGCTATATCCCATAAATTTAAATCATTTTGAAAATAACCATCATATCTTCCAGCTGCAACGTAGGCAATGTCAAGTGCTGCACTTCCAGATTTTCTTAAAGGTAAATCGACTTCATTTTTAGTTACACCACCCGTAGCAAACAAGCAGCTATTAAGCTCTCTTTTTTTGGATACTCTAATTCTTTGATTGTTAAAAAAAGCGCCACTTTCTTTTTCAGCATAAAACATTTCATCTTTTATTGGATCATAAATTAACCCCGAAACTATTTCATCACCAGATTTTAAAGCAATTGAAATTGCAAAGTGAGGAACACCATGCAAAAAATTTGTAGTTCCATCTATAGGATCTATTATCCATGTGTGTTCTTTATCTTTATTTGTTTCAGAACCATCTTCTTCACTAATAATAGAATAGTAAGGTCTTGCTTTTTTTAATTCTTCTATAATTATCTTCTCAGCTTTTAAATCAGCATTTGATACAAAGTCAGTAGGTCCTTTGATTGAAACCTGTAGTTTTTCTATTTCTCCAAAATCTCTAATTAAAGCTCTAGATGCTTTTTCTGCAGCCTTGATCATGACATTAAGATTAGCTGATATGGATTGCATGAGATTTATATTTTTTTGACATATTCCATAGTTCTCGTATCAACTATGATTTTATCTCCGCTTTCAATAAATGGAGGGACTTGAATATTAACACCATTATCTAAAGTTGCAGGTTTGTAAGAAGAGGAAACTGTTTGCCCTTTTAAAGCAACATCAGTTGTATCAATCGTGCACGTTACTTGGTTAGGCAGCTCAACTGTTAAAGGTTTTTCATTATAAAAACTTATACTGACTTCTAAGTTTTCTGTTAACATTTTACCTTTTTCTCCAATTGTTTCTTTTTTAATATTTATTTGCTCATAAGTTTTAGGGTCCATAAAATAATAATTAGTTTCATCGCCATATAGATAATTAAACTTTGTTTCATCTAATGAAGCTTTTTCAACAGACTCACTTGATCTAAATCTTTCATTTAATTTTGTATTTTTATTAACACTTTTCATCTCAACTTGGGCAAAAGCACCACCTTTGCCAGGTTTCACATGCTGTGTTTTTAAGACTTGCCAAAGATCATTTTTATATTCAATTAACATTCCAACTCTAATTTCACTTGCGTATAATTTCATTTTAATTTTTTAATAGCTTCTAATGGTTTGTATTTTT
>Ga0222670_1000903_pt1 | contig 11250 bp, 14 predicted proteins | sample AntAcemetagen732_FD_181148 | JGI IMG/M metagenome (GOLD analysis project Ga0222670, IMG submission 181148) | Saline water microbial communities from Ace Lake, Antarctica - #732 | ecosystem: Environmental > Aquatic > Non-marine Saline and Alkaline > Saline | place: Antarctica: Ace Lake... | reverse complement strand
TTTAATGAAATGAACTGCAACCACAATCAGAAACAGATTCATTATCAATAGTTTTAACAGATTATTCCGTTTATCGCACTCAACTCTTAGTATAAAACTCATTTTTAAATCAAAAAATATGAGTGTTAGTCATCTATATAATTTGATATTTTTAAGATAAATGAAAAAACTCTTAATCTTATTGTTGTTAGTTCCTAGTCTTAGTTGGGGAGGTATCAAAAAAATAATTTATATCATTTTATCATCCTTATTTCTTTACTCATGTACACCTGAAACCATGCAGTTCATAGCAACTGGTGCTCTTAGATAAACTTATGAATAAATCTTCCTTTTTAAGTGGATTAATGAATAACAAGCCAAAAAATATTTCAGAATATTTAACTGGTTGGGATGATTTAAATATTTTGTTTAAATCTATGGGTAAAACTTGGGGTTTTATATCTGGTATTTGGACTAGCAAAAGTGAAAGAAAACACCATCAAACAAAATCATATATAGACAAGGTTAATGGATATTTAGATAAGACAGTGAATGAATCTAAATTTAATTTACATGTTATTCTTTATAAAAGATTTGCCGATATATTTGATATTGAGCATGGTGCAATATCTAGTCAAAAAGAATTGGATGATCATTTTATAGATTTAGAAAGTAAGATAATAGATTTCCAAAAAAAAATTTCACATGAAAAAGATAAGATGAAAAATTTTAATGGTAATACTTTTGCTGATCTCAGAAAGTATTTTTTGGAAATTATGATTGATCAATTTAAAGATCTTGAAAATACCGAGCAACAAAAAATTTTAGAAGAAATGGTTAATAAGCTTAATTCTTTATCCTCTGAAGAATTAAATGAATTTAAAAAAAAAATGAATATAAATGATATCACTAATGAATCTATGAAAAAAATTCTTATAGGAGGGGGATTGTATAGTATGTTTGCTGGCACTGTTGGTCTGGTTGGTTTTCCAGCTTATATAATTTTAACAAGTTTAATTGGGGGGATTTCATCATTTATTGGTATCTCACTACCTTTTGGAGTTTATACTGGAGCAACATCTATGATGGCTTTTCTTTCCTCATGGTTTTGGCCAATTATACTCGCAGGGGGTTTGTTTTTTGGGAACAAATATACAAATAAACTTAGAAAAATATTTACAGTAGCTTCCATGGTCAGTATTTCTTTCCAGTCTTATAAAGATACAAATATTGAAAACATTAATGAGTTTATTAAAACTTATAATTTAGAATTTAAAGATTAAATATAGATGTCAGAAAGTAAAATTTCTAAATTTTTAAATAAAAAAGTTAATGAAAAAAATCTATATGATAAGCTCTTAACCGAAGAGGGTGCTTATGCAGCTTTGAGCACAGGGGATCTATTTTATGACTATTTACGAGTTGATCCTGAGGTGGTTAAAACACTCAACATAATTCACCCCAATGACAATTTACAAAACCCAATTGAAGCAGGCTGGTATAAGAAAAATAAATTTGAGTCATTTAAAGAAAATTCAAGTAATCCAGATCAAGCCTGGGCAGGACATGAAAATAGGGACTTTGGATATTCTGCAGAACGATATTTTGGTCAACAGTTTCAAAGTCAAGGGTCAGAAGTAGAATACCCAGAGTCATTAAACAACCCTGGCTTTGATTTAATGGTGAATAATATTGAAGTCCAATCTAAGGTTGGCACTAGTCAATTAATTGATAAACATTTTGAAAAATATCCAGCATCAGAATATCCAAATAGATTGTTGGTTACAAATACTGAGGCAGCCAATGATTATATTAATAGACACCCAGAAAATGCAGATAAAATTATTGATGGGGGTCCCTTAAAACCAATTAAAGATCAATACTTTGATTCATCTCATTCAGCACAAGAAATTTTTAAAGATGAGGATTTTTTTTCAGTCCCAATTGCTGAGTCCGTATCTATTGGGTTGTTAATATCGGCAAGTAAAAACACATACAAATTAATTCAAAACAAAAAAAGCTTTTCAGAAGCATTAATCGACACTGGTATAGACACTGCAAGTAGAGCTGGAACTATAAGTTTATCAGCTACTGCTGGAAGTTTAATAATTGGAAGTCTATCTGGACCTTATGGATATATAGCGGGAAAATTTGTAGGTGGGATGCTGGGCTTATATCCTGGTAGAAAAATATCGACAATAATAAAACATAACATTAGATGTAAAAATGAACAAATAAACTTAGAAGAGTCGATAAAAAAATATCTTAAAAAGCTTTCTTCCATATCAATAAAAAATAATAATATTTTTAAAAATAAAGAAGAAAAATTAAATAAATATTTAACAAATAGAAATAAAATTACATCAGAGGTTTGGGAATATATTAAGTTAAAAATAGATGATGAAAAAAAGTATAAATATTCAATAGTTAAAAAAATTGATAGATCAATAAAAGACATCAATGAACTTAATCAAAAAGCTGAATATTTAAGCTCTCTTGCTGATGAGGCTATTTTTTTAGGTAATAAAATTGGAATAGGTCCTATTTTCCTGAAAAATGAAGCTAAAGAACTAATAGAGGCTTCTAAATTATACAATAAATGTATAGAAAAAATTATTTAATAAGTCAAACCAACACAATCTAAAGAAGATGATAACTTGGGCATTCTTACAATTAAAACACCTTCTAAAGCTCGTACAGTTGATGAGAGACTGGAATCCTCATTCCAAGATATTAGCAATTTCTATAAAGCTAATGGCCGTGAGCCAAAAGCAAATCAAAGTGATATTACAGAGTATCAATTACACAAAAGGTTAGAGAGTTTTAGAAAAAACATTGATAAAGCTGAATCGTTAAAAGATTACGATGAGTTTGGTTTGTTTGATATTTTATATGATGATACTCAAGTTATTCCTGGTGGAGATAAAGAAATTATCTCTATGAATGATATATTTGATGATGACTCCTTAGGTATTCTTGGTGGAGATAAAGAAATTAATTCTATTAATGATATATTTGATGATGACCCCTTAGATATTCTTGGCGGAGATGATGAGGGTTTATTTGATTTTGAACACGCACCAAAGCAAAAAGATATTAATAAAGCTGACTTCGTAGCTCAAAGAAAGCGGTGCAAGGACTTTGATAAATATGAACAGCAATTTAAAAATATTCATCATGATTTAAAAGCGGGAAGAAGAAAGCTCATACCCTATAAAGAGAAACAATTAAACGCGGCAGGTAATTACTTTGTTCACAATGGAATCTTGCTTTACCTTGAGACTATTAATGATCTAGCAAAGGATAGGTTTCATAAAGCTGATGGTAGAACTAAAATTATCTTTGAAAATGGCACCGAGTCAAACATGAAGCTTCGTTCGCTTGGCAAGAATTTACTAAAAAATGGCAAGACAGTTTCAGCTAATATAGAACAATACGATGAAGACTTCCTCAAAACCTTTTATGATGTAACTGCTGAAGATGATGAGACTGGTTTTATCTATGTCTTAAAATCAAACAGTATGGACGAGACTATTGCATCAATTGCCAATCTGCATAAGATTGGATATTCAAAGAATGATGTTGCTGGACGAATTAAGAACGCAGAACATGACCCTACCTATTTAATGGCTTCAGTTTCCATTATTGGTATATGGCAGTGTTTCAACATTAATCCTCAAAAATTTGAGCAATTACTTCATAACTTCTTTGGCATGACATGTCTTGATTTGGATGTAGAAGATGACAATGGCAAACGCCATAGACCACAAGAGTGGTTTATTGTTCCAATTGAGGAAATTAATAAAGCGATTGAAATGATAATTAATGGCAGTATTGTAAATTATAAATACGATCAGAAATCCGAGTCTATAGTATTAAGTTAGCAAATAATTATCGAAAAAATTTTATTTCTCATACCCCATTCTATATCGCTATGCTATATTTGAGAGTGGAAAAGAATAAGAAAATATGAAAAAAGCGCTATACAGCCCATCAGATATAGCTAATTTTGAAATTTGTAGATGTCATATAATAAATAAAATTCTAAGAAGAGTTAAAAGTGTCAACATACCAGAAAAAGAAAAAACTAAAACTGAAATAGAATACCAAAGACAAGGTGAGAAAATTGAAGCAGATTTTTTATCTAAAATAAAACTTAAAGGATTCAATGGAATAAATGTAAATAAAACTGATTTAAAGATTATTAAGGGTAATTCAACTGAGGAAAAATTAAAAAAAACCCAAGAGTCTATTTTAAATGGAAATAATATTATTTATCAAGCTTGTTTAAGTGATGATAATTTCATTGGGTATCCTGACTTTCTTATAAAATCAGATGAATCAAATGGATTTGAAGTTCTTGATGTAAAAAGATCAAAAGAGCCCAAAAAAAGTCATGTGACTCAAATTCAGGCATATAATTTTTTATTAATACAATCTAAGTACAATCATAATCCTAAAAATTTTCATATTATAAATAGTGCTGAACACACACATAATCAATTTAAAGTAAATGAGTCTTATGAAAGATTCATAGAATTAAAAGATGATTTTCTCAATTATGTATTTGAAATTGAAAAAAAAACAGTAGCTGAGTTAAAGAAATTATTAAATGAAGTTTGTGTTTATAATACTAATAAACTTCCAAAATGTGAGACTATTCCAGCTCAAGACGACTTAATTAATGTTGTTGGCTTAAATAGAAAACAAAAAAATATTCTTAAACCATTAGTTAAAAATATCGAAGGTTTATCAAAATTTAAACCAAGAAAAATGAAAGGAATTAGTGAGGTTGTTTTAGAAAAATTAGTTAAACAAGCAGGTATGCAATATACTAAAATTAAAACTCAAAAATCTGAATTTAAGTTATTATCTCAAATAGAGACTAAGGGTTTTTGTAGGTTGCCTAAATTAAGTAAGGATGATTTATTTTTTGATATTGAAGGTGATCCCACAATTGACGGTGGTCATGAATATTTATTTGGAATTATAGGTAATAGCTTGAATAACTTTAAGTCTTTTTGGGCTGAGGAGTACGTTCAAGAAAAAAAAGCTTTTGAAGAAGTTATGGATTATTTAAAAAATCATATGATTAAATATCCTGAATCTCATATTTATCATTATAACCATTATGAAGTTACCTCTCTTAAGCGTTTATCTATTAAATATGATGATATGGAGATTTTAGATTTTTTACTGAGAAATAATAAATTTATTGATTTATATCCAATTGTCAGAGAGTCTCTAATCACTTCTGAGAAAGGCCTCTCAATAAAAGACTTAGAGGTTTTTTATATGGATAAAAGAGAAACAGAGGTGACTAGTGGGTCCGATAGTGTTGACCAGTTCCTAGAATGGAAAGCTAAACACAATAGAAAAGAGGATAAGGATATTCTCCATCAAATTGAAGATTATAATAAAGATGACTGTAAATCTACAAAGTTACTTCTCGACTGGCTACATACAATTAAACCTGAAAACATTAATTTTCGAATACCCGATGAATTAAAACCTTTAGTTCAAGAAAGCCACATAGAATATAAGAAAACAAAAAAAAACATTCTCTCTACTAAGAGTGAGAAGGTCCAAGTAAGAGAGCTTGTTGCAGATATATTAGAATTTCATAAAAGAGAAGAAAAAAGCGAATGGTGGTTGTATTTTGAAAGAGGGATAAAAGATTATCAGGAGTTGATTGATGACATGGACGCAATAGCTGATTGTAAAAAAATTAAATACTTTAAAAATGACAAAGGTAATCCTAATCTAGAATTAACATATCCAAATCAATTTTTTAAATTAAAAATTGAAAAGGAAGTTGTTAATTTAAATGATCCTAACTTATCATCTCTAGGAAAGCTTATTAAGATAGATATTGAAAATAATCGTATAATTATTCAAACTGCCAAAACAAAACTTATTGAAAATTTTCCTTCTCATTTTAATTTAGGAGCGTCAGGACCTGTACGCTCCAAGAAACTTAGAGCATCCCTTTATAGATTTGCTAATAGCTTCTATCAAAACACAGCTTCTAAAAATATTTTAGATTTATTAAATATCTCAAAGCCTTCTTTTAAAAATAATTATAAATTTGATGAGATTGTAGAACAAAATGAATTTTTAAAATTTACTACAAATGCTTTGATTAATCTTAATAATTCTTATTTATTTATCCAGGGCCCACCTGGCTCAGGAAAGACATTTACAACAGCCTATGCAATAATTGAGCTTCTAAAAATAGGCAAAAAAATTGCTATAACTAGTAATTCTCATAAAGCAATTAATCAAGTTTTAGAAACAATTGATAAACTTTACCAACACAAAGATGAAAAATTTAAATTTAAAGGTGTAAAAAAATCCTCTGATACAGAAAGTAAATATGAAAGTTCAAATATTGATAATTCATCCTCTTCTCTAAAATATCTTAAAGGGGATTATCAGTTATTGGCTGCTACAAAATATGAATTAGCAAATATAGAATATGATGGGATTTTTGATTATGTATTTATTGATGAGGCTGGACAATACTCTATAGCAGATGCCGTTGTTTGTGCATTGTCAGCAAAAAATTTAGTTTTGATTGGCGATCCAAAACAGTTAAGTCAACCTTCAAGTATTTCTCATCCAGGAAAAAGTGGACTATCTGCACTAGAATATATTTTAGATAGTCAAAATACTGTGAAGAAAGGTTATGGAATATTTATCGATCAAACACGTAGAATGAATAAAAAAATTAATGCATTCATCTCAGCTGCTTTTTATGATGGCAGACTAGTTTCTCATGAAGACACTTTTAACAGAGAATTGATCATCGAAGATTATTCTTCGTCTATACAATTTCCTGATGAAGGAATTGTCCTGATTGAAACAAATCATGAGAATAATGCTCAAAATAGTGATGAAGAAATCCTTATAATTAAAAAAATTTATAATTTCTTATTAAATCAAAAAATTAAAATTAAAGAAAAAACTAGAAAATTAGTTATTGACGATATTTTAGTAATAGCGCCTTATAATGTTCAAGTTAATAATTTATCTGAGCAATTACCTGAAGGAAATAGAACGGGAACTATCCATAGATTTCAAGGTCAAGAGGCACCAATTTCAATAGTATCAATGACTGCTTCTGATGATGAAAATGCACCTAGAGGAATAAATTTTTTATTTGATCCTAGAAGTTTAAATGTGGCTGTTTCAAGAGCTCAATGCTTATCAATTGTTATTATGAATAAAAAATTATTTAAAGCTAATGCTTCTAATATTGAACAAATTAAAATGATTAATAATTTTAATAAATTAAGTTCTTATGCTCATAAAATTGATGGTAAATATTTTACTAAATAAGTTCTTAATACAAAAATTTATTGACATACAAATTTAGCTATGTTAGTATAATATAAAATTAGCTTTTATAGCTTAATTATCCTCTTTTTTAAAGAGACCTCAAATACTAACTGACATTAAAGAACTACAATTTAGTAGCTTTAAAACTTAATTTTTTTCAATTTTTTGAAGTATTTAAAAAATTTTAATTACTAAAACATAACACAACAGAAAGGTAAAATATGACCCAAATATGGCAATTCGGTGTACCAAGTTCAGGAATATTAAAGAGAAGAAAAGTACCAAAAAAAACAAATGTAGAAAAAAGAACTAAATCTAAAGTAACTAAAACATTAATAAACCAAGTTAAATATAGAAATTTAGCTTATGTATCAACATCTGTTAAATCAAAAGAAGAGATACAAGCGGCAATGATAACAAGAAAATTTGACCCTCATCATGCCCTAGGATGTTAAAAAATTAACAAACAATAAAATTTAAAAAGGAGAAATTTATGGCAGGTAATATGGATGTTTTATTACATCGTATATCATTAGTAATAGAAGAAAAATATGAAGATAGAGAGCTAAGCAGTTATATTAAAAAATTAAATGATGTAATGCGAAGAGATGGGTATTCAAATAAATCAGAAGTTTCTATAGGAAAAATTAATAGAGAATTTCATAAAAAATATTTAAAGGAGTGGTAAGAATTTCTTTAAATAGAAAATAAAAAGATTTACTCAAAGTTAAATAATTTTAAAGGAGGAGTTAAATGAATTTTGAAGATTGGTGTAATTTAATCACACGTGTCTTGATCATGATTTGTGTGTATGTAATCCCAGCTTTAATAGTATGGGGTTTTTTAAGTAACTTATTTAACTGGTTAACTTGACAAAGTTATACAGAGTTAAAGTCAAATGCTTAGTCACAAAATATTATGAATATTTTAAAACTGTAGAAGTAGAAGCCGATAGCGAAGATGAAGCTTATGACAATGCATATATTACAGCTAAAGAATTGGAAGAGAGTGATATTTGGATAAATGAAAATTTAAAGTATGTGTCTGAAGATACTGAATTTGATGTTGAGAAAATAGATGAAATATAAAAAAGGAGAAAAAATGAATGAAAAAGAATTTAGAATAGAATTACAAAAAGCAGTTGAGGTATTAAAGCCCTCTATAGTAAAAGCAAGTGATCAATATCCTGCTGATGTATTAGTATCTGCTATGATTGAATTAGGTATGAGACTATCACTATTAAAATATGGTTCTTCTGGACTTATTAGTCTCGTAGCAGATATACTTCATACTACAGCTACATCTGGAGATTTAATTAATGAATTGAAAGAATCGGGTCATAAAACAGACAGTGATGTAATGAGAGCATTTAATACAATTACTGAAACAGAGACCACACATTAATGCTTAAAATAAAATTAAAACTGAAATATGGGATATGGTATTATAAAGAGGTGTGTTTGAAATGAATAATGATCAAGACTTAGCGATGGAAAAACTTCTTTTAATATTTAAAGAAGCTAATGAAAATTATGATGGAAGTTTAATCACGGAGTATTTAGCTGATGATGTGATTTATACTTCTAATGGTGTTCTTGAAGATTTGGTGGGAAAAGAAAAAGTTTCTCATTATTTAATTGGACGATATAAATTTTTTGAAACTCATAAAGACAGCCAAAAAAGATTATTGGAAAAAGGTTATGTTACAGGTCCATGGCATACTAATAGCCCCTGTTTAATTTTATCAGTTAATGGATCAAGAGGGGGGTTTATTTATTTTGATATAAATGAAAAAGATCAAATTAAACTCATCAGCACCATTACCATTCCTTTAGATAACAGTCTTAAAACAGTGGAAAAATTTAAGTGTGAATTAGAGGATTTGGTCTTAGATGATGTTGAAAATGAAATGCATTGTATAATAATTAATAATGAACAAGATAAATGATTGATGATTTCTTTTTATGGTGTGTATGGGTTTTAGAGGTTATAGGTGATGTAACAGGAATGGGCTATGAACTAGCCAATATTGTTATCTTTGTAATTTTACAACCTGCATTGATATTGTTATTCTTTATACTCTGGAGAAGAGAAAAGAATAAAAATAAATGAAAAAACTCATAATCCTATTGTTGTTAGTTTCTAGTTTGCTAATTTAGGGTAATGATCGAGAACTTAATTTTACTAATAATAATTACTACTATTTCAAATATAGCGATAAGTCGTTTTAAAAAATCAAGTAAATCTCAAAAACATGGATTTACTAATCAAAGAGAAAAAAGACTTATGTATAATTGTTTCAAGCATGATTTTAAATAAATGAAAACCTTCCTAGCTTTATTATTTGTTCCTAATTTTTGTTGGAGATATTAATTTGGAATATCGTCAAAAGTATAAAGTTTACTTAAAATATCCAGAGACTGACAATTATTCAGAGACTGACCTCAGTAAATTCAATAATTTTATGTATATACCAATTGATTGCTCTTACAAATTATACTTTTATTACTGTGAAGATTTAAAAAATATTGATTTTTCTAAAGTATTTAAAAAAAATAACTTAGCACACACAAATTTCTTTAGTTGTAATGGAGAAAACCCTGCTGCCGCTCAGATGAGATATGAACTATTACCACTTGCACAGTGTGACTTTAATTTTGAAAAATATAAAAAATACTTTTATCAGCAAAATTCAGATAAGTCTGGGGATGATAAAGTGGGTAATTCTGATTATCTTGCATATATGGAATTAAATTATTACTTACCGACAAATCAAACATACTCAGCTAAGTATTTTATAAATCATGAGAATTTTAGACAGAATTACCATAATCATGCAGGGATGCATAAACCGATTTCGATGTGGACTTCAAGTGACGAAGTTCAATATTCAAAAATTACCCAACCTCACTATAGACATCAAGATGATTATAAAATTCAAAGAGATGGTTCTAACATTACCTATTTAGATAAAAAAACTGAACCATTTTCTATTTCAGATGTCATCAAGACAAATATGGAAATCTACCCTGGCCTATTCGATAGTTTAAGAAATTACTCTCCTTATTTAAATGATACATTTCCAAAAATTCCAAATTTTACAGAATTGGATACATTTGGTTTTGAGGTAGGCTCTTTAACTGAGGGTAAATTTGATTATGAGCCTAAAGACATTGCTGATAATGAAAACAATAATTTTTCTTAAAGACTAAACCTCACCTAATCATGTGTATTCTTAAGCTCTGTATTTCAGGGTATAATAAATTAATTTTATATTTAAAAATTTTTCATAATGTAAGAAAAAAAATTATTCAAATAGTTATAAATATTGTCTTTTTACGGATTATTTTTTAAGTAATTTTGATAATGATATCTTAAAAATTCTCTATCCAACTTATGTTTTTGATTTAAATTTAACTTCAAATCTTCATAACCCTCTAATTTTTTTATTTTAAGAGTTTCATAATCTATGTAGAAAGAAAATTTATCAAATTGATTGTGATGATTTGGACACAAGCAAAGCATATTTTCGATTATATCTGGTCCATTCTGTTCTCTAACGCATCTTCTATAAGTCGCAGTATACAATGATTTTATAATAGTGTCTGCAAATAGTGTCTGCACTGATTTGTTGTTTTTGGGAGATTTGCCTCTTTAAAGGGTGCACAACTATACAAATAGACATTAAATTTGTTATAATAAACTATGGATGAAATTAATCTTCTCAAGATAACATGCCCTAGGTGCAAAAATAAATTTGATGCTGGTCAAGCATTTAATGAACATTTACTAAAATCTCAGCAGGAAGAAGTCAAGAAAGCATCAGCAAATGCGGAAGAAAAATATAAATCTTTAATAGAAGAAAAAGATGAAGCAATGAAAAAAAAAGATGAAGATTTTAAAAAGTTACAAGAAGAAGAAGTCAAGAAA
>Ga0222670_1000893_pt1 | contig 11421 bp, 10 predicted proteins | sample AntAcemetagen732_FD_181148 | JGI IMG/M metagenome (GOLD analysis project Ga0222670, IMG submission 181148) | Saline water microbial communities from Ace Lake, Antarctica - #732 | ecosystem: Environmental > Aquatic > Non-marine Saline and Alkaline > Saline | place: Antarctica: Ace Lake... | reverse complement strand
TTACTTGTTGCTTAATTTTAGCACCAGTAACTGGGTGAGCATTTGTTGGATTTGCTCCAATCACCATAAATAAATCTGCATGGTAAATATCTTCTGTAGAATTTGTAGCCGCTCCAGTTCCAAATGTTTGTTGCATACCCCAGGCAGTAGGTGAGTGACAAATTCTTGCACAGCAATCAATATTATTAGTTCCTATTGCTGCTCTAATCATTTTTTGGAAAACATAATTTTCCTCATTTGTACATCTTGCTGAAGAAATACCTGCAACTGCATCCGGTCCATTAGCCTTTGTAATTCTGTTTAATTCTTTTTTAATAAAGTCATATGCCTCATCCCAAGAAGCTTCTTCAAATTTTCCATTTCTTTTAATTAAAGGGGTTTTTAATCTGTCAGGATGATCATAAAATCCAAAAGCATATCTTCCTTTAATACAGGTGTGTCCTGCGTTAACTTCAGATTCTTTAGGAGTAGAAATTGCAACAACTTTGTTATCTTTAATTGATGCCTCTAAATTACAACCAACTCCACAATAAGAGCAAGTCGTTCTTACTTTTTCATCTACAGCAACCGATTTAGACTGATATACATCTGAGATGGCATCTGTTGGACAAGTATGAGCACACGCTCCACATGATACACAAGACGAGTCTCCAAATAATGCATCATTATCTGTTGTAATTTTAGATTCAAACCCTCTACCACTCATTGTTAAAACAAAAGAACCTTGAATTTCATCACAGGCTCTGACACATCTTCCACAATTAATGCAGTTATCTAAATTCATTCTCATGTAATCATGAGAGGTGTCTCTTGGAATACCTTTATGTTGTTTTGGTACATTATATCTATGATCTGATATGCCTAAATCATTAGCAACATCTTGAAGTTCACAGTTATTATTAACCTCACAAGTTCCACATTCCATTGGATGGTCGGTTAAAACTAGTTCAACAATATTTTTTCTTAAAGCTGTTAAATTTTCATTGTTTGTAAAAATATGTTGGTTTTCACTAACTGGTGTATGACATGAGGCTACAACTTTAGTCGGACCATCTTTAACTAAAGCAATCTCAACCGAACAAACTCTACAAGCTCCATAAGGTGCTAAGTTTGGATCGTTACATAAAGCAGGAACCTTTTTTTCACCAAGATAGCTTTCTACAAATTTTAAAACAGAAGTATGGTTAGGACCAATTTCATATGGCTTACCATCTATATATGCAATTTTTCTTTTTTCTGAGCTCATTAATTATCTTTGACCATATCATCCTTCATTTCATCACCAAAATATTTTAATATATTCATGATAGGCGTAGGTATTGCACCACATAAAGCACATAAACAGCCTTTTTTCATTGTTACTAGCAGTTCATTTAATAGCTTTAATGGAATTTTAGCAGTTTTATTCTTTGCTTGATCAAACATTTCCTTTCCCCTGTAAGATCCAAGTCTACCAGGAAAACATTTTCCACATGATTCTTCAGCTGTGAATTCGAATAAATGATGAATATAGTCAACCATTGGGAAATCTTTTGGAATACTTACTATACTTGCGTGCCCCAACATGAAACCAGCAGCAGTAAATTCCTGAAAATCTAGATTTAATTTTTCTACTTCAGAAATTGGAATAACTCCACCTAATGGGCCACCAATTTGTAGTGCTTTAATAGGCTCTTTAAAACCTCCACCAATATCGTTCAAAACTTTTTTCATTGGAGTTCCCATTTCGACTTCGTAAACACCTGGATTATTAAAAAAACTATCAAAACAGACTAATTTTGTACCTGCTGATTTTTTATTTCCAATTGCAGCAAATTTTTCTGCTCCATTAATAAGTATACCAGTAGCAGCAGCTAAAGTTTCAACATTGTTAACAACAGTTGGTTTTTTATAAAGTCCTTCTGTGACTGGAAAGGGAGGTCTGACATCAACTTCTGCTCTTCTTCCTTCGATTGATGCAATTAAAGCAGTTTCTTCTCCACATATGTACGCTCCTTGTCCTATACAAATATTTAAATCAAAAGAAAAATTTGTTCCAAGAATATCTTTACCTAATAATCTTTCTTTTTTTAAAGAATTAATACATCCATTTATAGCCTCAATAGATTTTGGATATTCGCCTCTTATATACAAAACACCCTCATCACTTCCAATAACATAACCACAGATGATCATTCCAAATAATACTTTTAGTGGCTGATCTTCTAATAAGTATCTATCAGAAAATGCACCAGAATCTCCTTCGTCAGCATTACAGATAACATATTTTTTTTCAGATTCTGCTTTTCTACAAAAGTCCCATTTCATTCCAGCTGGAAAACCAGCACCACCTCTGCCTGTTAGATTTGAATCTAGTAATGATTTTATAATTTCTTGCTTATCTGTATTGATAAACTTATTTAAAATATCTTTAAACTGATCTAAATTTGAAATCTTATCATCCATTAAAAAACTTGTTGAAGCAAAACTTTTTGAGAAAAATTTTTCCTGTTCAATTTTATCTCCTTTAATTATTTCATCAATTTTATCAATGTCATTCCCAGCATAGTTTTCACCATCATAATGAAACGCTTTATTTTCATAACAGTGACCAAGACAAAACATTTCACCAACCTTATCATCACCTAATTTTTCTTTTAATTTTTTCTTTAAAGGTTCCTGTGTTCCAGAACACATGCAAGCACTTCCATTACAAACAAAGGCTTTCTTTGCTCTATGAGATGGCCTTAAAAATTCATAAAAACTTTCTGCACCATGAATAGTAGATACACCCATATGATATTCATTAGCTATTTCTTGAATGCCACTTGCATCTTTAGAGTTTAGGGATCTTTCAGAGATTTTCTCAAATAGATTTTTCTTTAAACCAATTCTGCCTGATAAGTTACTTATATTTTTTGACACATTTACCCTGTTAAAATTTTTAATTTTTTATTATAATTCTCTCATTATTACTATAAATATTAAAGCTATCCTCTTTTACAAAACCAACTAATGTCATGTCAAACTTATTAGCTAAATCTATAGCGAGACTGGTTGGTGCACCTACGCCGATTAAGACACCTATATTTGCCATGAGTGCCTTTTGAACAAGGTCAAAGTTGAGTCTTCCAGAACAGGTTAGAAATTGAGAACTATTATCAAGTAAATTTTCTTTTAAGACAAATCCAATTAGCTTGTCCAAAGCGTTATGTCGTCCTACATCCTCTTTTAAGGCAATAATTTCTCCACTCGCATTAAATAGCCCACTAGCGTGAATACCACCCGTCTTTGAAAACTCAGATTGGTTTTGTCTTAATATATCTGGAGATTTCATTATAATTTCATGAGATATTTTAGGGATAGATTTTAATATTTTATCTTTCTTAATAATTTCTAGAGATTCAAGAGATGTTTTCCCGCACACCCCACATGAGGAATTAGTCAAAAAATTTCTTTTAATTTTATCAATATCTATATTCTTAGAATTATTTATTGTAATAATAACTTTATTTTGTAATTTGTATTGCCCAACAGCCTCGCCACTTGCTTCAATATTTTCTATATGGCTAATTTTTTCAATTACTCTTTCATTAAAAAGAAATCCTCTAACTAAATCCTCATCATCACCAGGCGTTCTCATCGTAATAGAGATGGTATTTTCAATCCAATTTTCTTTATCTTTATATCTAAGAATTATTTCCAGTGGTTCTTCAATGGATATTTGATCATTAACCTCTTTTGAATTATTAGATCTAAATTTTATGACTTTATAATTAAAATTCATTTATCCAGTATATTTAAACTGACTAAATTTGAAACAGTGAAAAGATTAGCTTTTCCAACTACTTGGATAGTTTTTCTTTAAAATGAAACGATTTAGAATAACTGCGTAAACAATTATTATTATAGAACCAAAAATAATTGGGTTTAGTAAAAAATCATATGAAACTGCACCAAGTATTATAACAATAGGATTTCCACCTGCAGGTGGATGAGTTACACCAAGCAGTATCATTACAAAAATACCAAGACCTACAGCAATAGCTATTTGTAAAAATTGATCAATGGGTAGAAATTTTAAAATTAATACACCAACTATAGATGTTGCCAAGTGTCCAAAAAAAACATTTTTGGGTTGGGCAAAAGGACTTTCTGGATACCCAAAAAGTAAAACCATCGAGGATCCAAATGATCCAGCTAAAAATAACCCATAGGGAGTTTCAAAACTTAGGAATGAAAGAGTACCAATTGTGATTATTGAAAATATTAAAGCATATAGAGCTCTGTTAAAGTTTTCTTTTATTATATTTATCATATCTTTATATTTTTGTTGTTAGTGTTATTTTAAAGTTTTAGAGCTTTTGAAAGAGTTTTAAAAGGAAGCAATAAACATTCTTTTCTAGAAATGTTTTTTGAATTCATTATTTTTTTAAAGTCTTTTAAATCTTTTATATTAATTTTTTTTAATTGATCAAAATTTTCATCAAAGAAAAGCTCAGCTTTTGAGACAAAATCTGAAATTTTTTCTATTGGTACTTGCATAACCCATCTTGAAAGTAAACTAACAGAAGCTTGACAGTACACGCACGACTTACATTGATACCCCATGTCTTGAACAATATTGTCTCTAACCATTAAACTAATTTCCATTTCATCACCACATAAAGGGTTTTTGTTCCTTGATTGATGTGTATGCTTTTTAAGCACTTTGTGGTTTGTGGTATTAGATGCAATTTCTAAAATTTCTAAGTCCATTATAATTCTTTAATTAAGAGATTAATGTTTTATATTTTGATTTATGGAAGATAACAATATTTTAGCTGTTGTGCTAGCGGGTGGAAAGTCAAAAAGATTTGGTGAAGATAAAAACCAGACAAAACTTGGTGATAAAACATTGTTAGAACACGTTTTATTAAAAATTAGCAATAGATATGAGGAGATACTTATTGTCTCAAGCCACAGTATAGATACAAAAAAAATAAAAAATGTAACAATAATTCCTGATTGTTTTGATGACTTTGGACCATTAGCAGGAGTTCTGAGTGCAATGAAATGGATTAAAGAAAATCAAAAATTATATCAGTGGATTGCAACATTTCCATCAGACACACCTTTTTTTGAAACATCAATTATTGATGAATATCAAAAAAGAATTAAACTAAAAGATAGCCTGTTGTATTTTGTTAAATCAAATAACAAAAGGCACAATATTTTTGGATTATGGTCAATTGAATTATTAAAACCACTTGAAAATGATTTGATTAATAATAATTTTAGAAAAGTAGAGGATTGGGCAAATAAAATAGGGGTAAAAACGATTGATATTGAGCCTAAAAAATTTGATCCTTTTTTTAATATAAATACCAAAGAAGATTTAGAAGAAGCAAAAAAAATACTAAAAAAAAATTAAAATGATTAATTATAAAGAAGCTAAGAAAATCTTAATAAAATCAAAAATAAAAATTAAAGATGAAATTATTAATTCAACAAAGTCATTAAATAGGATTAATGTATTAGATATATATTCAGCTGTAAATTATCCAGCAGGAACCAATGCTGCCTTTGATGGTTTTGCTATTAATTCAAAAGATACAAGCAAGTTGAATAAAAATAATTCACAAAACTTCAAAATTTTAAAAACTATATCTGCTGGAGATAATCCTTCATTAAAAAAAACTAATAAGTTTGAAGCTGTCGAAGTAATGACAGGTGCACTTATACCTAAAAATTTTGATACTATAATTCCAATAGAAAAAATTGTTTTTAATAAAGATAGAAAATTTATTTTAATTGATGAAAAAATAAAAAGTAACCAGCACATCAGATATGCTGGATCTGATTATAAAAAAAATGATTTAATAATTAAAAAAGGTACTATTATTCAACCTTCTCATATCTTAGCTTTTAAAACATTGGGTATCACAAGTATTAAACTTAAAAAGAAGCCTAATATTTTATTTTTTTCAACAGGTAATGAAATTTCTAATAAAAAAAATATAGCTAATTGGAAGGTTAGAAACTCTAACAGTCATTATATTAAATCTTTATCAAATGATTTTTTATTTAACTTTATAGATGGTGGAATTTTAAGAGACAAGGATGCTAAACTTTTTCAAAAAAAAATAGAAAAAAGCTTTAAATCTAAAATAGATATTATAATCACATCAGGCGCTGTATCTGCAGGTAAACATGATTTTGTTCCCCACATAATTAAAAAATTTAGTTTATCCAATTTTTTTAAAGGTGTTTCGATTAGACCCGGTAAACCAGTAATGTTTGCAAAATTTAATAAAACTGAAAAAGCTATTTTTGGGCTACCTGGTAATCCTATTTCTTCATCTGCTTGTTTTAGATTTTTTGTTTATCCTTATTTACTTAATATCCTTGGAGTTAAGGTTGAAAAACCATTTAAAGCTAAATTAAAAAATAACTATTCTAAGAGCAAAAAGATTATTAGATTTTTAAAAGCAAAGTTAACTACAACTAATGATGGAAAAATAGAGTTAGAGGTTTTAAAAGGTCAAGAATCCTTCAGAATTAAATCATTTGTTGAATCTAATGTTTGGGGTTTATTTAAATATGGCCAGTCAGACTTTAAAAAGGGAGAGTTAATTGATTGCTATTCTCCAATAGGGTCCAATATAAATATCTTCAAATAAATCTCATTTTTATTGTAGTACAAATTAATAAGCTTTAAATATCCACTAATGTTTGAATTGAAAAATGAAAAAATAGCCATCCCCGTTGTTTTGTTAGCAGGTTTGATTTGGTCTTTTGGTCCTTTGGTAGTCAGGTATATGAATGAGCCAAATTTGGTCCCTTGGCAATATATTTTTGCACGTGGATTAACTATTTTTTTAGTAATTAATCTGTATCTTTTTTTTGAAGAGGGAAAAGATTTTTATAAAAATTATTTTAAGATAGGAATATCAGGTCTTATTGGTGGCACAGGTCTTGGGATTGCTATGATCACATTTATATATTCAATTACCAATACAAGTGCTGCTATTACTTTACTTTGTTTGGCAGCAATGCCATTTTTTACTGCATTGTTAGGTTTTTTATTTTTAAAAGAAAGAATATCTATTAATGTTTGGATAGCCATCTTTATTGCAACTATTGGAATAGTAATTATTGCGTTAGGTAATACACAAAAAAGTTCTTTATTGGGTCTTGTATTTGGAATGATTTCATCAATTGGTTTCTCTATCTTTTCAGTTACATTAAGATGGAGAAAAGAAACACCAAAATTTACGACAGTTGCTTTCGCTGGTTTTTTTTGTATTACAGTTGCAACAATAGTTATTTTAACTAATGATATGGTTTTTTTATCTTCAAGTTACAATGGTGCCTTATTTTCTTTACATGGAACTTTAGTTTGCATGGGTTTAATTTTATACTCTATAGGTTCAAAAGCTATACCGGCGGCAGAACTTACTTTACTTTCATTGACGGAAGTAATTGGTGGTATTTTTTGGGTATGGGTACCTTTGTTGGGTATTAATGAAATCCCTTCTACAAATACAATAATAGGTGGCTTCTTTCTATTTATGTCTATTATTTATTATAGTCTTACAATTAAAACCAACAGAAGATTTATTGCTCTGAATTAATTAAAATGCAGAGACCAGATTTTTTTACTTTAAAAAACGGCGACAAGGCAAAACTTCCTTTTACAGACCAAGAATATCAAAGACGATTAATTAATTTAAGAACCGTAATGAGTAAAAATAATCTAGATATGATTATTTTAACATCAATGCACAATATTGCTTACTATACAGGCTTTATTTATTGTTCTTTTGGAAGACCTTATGGTTGCATTGTAACTGCCAACAAAATTTCAACAATTTCAGCAAACATCGATGCTAGTCAACCTTGGAGAAGATCACACTGTGATAACGTAATCTTTACTGATTGGAAAAGAGATAATTTTTTAAAAGCAATCGTTTCAATTATAGGACGAGACGAACCACCAAAAAATATTGGCATTGAAAATGACCATGTAACTCTAGACGTTAAAGAAAAACTAACTTCTATTTTTACATTCTCAGTGTTTAGTGATGTTTCAAAAGATTTAATGCAGTTTAGAATGATTAAATCTACTGAAGAAATAGAGATTATTAAAAATGGTGCAAGAATAGCCGACCTTGGAGGTGAGGAAATAGTAAAAAATATTAAAGTTGGAGAAAGTGAGCTCGAAATTGCAATAGCTGGTAGAGACAGAATGGAACGTGAAATTGCAAAAACTTATCCTGATGCAGAATACATGGATACTTGGGTTTGGTTTCAGTCAGGATTGAATACAGATGGTGCTCATAATCCTAAAACTAATAGAAAATTAAAATCAGGAGATATTCTTTCTTTAAATACATTTCCTATGATTTCAGGATACTACACAGCTCTTGAAAGAACTCTTTTTGTAGATAAGATTGATGACGACTCTTTAAAAGCATGGGAAGCAAATGTTAAAGTTCACAAAAGAGGTTTAGAGTTGATTAAACCGGGTGCCAAATGTTCAGCTATTTGTCATGAGCTGAACGAACTTTTTGCTGAGCTTGGCTATCTTCATTACCGAACATTTGGTTATGGCCATTCATTTGGTGTTCTATCTCATTTTTATGGAAGAGAAGCTGGATTAGAATTACGTGAAGACATAGACACGGTCTTAGAAGAGAATATGGTTATTTCTATGGAGCCAATGATCATGATACCTGATGGAAAGCCAGGAGCAGGAGGTTACAGAGAGCATGATATCTTAGTTATAGGGAAAGATAATTCTGAAAACATTACTAAGTTTCCTTTTGGCCCAGAACATAATATTATCAAATAATAAATTTATGAGTGAAAAAAAAACTATAGTTAATAGTTGGAATGAGTGGGATCCTTTAAAACATGTAATTGTTGGTAAGGCTGACGGTACTTGTATTCCAGCACCAGAGCCAGCTTTGGATGCCAAGGTTCCAGAAGATTCTGATATGCGTGGTCAGTTTGGACCAAGAACGAAAGATACAGTTGATAAAGCAAATCAGTTATTAGATGATTTTTCAAACATGTTAATTAAAAGAGGTATTAAAGTAGATAGACCAGATCCAATAGATTTTAGTAAAAAAACATCAACGCCAGACTGGGAGGCAGACACAATGTTTGGATGTATGCCGCCTAGAGATGTTTTGTTAACAGTGGGAAGTGAAATTTTAGAAGCTACGATGAGTTATAGATGTAGATGGTTCGAGTACCTTTGCTACAGACCCTTATTGAAAAAATATTATGATGAAGATCCTAATATGAGACATGAAGCTGCTCCCAAACCAAGGTTAACTGATACAGATTACAGAAAAGATTATTTATCAGATAAAATAGGTATTCAAAAAAGATTAGAGTGGACTGAAGATAAATTTTTTGTAACTACGGAAGAGGAACCTTTATTTGATGCTGCTGATGTCCTAAGATTTGGTAAAGACTTAGTTGTACAGCATGGTTTTACAACAAACCTTAAAGGAATAGACTGGTTGAGAAGACATTATAAAGACCATAGAGTACATGCAGTAAATTTTCCAGGTGACCCTTATCCAATCCATATTGATGCAACATTTACTCCAATTAAAGAAGGTTTAATTATCAATAACCCTCAAAGAAAACTTCCAAAAGAACAAAGAAAACTTTTTGAAAATAATGGATGGGAAATCATAGACTCAGCGCAACCAGCACATAATGAGCCGCCACCGTTATGTTATTCGTCTACTTGGTTATCTATGAATGTTTTAGTGCTAGACCCTAAAACAGTATGTGTTGAAAAAAGCGAAGTTTACCAACAGGAGCAATTAGATAAACTGGGAATGGAAGTGATACCAGTAGAAATGAGAGATGCTTATGCATTTGGTGGAGGATTACACTGCTGTACAGCAGACGTTTATAGAGAAGGGGAGTTAAAAGATTACTTTCCAAAACAATAATATTTATGCCATCTAAAATTAAAACTAAAAGAGAGCGAGTTAAATTTGCTTCTGATAACGTAGCGGGTGCATGTCCTGAAGTTTTAGATGCAATCATAAAAGCAAATGATGGAGATAGTGCTCCATATGGGAATGATGATTGGTCTAAAATTTTACAAGAAAAGTTTTCAGAAATATTTGAAAAAGAGGTAATAGTTTATCCAACTGCATCAGGTACAGCAGCTAATGCGTTGGCGTTATCAGCATTAACACCTGTTTTTGGTAATATTTATTGTCATAAGTTATCTCATATCAATACCGATGAATGCGGTGCCCCAGAGTTTTATACTGGGGGTGCAAAACTTTTTACCTTAAACGGAGTTAATGGAAAAATTACACCACAAGAATTATCAGATAATATTGGAGGAGTTGGGATTGTGCATCACACACAACCATCTGTTACAAGTATTACTCAATTATGCGAAACAGGGGAGGCTTATCAGTTAGATGAAATTAGAGCTATATCTGAAACTGCTCATAAACATAATTTAAAAATGCATATGGATGGTGCAAGGTTTGCTAACGCTCTTGTATCATTAAATGCAACTCCTGCTGAGATGACATGGAAATCTGGAATAGATGTTTTATCTTTTGGCGCAACTAAAAATGGATGTATTGCAGCAGAAGCAATTATATTTTTTAAACCAGAATTAGTAGGCAATCTTCCTTTTTTAATGAAAAGATCAGGACATTTACTTTCTAAAATGAGGTTTGTTTCGGCTCAATTAGAAGCTTATATTTCAAATGATGTTTGGTTAAAAAATGCAAAACATGCAAATAAGATGGGAAAAAAATTAAGTGAAGGATTAAATTCAAATCCAGATATTGAATTAGCTTACCCAACATATGCTAATGAAGTATTTGCTAAACTTCCAAGAGCTATCATTGAGCACCTTAATTCAGAAGGATATAAAATGAATGAAGAAGAGCTCGGTGGTAAAGCTGTTAGACTTGTTACTGCTTGGAATACTAAAGAGAGTGATGTTGATCAACTTTTAGAAAAAATTTCTCAAATTGCTATTACCAACAAACTCAAATGCTGACCAAGGTTTGAATATTTCATGTCTTAATATGAAATCAGTCTAAAGTAGATTAGTCTATTTTTTTAATATACAATTTTTAAAAATGAGCTTTAAAGATAACGTCAACTTACATGTAGACAAATCAGCTAAATTACTAAACTTTAGTGATGATTTACTTGAGCATTTAAAGTCTATTCATTCATTAATTAAAGTAAATGTGGGTGTTGTCTTAGATGGCAAAATTAATAATTTTACAGGATGGAGAGCAGTTCATTCAGAACATATTCTTCCAACTAAAGGTGGACTAAGATATTCAGAAACTGTTGATCAAGATGACACGGAAGCTCTAGCATCTTTAATGACTTATAAATGTGCAATAGTTAATATTCCTTTTGGTGGTGCAAAAGGGGGTTTAAAAATTA